>WOR8_10000581_pt1 | contig 38126 bp, 28 predicted proteins | sample DeeMarSeWOR38_10_FD_19890 | JGI IMG/M metagenome (IMG submission 19890) | reverse complement strand
CGGGGCGTAGCGCAGTCTGGTTAGCGCGCGTGGTTCGGGACCACGAGGTCGGAGGTTCGAATCCTCTCGCCCCGACGAAATAAAAACAATAACTTAGCTACTTCAAAATTCTGGAGTAGCTTTTTTATTGGCGCAAATATGGCGTGGCCGTGAAAAATCCCATCCGTGCTTTATTTTGTTCAAAATCTTCGTGAATTTTGGCGTTTTCACTTTTCAGGAGGATTCATGCTCTCGCAAGTCACTTTTCTTTTCAGGATCATTTTCAATCTGTTTCGTTCCAGAAAGAATCTGTTGATAACCATCTCTATACAGCAAAAAGAAATCGGCATACTGAAACGAAGAGCCTGCAATAAACGGCTGATTATCCGCCGGACGAATTGCATTATTTTGATCGTTCTTAACAGACTCGGAAAAATTAGGGATACCATTTCAATTGTCAATCCTGAGACATTGCTTTTCTGGCGGCGGGAATTGATCAAATGGTTTCGAACATACAAGTGTGCAAAGCGTGCTGGTAGACAACCTGTCTCCAAGGAGCGCAAACAACTCATTCTCAATATGAGGAATGAAAACATCTATTGGGGATGCTAAAAATCCAGGGCGAGCTGCTGAAGTTAGGGATTTCTCTTGATAAGAAAACCACCCGAAATATTATTGACAAATATCGCAGGCGGGTAAAGATCAAAAAATCATGGAGCTGGAAGCAGTCTCTAAGTACCAAGGCAAATTCCATTTACGCAATGGATTTCTTTACCGTTAATACATTGCTGGATGATCGCTACAATGGTTTCATCATCATCCACCACATGACCCGTGAAATTGTGCAATTCACAATCACACAGAGCCGTTGTAGAGAATTTGTGCGACAGCAGATGATCACCTTTTCCGGACATCCGAACAGTACTACTTACCTGACTCGTGACAATGCTCAGCAATTTAAGTCGGACTATCTTCAGTATAGTACTAAGCCGATTTGCACCACTGTAAACGTGACAAATATGAATGGCATCGCAGAGCGATTTATCAAATCAGTTAGGAGAGAAGCATTCGATATTTCTACTTACCCATTTATGAAAGACAAATTCGGGGCATTCTAATAGAGAATATTGAATATTTAGAGTGCACTGAGACCGCATCAGGGAATCAACCAAAATATCCCTCAGGGATATAAGCCACGATCTGAAGGAGAAGTGAGAAAAACTCCCACTCTTGGGGGCCTAAGTTTTCATTATTACAGGATGGCAGCATGATGGATGGACTTTTTCACCCCCTCGTCCCATCATGAAATGCTCAAAAAACCGATTAGCTTCTCAGTTTCCCCCGTGTAGAAGAGAATAATTGACGGTAATCTATTGTAATCCACTCAATTCCTCAGCGGTTTAGCGGTTTTCAGCATGTGCTCCATACGCTCCTGAGATTTCTTTGTCTTTGCCAGTTCCAGAAACGCTTCTCTCTCAATATTGAGGAGATATTGCTCATCAACGGGACTGGTTGGGGAACCTTTATCGCCGCCTGTCAGCACCCATGCCAATTTTTTCCCTATCAGCAGGTCATGCTCACTGATCAAACCTTGTTTGAGGATCCCATCCATTGTCACTTCAATTGCTAGCCGTCCGCCCTCGCCGGGAAGATAAATCTCCTTTTTTGGTTCCGGTGGCGTGTAATCCTTTGCCAATTCAAGCACCATATTTTTCGCGTCATAAATCAAGTGATCGGGATTGATGACAATTCTGTCTTGAGGTTTAAGGTATCCCAACTTTATCGCTTCTGCCGCTGACCTCGACACTTTCGCATAACCAATCGTCTCAAAAGCTTTTTGAACTGGCGGAAATGGACCGGGCCGCATTCTATCCATCATTTCCATGAAATTTAGCAAGACTCTCAGGTTACCTCCCCCGCCAGGAATGATACCCACGCCCACTTCTACCGCACCAATATACAATTCCCCAGAAGCTACTATTCGATCCGCAGGCGAACTTAGTTCAAAGCCGCCACCCAAAGTCATATTGAAAGGAGCGCTGACAACCGGAAAAGGAGCATATTTCAACTGTTGCCCGGTATCCTGAAACGTTTTACTCAGCTCTTCGAGACGACTCCAATTTTTCTTTTGACACACATCCAAAATCAAAGCGAGATTTGCACCAACTGAAAAATGCTGAGCTTGGCTGACAATGACCAATCCTTTGTACCCATTCGCCGGGATGATTTCCAGCGCCTCGGATAGAATATCAAACATTGCGGGATCGAGGGGATTGAAAACCGGCTGCGCGATGCTATGAAGATGTGCGCACACAACGCCGTCTCCGATGTCAATTAGACTGGCGCTCCAATTTTCGCTTAACACTTCACGCTTCTGCCGCTCCAACTTCAAATTGATCTTCTTTACATCAGTGGGCGTCGGTTTCTTCTTTTTCTCCGCAACATCATAGAAGTTCAGTGTGCCGTTTTCGCTATGGTAAAAAGATCCGATTCCATTCCGAAGCATCTCCTCCACCCACTCCGGAGTCTTCTTGCCCTCATCCTTCATTCGTTTTAAGGAAAGGTCCAAACCCAGCGCATCCCAAACCTCAAAAGGTCCCAATTCCCAGCCAAAGCCCCACTTCATGGCGTTATCTACGTTCACGATATCGTCCGCAATCTCGGGAATGCGGTTGGCAGTATAAATCAGCGTGTTCGCTAAAATTTCCCAGACAAATTTTCCGGCTTTGTCAGGATTAAAAGCAAACGCCTTGATTTTGTCCGCTGTGTTGTGATGCCTTTTCGACATCCTCAACCCATCAAAACGGACCTTTGTTCGGGGAGAGTACTCAAAATTATCCAGGTTGATAGACAGAATTTCTTTTCCCTCTCTCTTGAAAAAACCCTGCCCTGCCTTCTGGCCCAGCCATTTATTCTCAATCATCTTCTTTAAAAAATCAGGAATTTTGAAATTATCTCTGGCCTCATCATCTTCGCATTTTTCATAGGCTGTCATAGAGACATGCGCCAGGGTATCTAATCCGACCAAATCAGCGGTGCGAAAAGTGGCACTTTTTGGGCGACCCATCGCCGTCCCGGTGAGTGCATCCACTTCCTCAACACTCATATTCATCTTCCGCGCGACCTCCAGCGTCATCATCATTCCGTAAACACCTATCCGGTTGGCAATAAAATTAGGCGTATCCTTGGCGTAAACGATCCCTTTCCCTAGAACATTCTCGCAAAATTGGACAATGGTTTTGGTAACTTCAGAAAGCGTCTGATCCCCGGAGACAATTTCAAGTAGATGCATGTAACGGGGAGGATTGAAAAAATGAGTGATCAGAAATCGCTTCTTGAAGCTATCCGATAACACCTGGCTCATCTCCTTCAGAGATAATCCGGAAGTATTTGAGCTGATGATTCCATCTTCCTTTAAGTGCGGAATTATTCTTTCAAACAGTTTTTGTTTGATATCCAGCCGCTCCACAATGCCTTCAATCACCCAATCTACTTCTTTCAGCAATTCAAGATGATCATCATAGTTGCACGGCCTAATCAACTTAACCGATTTGGGATTGTAAAAGGCCGCCGGCTTGATCTTGGTCGCTGCCTCAATACCTTTTTCAGCAATTTCTTGAGAGATATCAAATGCAAGCGATGGAATGCCGGCGTTGGAGAGATGGGCGGCAATTTGGCTTCCCATGACTCCAGTTCCTAAAACCGCCACTGTTTTTATTTGCATCGTCATTATTCATCCCCCCTTCACATCCGCTCAATGATTGTGGCGATGCCCTGCCCAGTGCCAATGCACATGGTTGCCAGCCCGATTTTGGCCTTCTGTTGTTCCATGGCATTTAGCAGCGTGGTAAGAATACGCGCCCCTGAGCATCCCAGCGGATGCCCCAAAGCAACCGCGCCACCATTCACATTAACCTTTTCCATCGGCCAGCCGCCCTTTTTGATTACATAGAGCGCCTGCGCGGCGAAGGCTTCGTTCAGCTCAATTAGCTCAATATCTTTCAAGGTCATCCCGGCGCGTTTCAGGGCCTTTTCAGTAGCTGGTAGCGGACCCATGCCCATTTTCTCCCATTCCACGCCTGCAATTGCACGGGATATGATTCGCGCCCGCGGTTTCAAACCCAACTCTTTGGCAAGGGTGTTACTCGTCATCAGAAGAGCTGCAGCTCCAATAGTATATGGGCTGCTGGTTGCAGCGGTAAGTGTACCATTCTTTAAAAATGCAGGTTTTAGTGATTTTATTTTCTCAATATCCGGTTGTCGAGGGCCCTCATCATGTTTAATCAGGTGGCCATTATAGTTAATAGGTGCAATTTCATTATCAAATCTTCCGCCCTTTTGAGCATCCATCGCTTTTTGGTGGGAGGCTATTGAAAATTTTTCCTGCTCCTCACGGCTGATGTTGCCTTCCTTAGCCAAATTTTCAGCTGTTTCACCCATGCCCATGTAGAAATTTTTCTTGACTAATTCAGGATGGAAACTGGGATTGTATCCACCCATCGGCACAGAAAGCATGTCTTCCACTCCTGCAGCAATGAGTGCATCCGCATCTCCTAAGGTGATAGCATAGTCAGCTTGATGGACTGCGTCCATCGAGGAGCCACAAAACCGATTGACAACTTTTCCGCCAGCCTCCTGGGGTATGCCCGCCAGAACAGCCACGGAGCGTGCCATTAGCATGCCCTGGGGGCCTTCCGGAAAAGCACACCCTAAAATCACATCTTCTATTTTTTCAATAGGTAATTTTGAATTCCTTTTTAATAAACCTTTCAACACCTCAGCAGTTAAATCATCCGGGCGAATCCCTACCATCTTACCCCGTTTCGTTCCCATCGGGCTGCGTAATGCATCAATAATAACACTAAATCGATCTTTTGCCATCATATACTCCTTATCCCGTTTTTTATTTTACGGAATTAAATTTTCATATATATTGTCATCAAGTAAACGCATTGCTGTTTCTTAATATCTGTATTCACCATGAGAATATAAGTCCTCAGCTATTTCGCTTTTCATTTCAAAAATGTCAAAATGCATTTGAATCTGTTCTCTCAGATTCTTTATCAAATTTAGATTTGATTCCAACTCTTCACCGGATAGCAACCCATGAATCCCCATTTCAACAACATTGCTAATATGGAAGATCTTCTCGGCACAGAAAATCTTGGCAATTTTTATCCACGTCTCATCGGCTTTCCCATTTTCCAGGCATTGGCTGACTCTTGAAACAGTGCTGTCCATGGCATAAATGTCAATGAACAGATTGCTGAGCACTTCTCCCAATTGCTGGTGATTCATCAAATCCTGACCGTACTTGATGAGCGCTTGATTGAACAGCAAAAGCGCCATATTTTTTCCGATTTCAACTATTTTCATTTGCGTTGCTAGCGGTCCATCGAATTGTAAGACATCGCTAGTGGCCACTTCTGGAATTTTTTTGATCACATCTCTAAGCGGAAGTTGTTCTAGAATTGCCTTCTTTAGAAAATAGCCGGTGATTACTTGACGGTTAATTTCGTTGGTACCTTCATATAAGCGTTCCACTCTGGCATCTCGGGAAATGCGAGCCATAGGATATTCTTCAATAAAACCGTAACCACCGTAAATTTGAATTCCCGAATCAGAATTCAACCAGAGAGCTTCACTTCCATAAATTTTGCAGCAGGAGCATTCTATGGCATTATTTTCAATTGCTTGCGCCACCTCAGCAAAATAATCCGGCGAATCCATTTTCACCTGATTAATTGATTCATCTAGCAGACCAGCGGTGCGATAAATCATGCTATCCAGAGCAAAGGTGCGCAAGATCATATCAGCGAATTTGCCCTTTATTGCATCAAAATAGGCTATGGGTTGACCGAATTGCCAGCGCTCTAAAGCGTAGGTAACCGCGCGGTTAACACACACCTTGCATCCGCCCAAATCAAAAGCGCCTAATTTGAAGCGACCAATATTGAGGCTGTTGAAAGCAACTTCTGCTCCTCTTCCAATTTGATGAAGGACATTCTCAACCGGAACAGCAACATTTTCAAAAGCAACGCCACAGGTGGAAGCACCTTTTTGTCCCATTTTATGTTCTTCTAATCCAACCTGTACTCCGGCTGCATTCCGATCCACAATAAAGGCAGTAAACTTCACTCCATCCACCTTGGCAAATACGATGTATATATCAGCTAATCCACCGTTGGTGATGAACTGTTTGCTACCGTTTAAAATGTAATTGGTTTTATCTTCAGAAAGAATAGCTGTGGAACGCAGCGATAGTGCATCAGAACCTGCGGTTGGTTCTGTCAAACAATAGGCACTTATCTTTTTGGCAGTCACCAGATCGGGGAGATATTTTTGTTTTTGCTCTGGAGTGCCAAAAAAGACGATGGGGAGTGTCCCAATCGAAACATGCGCCGCCAGGCTTACATTAAAACTGGCGCTTTCAGCGAAACTGAGTGTTTCGGATAAAATGATCGAGGTAACCTTGTCCAGTGAGAGCCCCCCGTATTCGTCAGGAACATCAACGCCCAAAAATCCAACCTCAGCGGATTTCCGCAACAGACCTCTTAGCAGGTCTAAATTGTGTTTCTCAATTTCATCTCTTTGGGTATAGATCTCTTCGACCGCAAATTGTTTGGCAAGCGACAAAAATTCTAGCTGCTCATCATCAAAGTTTTCACGGGTAAAGATTTCTTTGGATCTTATCTTTGACGTCAAAAATTCTCCTCCTGTTTTCATCTTGACTCCTTAATACCTATAGTAAGTTTATATGTGAATATCTAAGGTTAAGATACAAAAGGTAAGTACTAAGTATTTTATTGTATTATTGGCACACTCTAATAATCGGTTTTATCTAATCTTCTTATAAGCTTATTAATGTTCTTCGGTTTTCGTGAACACAAAAATATGTTCTTAAATTATGATTAGGGAGGTGTTCGCACAATGGAAATTAAAAAAAGCCTAGACCTTTTGACCGTGAGTTTAAGGTTTCAGTTATTCGTTTAATACTAGAAGAAGATAATAAAGCCCCTGAAATAGTTGGGGATTTGAATATCTATCCGGTTTTGATTCTCAAATGGAAGAAAGAGCTTTTGGGTGAACCTAAAAATTGTTTTCTAGTGCATAGGATTTTAAGGCACAAAATGAAACACCTCGACATCCTCGACGAGAGGTGGAGGGTAAACCAGAGGTGTGACATATAAAAAAAGTCTTATGGACTGTCACCAAAAGTGTCATCAATTTTGAAAATATTGGCATCTAACAGCACACGACGGTGTATTTATCAATTCCCTGTAAATCTGTAAGTTATTATGATTATTTAACTTGAAAGAACGTGGTTAGGTTCATTCTACTCCGACACGCCTGAATTTACTTAAGCTAGTCATTCTCTCCAAATTTTTCTATCCTGGTATCACTCCCGAAGAAATCCTGACCTTACATGATTTTTGGAATGACCATGAACCTCTTGCAGCAACTAGTTTATTATTGAAATTCCAGTTATCAAACATCGAGGATTGGTTCATTTAAATCCTGTGATGTCCTCTTGTGTTCCTCGCTATGCCCAGTTACCCCTCGCTGCAAAACTAAAGTTGAGTAAAGATGTGATGCAGTCTGATTAACGGCTACTTTCTGTGAATATAACAATATATAGATCAGCGAGTGACAACGATGGACAGCGAAGGCAAGATTGGGGAGCTGTTTAGAGTACTAACGAAAATACTCTTAAAGTGATAAATTGGAGATTAACGTTTGGGCTTGGGGCGTTCACGTGAGATTTTGACGCATGTTGACTATAGTACTGTTAAAATATACGAGACACTCTCACCTGTTAGTTTGCCGTCTACAAAAATATTGTTGGATTTTAAGATGGCCAAGATATGGCGTTCCGAAAAGCGATTTTTGTCTCATAATGTCTCATCAGGTCTTTTGTAGACTATTGATTATTATTAAAATACTTGTTTTTCAATATGTTCAGAGACCTCAAAAATATTGTTCGGGTCCACAAGGTCGGAGGTTCGAATCCTCTCGCCCCGACTCAATTTGACTTCTATCTTATGGATAGACGTTTTTTGTTTAATTTCTTTCCAAAATAATCCGAACCATCTTTTTAATTCAAAAAAATTTTATCTTAACATATTTATGGAAAATTTTATTAGGTTTTAGATTAGAAGAGAATATTCCAGTTCATTATTTAAGAAAGGAATTACCTTTGAGGCAAGTACCCAAAAATGATTTAGATGAAATTACAATTGATGGATATAGTCTAATCCTAAATGATCTAGTACATATTGCCCGCATACCCTGCAAAACTGCAAGAATTTCCAATGAAGCCATAGCCAAAATGAATAAAAGCAGGGCGTGGGTGGAACAAGTTCAAAGAACCGGAAAACCGGTTGTTTATGGGGTGAATACCGGATTTGGCTCCAAATCGGGTATTTCCATTAATAAAGAAAATTTAATCGAATTACAACAAAATTTGATTATGAGCCACTCAGCGGGCACTGGAGAACCCTTCCCCATAGATGTGGTGCGAGCGGCAATGCTCTTAAGAGCTAACACTCTTGTGCGTGGTTATTCAGGAATTAGGCCTGAAATTGTAAAAACACTTCTATTGATGTTAGAGAGAAATGTTGTTCCGTGGATTCCTTCCCAGGGTTCTGTTGGTGCAAGCGGAGACCTGGCGCCTCTGGCGCATCTTGCTCTTGTTTTAAACAAAATTGAAATTGATGAGCCAGAGAGAGACGGGAAAGCATATTTTTATGATAGTGAAGAGAAATCTTGGTCTTTAATGTCAGGCCGTGATGCCATGAAAAAGGCGAAGATCCCTACCATCAAATTAGAAGCCAAGGAAGGGCTTGCCTTAACCAACGGAACCCAAATTTCAACAGCGCTGTTAAGTCTTACGCTTCATGATGCCATTGAACTCACAAAAATTGCAGACATCGGGATGGCAATGAGCTTTGAGGCGCTTCTAGGAATTTCCTCTGCTTTTCGACCGGAAATACACAGATTACGACCTCATCCCGGGCAAATTAAGACCGCAGAGAATATTCGAAGATTAACACAAGGAAGTCAGCTTCTGGATAGTCATGCGCAAAAGGTTCAAGATGCTTACAGTCTGCGTTGCCATCCACAGGTATTGGGCGCTGTGAGAGATAATTTACGGCACATACAAAAGATAGTAGATATTGAAATGAATTCGACAAATGATAATCCCATTATATTAACCGAAATTCAAGATGAAAATAAAGCAATAGCAGGCGGGAATTTTCATGCCCAGCCAATTGCTTTTGCATCCGATTTATTAAGTATTGTGCTTTGTGAAATTGGTAGTATTGCAGAAAGAAGAATTTTTCGGTTATCGGATAGTAATTTAAATGAAGGGCTTCCTTCATTTCTAATTTCGAATTCAGGGCTCGAAAGTGGGTTAATGATCGCTCAATATACGGCAGCATCGATTGTATCGGAGAATAAGTCATTGGCACATCCGGCAAGTATCGATTCCATACCCACCTGCGAAAATCAAGAGGATCACGTAAGCATGGCTCCCGTAGCTGCTCGTAAAGCCAAACAAATCTTAGAAAATATTCACAAAATTCTGGCGATTGAATTAATGTTTGCTGCTCAGGCCCTGGATTTAAGGCTTCGATCAGGAAAGATTGAAAAAACCTCAGAATTTTTCGGCGAAGGAACAAATGAGGCATATAAAGTAATTCGACAAAAAGTAAAGTATCGCGAAAATGACCGTCCTATTTATCCTGACATCGAACAGATAGTAAATCTTATCAAAGGTAATGACTTGTTAGCAACGGTTGAGGAAAGGGTGGGGGAATTAAACTAAGACTCAAATCTGTAAGAAATCATTGAAATTATTCGGTCAACTTTTATTGGTACAAAATGGAAAATAGGTTTCCTATTTTGAACCATTATTTTTATCTCGGATTGTGCTAATTATTAAGAACGAATTCACTTCATTAATGAGCTTACATTTTGCCTATATTACTTTAATATTATTTTTATTTGCGGTTGCGGCAAGTATTGTTGGCAGTTTGATCACTTCGCCACCGGTAGAGGAAAAAACCTAAGGCCTTATCTGGACAAAAAGGTTTTTTGATGCGGAATCAAAACTGCTACAAGATATGCCATGGTATAAGAATTACCGCATTCAGTCAATAATTCTGGTTATACTAACTCTCGCAGTGGTTATTTGGTGGTGGTAATATCGTGGATGCAATTGCCATTAAAAATTCGATACAGTTATTGAGAAAAGCATCAACCGAACAAGGGATACTCGCCTCTACTGAAAATCTCGCGAATTACAGGCGAATTTGGGCAAGAGATGGAATTGTTTGCGGTTTGGCGGGACTGTTGTTAGAAGATGAAATAATTATTGCTTCATTTAAGGAAACTCTTTTAAAACTAGCTGTATGCATTGGACCGCATGGACAAATTCCTTCCAACATCCTCATCGATGAATCAGGCAATATTGAGGATATTAGCTATGGAGGAATTGTCGGTCGGGTGGATACCATCCCCTGGTTTGTGATTGGGGTCTGTAATTACGTTGATTTCACGGGCGATTGGAAGTTTGCCGAAAAAATGCATTCCAAAATAAAAAATGGATTACAATTACTCGAAGCATGGGAATTCAATTCAAAAGGTCTGATATATGTACCACAGTCCGGGGATTGGGCGGATGAATACATTTTTCATGGATACATCCTGTATGATCAACTGTTACGTTTGTGGGCAGTAAAATGCTTTCAGAAAATATTTGATGAGCGGGCAGGCATAAAAGATTTGCATGAACTAAAAAATCTCATAAAACTAAATTTTTGCCCAAAAACTGCCAATAAAAATAGTAAACAATTATTTCAACCTCGCGCGTTTATAAAAGTATTAGAAAAACAACCTGAAGTCCAATACTTTTTACCGTCTATAACTCCAGGTGGATATTTTCTACAGTTTGATGCTTTATCCAACGCTCTGGCTATTCTTCTCAATTTGCCAGATAAAAAGCAGTTAAGCGACATGTTAAATTTTGGCCAATCGTTAATATCAAAGAATATTCTAAAGATGATGCCATGTTATTGGCCGCCAATAAATGAGAGTGATTTCGAGTGGGAGCAGCTTCAAACAAATTATAGAGATCAATTTCGAAACAAACCACACCAATATCATAATGGAGGTGTTTGGCCTGTTATTAATGGATGGTGGGGAATGGCGCTTCACAAAGCGGGAAAGAAAGAAGAGGCGGAAAAATTATTAAATGCGATTCATTCCTTTAATAAATTAGAGACCAATAGGGGTGAGGAATGGGGATTCTATGAGTATGGAAATTCAAAAACAGGAGAAGTTGGAGGCGTCAAACATCTTTCCTGGAGTGCGGCAGGAGCTTTATTGCTTTCTGAAAAATTAAAAGGGAAAAATTTGTTTTTTGCTTGAATTTTGAAAAGTCGAAAATAGCTTTGACATTATTAATGGATTGTGTCTTCATAGGGTGAATAGAATAATTGATTCGAGATTTAGGAAACCATAGTAGGATCTGTAGGTGATTGGCGACAAGATTATCATTAAACCAATACATTATAAGGCTGCCAATGGAATTCTTAGAATTATGTTGCAGGAAATTAAGGATTCCAAAAGTAGATATGCAATTTCTGTGGCGGGTGAATCAGGAAGCGGAAAATCCGAAACGGCACAAGCAATTGCGGAAAAGCTCTTAGAGCGTGGAATTAAAAGCACAATCTTTCAACAAGATGATTACTTTGTTTATCCACCTAAAACAAACGATCAAACACGCAGAGCTGATATCAATTGGGTGGGAATCTCCGAAGTTCGTCTTAAGCAACTTGATGATCATCTTAGGTTAGCTGTTGAAGGAGTAAACGAAATCAAAAAACCATTGGTGATTTACCAGGAAGATCGCATTTCAGAAGAAACAATTTCTCTGGATGGTATCAAGGTGATAATTGCGGAAGGAACTTATACGACCAAGCTAAAAAATGTTCATGCTCGTGTTTTTATCGACTTGACATATATGGAAACGAAAATGTCAAGGCTTGAAAGAGCACGGGAAAGACAGGATGATTTCATTGAGAGTGTCTTAAAAATTGAGCATTGTATAATTTCCGCTCATAAGGATATTGCTGATATTATTATCACACCTGATTTTGAGGCCATAAAACAAAAAAATAACAATCTGTCATAGTCAATAGAACTGACATAGTAGGAGTAAAATGCTGGACCTGCTTATCATCCTTGCCTTCATCATCTACAGTATCGCTAATGGTTTCCGAAATAAATCCAAAGCATCTCAGAATCTAAGAGAGTATTTTCTCGCAGGCGGTACTATCAGTGGATGGCGAGCCGGATTCAGTATGGCGGCCACTCAATTTGCTGCAGACACTCCTTTATTGGTTACCGGTCTCATTGCTACCGGCGGGATTTTTATGGTATGGCGCCTTTGGATTTATGGAATTGCATTTTTGATGATGGGTTTCATTTTTGCGGCCAATTGGCGGAGATCTCGAGTGCTGACAGATGCGGAACTAACTGAAATTCGGTACAGCGGAAATGCGGTATTGTTTTTACGCGTCCTCAAGGCTATTTATTATGGGACCATTATCAATTGTGTGGTATTGGCTATGGTATTGGTAGCCGCCATGCGAATTGCGGAAGTTTTTTTACCCTGGCATGAATGGCTGCCTGAGGGTGTATATCATATTTTTTGGGGGGTCTCAAAGGGATTGGGATTACAATTGGGGGAAAGTGTTACCGGTCTTGGACCCTATGTGACAACTACAAATAACTTAATAAGTATTTTAATGATCATCAGTTTTACGGCGTTGTATTCAATGACTGGCGGGCTCCGGAGCGTTATTGCTACGGACGTCATGCAATTTTCACTTGCAATGATTGGCACGCTAATTTATGCAATTATTGTTATTGATCATGTGGGAGGCATTGCAAACCTAACAGAAAAGCTCACAAACCTATATGGTATTGATTTAACTGAGAAAATGTTATCTTTTGCACCCACGGGTGGGGAATTAATTTTGCCATTTCTAATTATCATTGGACTGCAATGGTTTTTTCAGATGAATAGCGACGGAACCGGTTATTTGGCGCAGCGCTCCATGGCTTGCGCTACTGATAAAGATGCCAGAATCGCTGCCATTATTTTTGCATGGATGCAAATCTTTGCCCGCAGTTTAATATGGTTGGTAATTGGGGTGGGGCTCTTAGTTGTCTACCCATTTCCTCCTGGAGAAATCAGCGAGGCTCAATTTGCAGCTTCCCGCGAAATTACCTTTGTGAATGGCGTAAATGATCTCCTGCCGCCCGGCGTTCGGGGTTTGATGCTGACCGGATTACTAGCGGCACTGGCTTCCACAATTGATACACATCTGAATTGGGGTGCCAGCTATTGGAGCAATGATGTATATCAAAGATTGATTTGTAGTCGATGGCTCAAACGAAAGCCTAAAAATAAAGAGCTGGTGGTGATCGCCCGCCTATCAAATGTACTTATTTTGGCAATAGCCCTAGCTATTATGGCAAATTTAGGGTCTATCCAAACCGCATGGTTTATCTCGCTTTTGTTTGGGGCAGGAATGGGGTCGGTTTTGGTTCTTCGCTGGCTCTGGGAAAGAATTAATCTATTCTCGGAATTGGCAGCGATGGCAGTATCATTGATAGTAGCCCCGTTACTTCTGATTTTAACTGATCAGGAATGGATTAGATTATTGTCCATGGCAGTTGTCTCATCTATGGCAGCAATTGGAATTACATTTTTTACCAACTCCACAGATAAAAATGTCTTGGTCAAGTTTTACAGGCGTGTTAAACCGGCCGGTTTCTGGAAAAAAACTGCCGTAAGTGCCGGAGATGATCCACGGGTGCCTATCAAAAATCTGATGAAGGAAATAAAAGCTATTTTGTTGACTGCTATTTCACTCTTTTTTATGCTCATCGGAGTGGGGAAGTTGCTTATTCCTTCGCCGGGTCAGTCCGTCTTAATTCCTATTGTGTATATAGCATTAGCGCTTATTTTTATTCCATTTTGGTGGCGTAAGGCTTTAGCAGCAGAAAAAATTGTTGCGGGGGATTTATAGGATGATCATAGTAAAGATTAATTTTGCATCTTCTTCGATTTAAAATTAATAGCAGAAATTAGAAACCAAAAGAAGCACTATTTTTATTCAACTAATAATGATTGAACTTTCCGGATTAAATCAATTAGAGAAACCTTAAACTGTTCACCGGATTTCATCAGTTTTACATTGACTTCATTTTTTTCTTTTTCATCCGGCCCAGCGATAATAACAATAGGAATCTTTTTATCATTCGCCAATCCAAACTGGCCCCTCAGTTTAGACTTCCCTGAATAAAGATCTGTTTTTATACCTGCATTTCTAAGTCTATTGCTGATCCGGATTGAATAGGGAAGCGTAGATTCATCAAAAACAGTTACTAATACCTGGACTTCCGTTGAAAGATTATTTGGAAATAAATTTAATTCATCCATGACGGTAATGATTCTTTCAAGCCCGATAGTGGTGCCTGTTGCAGGCTGGTCATTGCCTGAAAACAGACCGATAAGATTATCATATCGTCCTCCTCCAGTAATGCTTCCAATCTTTGGCTCTTCAACATTAGTTTCGAATATCGGGCCAGTGTAGTAATCGAGACCTCTTGCAAGATAGAGATCGAAAAAGAGAATCTCTTTTGAAATTTGATACTCTTTTAGATATAAAAGAAGAGTTGACATTTCTTCTATCCCTTCAAGACCAACTTTACTTGAAGTAAAAAGATCTTTCAACCTTGAAAGCTGTTCTTCGCTGGTCCCTTCAAATAGAATTATTTCCATTATAGATTCCACACTGTTACTGGAAATTTTGTAATCTCTCAGCTGCCTTCTTACCCCGGAAATTCCGATTTTATCAATTTTATCAAGTGCACGGCAAATCAAAATCTCCTCTTCCCGCCTGGCACCAGAGATTTCTCTTATACCTGAAAGAATTTTTCTACTGTTTAACCGGATTTTATATTTCTGAAAATTTAGCTTTTTTAAAATGTCATTGGTAATAGCAATAATTTCCGCATCGGCCAGCACAGACGGGCTTCCAACAATGTCCACATCACACTGATAAAATTCCCGAAATCGTCCTTTTTGCGGTTTGTCGGCCCGCCACACCGGCTGTATTTGATATCTCTTAAAGGGTTTCGGTATTTGGGGGTAGTTGGCAATTAGACGGGATAATGGAACAGTCAGATCATATCTTAATCCAACCTCTCTATTTCCGCGATCTGTAAATCGATAGGTTAACCGGTCTGCCTCATCACCATATTTTCCGGATAATGTATCCCAGAGCTCAATCGATGGCGTCTCAAGCGGTTCAAAACCATAAATCCCAAAAATTTCTTTAATAATTGAGAGGACGTAGTTTCGTTTTCTCATATCTTCCGGAAGAAAATCTCGTGTTCCCTTATAGATTCGAGGTTGTATTTGTTTCACCAAAATCTGCTCCTAAGGATATTAACGATAAAATAAAATGCAATAAATTAGATATTAAAAGTAATAATAAGCATTGATTAATGGAATCAAAATAAATTAGATACTTGTTATAATTAGCGCACTAAAATTCCGTTAATTCTATGATCAATTATGAATTTAAGTTATATTCTATATAATTTTTGACTGAAAGCTCCATATAATTTATAAAATATTAGTAAAAAGAGACGTAAATATATATTTATATTTAAATACATGTTTAAAATTATAATGACTGATTTCTAATGGCAAATCAAGGGAGTCAACATATATCTTATCCCAAGATTCTTATTGTTGATGATGAACAACATATACATAAATTACTTGGGCGATATCTTGAGAAACACGGTTTTAAGATCGAAAGCTGTCTAAATAGTAAAGCAGTTGTTGAGGAAGTAGCAGAAATAAAACCCGATTTGGTTTTAATGGATTTGATGATGCCGGCTCTCGACGGTATCAGTGCGACAAAGAGAATCCGTAATTTGAATCTGAATTCTTATCTTCCAATTATCGTCATAACTGCCCGGAAAGAACTCAATGATATGGTTGAAGCATTGGAGGCTGGCGCTGATGACTATCTTACCAAACCATTTGAACTTGAAGAATTAATTGCCAGAATCAGAAATATGCTTCGCCTTAAAAAAATCCAGGATAAGCTTGTTCGCAAATCAGAGGAGTTAGATGAAGCTAATCGTCAAATCAATCGTTTAAACCACATCTTAGTAAGTACCAATAAGCAGCTACAAAAGAAGATTTATGATTTTCATAACCTTTTTGAAATTAGTTACCGGGTAATGGGACAGCTTGAATTCGGGCAGTTGGCAAATCAAGCGTTGTTGAATATATTAGGGATAATTACTACTCAGAGTGTTATTTTATTAATGGCAAATGCTGAAGACAATGATGTGTTTGAGGTGATAGAGTCGAAGGGATTTAACGAAGATACACTTGATAATTTTACTATTTACAGACATGATAAATTGGTTCATTATCTGGAGATTATAAAAAAACCGTTCCAAATTAGAGATATAAGCAGAGAATTTCAGGATATTATTCCCATTCTAAAAAAACTGGAGGTTCAGGTAGTTGCACCTCTCTTTAGCAGCGATGAAATTTTTGGACTTCTGTGTTTAGGCCCGAATATTAAAGATGAAGGTTACACAGAGGATAATTTGGAAACATTGGCTATTATGACCAACATGTTATCGGTGGCGCTCCACAATTCCCAAATGTACAATCACATTAAAACATTATCCTATACGGACGGGATGACCGGTCTGCATAATTACCGTTTTTTTCGCTTACGTTTAAAAGAAGAAATTGCCAGAACTAAACGTGATAATTCTCCGCTTTCTCTCATCATAATGGATGTCGATCATTTTAAGAACTATAATGATCGTCTTGGTCATCCAGCAGGGGATGATGTACTGAGAAAGTTAAGCGGTATTTTGAGAAAATCTGTTCGTGATAATGACATTGTGGCTCGCTATGGAGGTGAAGAGTTTGCCATCATCCTTCCGAATACCGATGAGACCGGTTCATACACGCTGGCTGAGAGGATTAGAGAAAAAGTAGAAAAAAGTCATTTTTTTAAACAAAATATTCAACCGGAAGGGAAAATAACCATCAGTGCAGGGATAGCAACAATTCCGCATGACGCGGTTGTCGTGGAAGATTTAATAATTGCTGCAGACCGCGCATTGTATCATGCAAAGCATTCAGGGCGTAACCAGGTTATAGAGGCAAAACAAATACTAGAAAGTACATGAGAATCGGAATTTCTTGTTATCCCACTTATGGCGGCAGCGGGGTTGTTGCGACCGAATTGGGCAAAAATTTGGCTGTTATTGGACATGAAATTCATTTTATCACATATGCTCTACCATATCGGCTCAATGAATTTCATGAAAATATTTTTTACCACGAAGTAAAAGTCCCGGAATACCCATTATTTGAATATCCACCATACGCATTGGCGTTGGCAACAAAAATGGCGGAGATTGCCATATATGAAGATCTCGATCTTATCCACGCACATTATGCTATTCCGCATGCGATATCGGCGTATTTAGCCAAACAAATGGTTAGAGGCAAACATCCTTTGAAGATAATTACCACATTACATGGAACCGATATCACACTGGTTGGTGCCGATCCTTCATTTACTCTCATTACCCAATATAGTATTAATCACAGCGATGCTGTAACAACCGTATCCCAGTATTTAAAAGATGAAACAATAAAAACATTTCAACCGGAGGTGCCTATCCATGTCATTCCGAATTTTGTTGCTGAACATCCGTCACCTCCGGAATTATGCGAGAATTTAAGGCATAAACTTTCGCCAAATAATGAGCCGATTTTAATTCATATTTCAAACTTCCGCCCGGTTAAAAGAGTGCTTGATGTGATTGAAATTGCAAATTTAGTATTAAAATCGTTGCCAATCCGATTGGTAATGGTTGGTGATGGACCTGAGAGATTTGCGGCAGAGAGACTCGCACGACAATATCAGATCGCCGATAGGATTACGTTTTTAGGAAAGCAAGAGGAAGTTTATTTGCTTTTATCCACCGCTGATGTATTTTTAATGCCTAGTGGTTCGGAGAGCTTCGGGCTGGCGGCCCTCGAAGCCATGAGTTGTGGAGTACCATGCATAACGAGTAATGTTGGAGGCCTTGTTGAAGTGAATGAGCATGGACTGAGCGGTTTTGTAGCTCCCGTTGGCGATGTTCAGAAAATGAGTGAATATACGCGTAATCTATTGAAGGATCCTGCTTTAAAGCAAAGGATATCAATTCAGGCAAAAAAACATGCATTACAAAAATTTCATACAGACATTATTTTACCAAAATATCAAAAATTATATGAACAGGTATTAAGCAATAACTAAATGATAAATAAAAAGTTTATCGAAATTTCAAAGAACTATTTTACAAATCTATTATATAACTTATTATTACTAAACTAAAAGGTTGAGATTGCCGATTTTCTTTGAATCCTATACGAATATGAAATGCTAACAAATTTGGCTAAAAAGTCTGAATTGAAAATACAAAAATTAGAATTTGTAATAGTAAACTAGTTTTCTTTATATTAGTGACGATGGTCATCATTGAATGAAATCATAATTCGTTAAATTTATTGTGCAATTCGTTTAAAAATTTGTGAAATGTAAATTTTAAATGTCGTGGTTCATTTATGGTTGAAGTAAAAATAAATGGTTTATTTTTAACCCAGTCTCAAGCTAGTGGCGTTATACTCAAAGAACTTGATGGAGATCGTACCCTTCCGATAATAATTGGGGAATACGAGGCGCAATCCATTGCCCTTGGGCTGGAGAATATAAAACCTCCTCGTCCGATAACACATGATCTGACTATTAACATTATTGAAAGTTTTGGTGGTCAAATTGAACGTATCGTTGTTACTGAATTAAAAAATAACACATATTATGCTGTCGTTGAAATTAGAAGAAAAATGAAATTGTTTGAAATCGACTCCCGACCGAGTGATGCAATCGCTTTAGCTGTAAGGAACAATATTCCCATATTTGTTGCGGAAAAAGTGATGCAAAAAGGGTCTTACACGTCTGATGAAATGCAGGAAATTGAGCAGGGTAAAATCGAAACCGGAAAATCAAGGCTAGATCAATTGAGAAAGGACCTTGAAGATGCCGTCGAAAGAGAAGATTATGAAAAAGCGGCCCGTTTGCGGGATGAAATTAATAAATTGGATTCCAGAAGTAACCAATAGGTAATTTAAATGGATGAAAGACCGTTAAGATTAAAAATTTATGGTGTACGTGGAAGCCACTCGCCGACGAGGCACTTCAAGACAAAATATGGTGTCAATACAACATGTCTCAGAATTGATCTGGGAAAACATTTAATTATTTTTGATGCTGGAACCGGGATCATAAACCTGGGACAAGATTTAATGGCAGAAGCAAGTAGTGGTTCTGAACAGAATCTGTGGAAATTGCATCTCTTTTTTACTCATTTTCATATCGATCATCTAATGGGTTTCCCATATTTTCTAATGAATTATATTCCCAAATCAGAAATTGAATTCTATTATGCAAAAATGGTTAATTATGACTTAAAAGATGTTATTGAGGAATTATTGAATCCTGCCCTATTCCCGGTTACATTGTCTGAGATGCCTTCGAGAAAGACCTTTCATCAATTGGGTGAGGGAAATGTAGTGTTCTTTTTTGAAGATTCATTTCAAGTTCTCCCGGTTTCCGAGGCTCCATCTGTCGAGAATTGGATCGGAAAGATTAGCTGCATGAGATTTTATACCCACCCCAAAAGTGGGTCTTACACCTATAAAGTAGAATCAAATAATGGAAAATCAATCGTGTTTGCAACGGATGTGGAGGGATTCGTCGGAAATGATCAGCGAATTATTAAATTCGCCAAAGATGCTGATATTTTGATTCACGATGCTCAGTATACCTTCCAGGAATATTCCATGTTTCAAGGATTTGGCCATAGCACTTATGAAATGGCATGCAATGTGGCTAAGGAAGCAGGAGTTAAGAAGTTATTATTATTCCATCACGATCCCAAGCATGAGGATGCTCTACTCGATGAACTTGAAGCATCGGCACAAAAGCTCTTCCCTGAAGCTTACATGGCTACTGAAGAGATGGATTTTTCTTTTTAATTTTCTGCCGCTTTTGTAAATCCAATTATTTTTTCCTTCCAAACCTTGATATCTCTCGGTATAATTACTCTCGCTGTAATAAGGTCTTCGCGAAAGAATCAATTTACGAAAATGGGAATCTAGATTGTCGTGAATTTAGGATTTGATAATCTCATCTACAAGGATCATCAAATTACTACCGTTCATCTTATAAATCTTGAATAATTTGAGAGGTAGTGTTGGAAAACTTCAAACGAACGAAAATTGTTGCCACTGTTGGTCCTGCAAGTTCATCGGAAAAAAAATTAAATGAATTAATTGAAGCCGGTGTAAACACATTCCGATTGAATTTTTCTCACGGGACACACGAGGAACATGGTCAGATTATAGATTTGATACATAACATCAGGCAAAAATTAAAAAAACCGACTGCAATACTTCAAGATTTGAGTGGTCCGAAAATACGAATAGGTATAATTGAAGATTCTCCACTTAAATTGGAAGTCGGAGAGGTCTTGGTATTAAATACAAAGTTAAAGACAAGTAAAAAGCATGAGGTACCAGTTACCTATCAGCGATTTACCGAGGATGTTAAGACCGGAACACATCTTTTGCTTGCTGACGGAAAGGTTACGCTAAAAATTGAAAAAATTGTACCTCCTCGTGTGTACTGCAAAGTCATTGTTGGTGGAGAACTCAGTTCAAAAAAGGGAATTAATTATCCTGAAGGCAGCTTTACCATGTCTGCGTTAACTACCAAAGACTTAGTGGATTTACTATATGGGCTGAAAAAAGGAGTGGACTATATTGCTCTCTCTTTTGTAAGGCATGCTGATGACATAAACCAGGTTAGAAGGAAGTTTAAGGCTGCGGGGAGAAGAGTGCCGATTATTGCTAAAATTGAAAAACACGAAGCCATTCGGAATCTCGAGCAAATATTACCTGTTGTCGAGGGTGTAATGGTTGCCCGGGGCGATTTAGGTGTCGAGATTCCATCCGAACAAGTTCCTTATATCCAAAAGAAAATCATTCGTCTAGCAACGCAATACGGGAAACCTGTTATTACTGCTACTCAAATGCTTTTATCGATGGTGGATTCGCCACGCCCAACGCGTGCCGAAACAACGGACATAGCAAATGCAATTTGGGACGGGACAGATGCGGTAATGTTATCTGAGGAAACCGCTGTTGGAAAGTATCCGGTTGAGGCAGTCCAAATGATGAGTAAAATTGCCATAGAGGCAGAAAAAAACTATCCGCATAATGAAATTAGATTTAAATTGGATAGCGACAAGAAGTATCCAATCCCGGATTCAATTTCCGAAAGTGCGGTGCATCTTGCTAAAGAACTAGATGCAAAAGTGATTATTTGTCCCACAACCAGTGGTTTAACAGCCAATTTAATTTCCCGTTTTCGTCCCAAAGCGGTAATTTTTGCTCTCACTCCGCATCACGAAGTATTCTACCAATTGTCTCTTATGTGGAATGTTATCCCTTTCTATTTCCCACTATTTAGAGATCCAAAAAAGATGATTGAAAATGCATTAAGGGAGGCTTCGCGCCAAAATTTGCTGGAAAAAGGTGATGCATATGTTGTTACGGCCGGTTTCCCTTTTGGGGAGGGCGTGCCCACAAATTTAATTAAGGCCGGAATTTATTGAATAAGAATTGTCAAGTGGAGCGGCGTAGTTCGTATTTTCACTGGCTAAGAAATTTTTATTCTTGATAAAAAGCAAAAGGTACTTTATTTTTTCTTTAAATGAGGGTCCGAATGAAAAATTATGTTTTGGCTTTTGCCCTTGTTTCGTTATTGACTTTCATCTCGCACGGGCAAAATTTTACTTTTCAAGTCAATAATTTGTCATTACAAGGCAATCCAGGTGATTTGATTCAGTTCGAGGGAATAATTACAAATAATACCACAGATAGTCTGTCTGTCATGATAATTCGTTCCTTGGAACAGCTTCCGCCAAATTGGTCAAGTAGTCTTTGTGTCGGATTGGCATGTTATGCGCCTGATATTGATACAGTAAACATTCCAGGCCCCCTTCCTTTTCCCCCTAATCCAATTCCTCCTGGTGAAAATGTTGATTTCTTTTTGGACGTCTTCACAGATCCAGGGGTTCCGGGGGACGGAACAATTAAAGTACGTGTGGAGAATATGAATAATACGTCAGAATTTACGGAACTCACATTCAACGCTTCCACAATACCAACACTAATAAGGTTAAATAACCTGCCGATCACCGGGCAATTTAACCTGCACTCTAATTATCCAAATCCGTTTAATCCATCCACGACAATTCCGTTTGAAATTGGCGGAAATCAAAGTGTACCTACTAAATTAATAATCTTCAATGTTGTTGGTCAGGTTGTATTAACGCTGGTTGATGAAACACTCCAACCGGGGATTTACCACGCTGTGTGGGACGGTACAAATAAAATTGGACAAATAGTAAGTTCAGGAATATATTTTTTCCAGCTCTCAGCAGGCAGTTACAACTTTCTTGGCAAAATGACATTGATTAAATGAATTGAATAGCCTTATGTGTGTTATTTTCAGTCAACTTGATTGATATTGGGGAAAAAATATAAAAATTTAATCGGTAATAGAATTTTTTTAATGAAAGATTGATATTTTTATCTCGATTGGTACAAAGTAAATTCCAAAAACCGGAGGAGAAAATGAAAATCTACACGGTTTCGATTCTATTTTTCATCTTATTTATTGTCGATTTTGCAGCTGCAACAAATCGAATCGTATTGATAGAGGAATTTTCGGCCAGTAACTGAGGCTTTTGTCCAACTGCCAGTCTGGCAGTCGAAAATGTGGTTCATTCCTTAGGAACTGATAAAGTTGTTGCTATTCGCTATGGCGCCTGGAGTTCGGATCCTTATTATCAGAATAATCCTGAGAATGTGACCAGAACGGGCTATTATGGAATAGGGACGAGTACACCCCAAGCTTTGGTAGATGGTGGAAATCATATGATAGGTTCTGGCCAGATTCCTGCAATGGTTGGAACTCATGTTAGTAACCGTCTACAGATTTCCTCCCCATACAAAATTAACCTCACGGGTGATATTGGTTCCGCCGGTATAGACGTAACCGTTCAGGTATTGGATTCTCCTCCTTCAGCACCTAATTCTCTTCGCGTAGCTGTTATTGAGAAATCATATGATTGGCCCTCTTCTCCGGGCACTAATGGTCAAACGCATTATGAGGGTTGTTTATTAGACTTGGTTCCAAATCCAGCCGGAACACCTGTAACGGTGAGCACGATAGGAGATAGCCAGACTTTTTCATTTACATATAATGCAACTCAGGTAAATTTTCATCCCTCGTTTCATCTAACTATAATTGCATTTGTTCAAAATGATGTAACAAAGGAGGTATTGCAGGCAGGTTATTTTGACGGAACGGTGGGATTGAATGCCGCAAAAAGTGCCGCATTGATTGAATCAAGTGGTTCCGCCAATTTACAGGGTTTTATTTCTAATGATTTCTCCAATTCTGCAAATGTTCTGCTGAGTATTAAGGGTCAAATTCCAACTGGATGGAGCGTGAACGTTAATTCACCAGAGGGTACATTACCAGTCAATGGAGCACCACAGAATATAGGCGTTGCAGGTCTTGATTCATTCTATTTTGATATTTCCGCGAGTCCGGAAGGGAATGGTGGTGCGGCTTTAATCACCGCAAAAATGATGCTCCCATCCGATACATCGATTTCAGAGACTCAACAGTTTAGTATCGTCACTAAAGATGTGGATGTTCTGGTCGTCGACCGGGATAATGGGGAAAATTATGAATCGTATATTATCAACGCTTTAAATCAGACCACTTATTCATTTGGGGTGCTTCCGATAAATTCCGGCGATCTAACCGCAAACGATTTGGATGGAATATCCGCAATAATTTGGAATTGCGGACTGACTGAGCCTGTATTGACTTCTAATGATATAAATGCAGTAGGCTTTTATTTAGATATGGGTGGCAATTTGTATCTCAATGGAGCAGATATCGCTTACCAGCTGGCCGACCCCACCAGCCCATATTATTCTCAATACACCAGACAATTTTTCGAGAATTATTTGCACGCTGGATATGTTAAGAAAGACTTTACTACTTTAAATGTAGATGGAATCAGCGGTGATCCCGTTACTGATGATATCAAAGGAATGAAAATTTTTGGAGGTACTGGTGCAAACAATTTGGGTACAATATCGGGGAAATGGCCCAATGAAATTTTACCAGGAGATTCAACTGCAAACTCTATTTTCTCGTTCTTCTTTGCTCCAAATAATATTGCGGGAATCAGAGCCAATCATTATTCCGGCAAGGTGGTATTTACTGCTTTTGGTTTCGAAAGTATAGCGGAGCATAGCAACCGGACCAAATTTGCACAGAGAATAATGGATTGGTTCAATGATGTTACTTCCATTGGCGATGATAATCGCCGACATATTATATCTGAATTAAAGTTATACCAGAACTACCCGAATCCTTTCAATCCCGAAACTAATATTAAATTTGCCTTGCCCGCAGGACTGGAGAATCAAAAAGTCAAACTGGTGATTTATAATCAGATCGGTCAAAAGGTGCGAACTTTGTTGGATGATATAAAACCTACCGGGCAATATGAAAATACTTGGAACGGCGAGGACGATCGCGGTAATCCAGTCGCAAGCGGTGTATATTATTATCAAATTAAGTATGGCGGGCATCAACAGGTAAGGAAGATGATACTGATGCGGTAATATTAGCGATGCTTAAATATTATTAAGCCTCCTGTTTGCTGCGTTAAATGGGAGGCTTTTTATTTCGTGCTTTAAACAAATTATATTTGTCATTATGCCGATTACCTATTTTAATTACCTGACATTGTAATTATCTTTAAAGTATTTATAACAACTAAATTAACAATTCGTATGAGCAGTCTGGAAAACTATTTCGAAAAATACAGGAAAAATATCATTGGATATGATTTTAAGCATCCATTTGAAAACGGGGAAATACTGATTGTTTATGCGGATTGGGCGGCAAGTGGACGATTGTACAAACCTATTGAAGAATATATCTCAAATACCTTGGGTCCGTATGTTGCGAATACTCACACTGAAACAACACTCACGGGAACAATTATGACCCAGGCCTATCGCCAGGCACATGAAATCATTAAGCAACATGTGAATGCTTCCGCGGATGATAAACTTCTTTTCTGCGGGTTTGGGATGACCGCTGCTATTAACAAATTTCAGAGAATCCTTGGCCTGCGAGTTCATGAAAATTACCGTGATCAACTCTCCTTTAACGGGAATGATCGTCCTCTCGTGATTATCACCCACATGGAGCATCATTCCAATCAAACCACCTGGGTGGAATGTCTGTGCGATCTTAAAATTATTAATCGTACCGAGGAAGGGCTGCCGGATCTGGATCATTTAAGAGACATTCTTCAAAAAAACAAAGCCCGCAAGTTCATCATAGGTTCATTTTCAGCCTGTTCAAACGTCACCGGAATACTAACGCCGTATCACCAAATGGCTGAAATTGTACACGAGTTTGGCGGATATTGTTTTGTGGACTTCTCAGCTTCTGCATCCTATGTACATATTGATATGCATCCTGAAAAAAATGAGCAACAATTGGATGCGGTCTTTTTTTCACCCCATAAATTTTTAGGAGGACCAGGTTCCTCAGGTGTGATCATATTTAATAAGGCACTTTATAAGAATACGGTGCCAGACCATCCTGGAGGTGGAACTGTGGTTTGGACGAACCCCTGGGGAGAGCATCATTTTTTCGACGATATCGAAATTAGGGAAGACGGGGGTACACCGGGATTTCTGCAGGCAATTAAAGCTTCGCTTGCGGTTCTTTTAAAAGGAGATATGGGTATTAATAATATGTTAGACAGGGAAGGAGAGTTAAAAAATATTTTATATGATAGGCTATCTCAAAATCCATTAATCACGATTCTCGAAGCTCAACAAAAGAATCGGATTTGTTTTGTTTCCTTTTTCGCCAAAAATATACATCATAACCTTATTGTCAGACTGTTAAGTGATAAATTTGGAATACAAACCAGAGGTGGTTGTTCGTGTGCAGGAACCTATGGCCATATCTTATTAAAAATTGACTATCATGAATCGCACCGAATAACGAATTTGATCGATCATGGAGATATGAGTGCCAAACCAGGTTGGGTGAGAGTCTCTTTACATCCCACAATGACCGATAATGAAGTGGAGTATATTGCTGATTCCATTAACGAAATAATTGATGATATCCATGAGTTAAAGAAGAATTACCGTTTAGATACCTCCACCGGAGATTTCGTACCAGTAAAAAAACCCTCATTTTATATTGATATTCGCAACTACATTCAAGAATAATGCTATTTTTAATGCTTTCTTGGGCTTTCATCAGAATTCTTTATGGGAAAATATCATCTATAATATTTCCATTAAAATTTAATGTTCAAATATTTTTGAAAACTTTGAGTCAAGGAATTTCTTACTGCAAATCCGTAATAGATGATTCCTTTTTTCCTTTTTATTTTAGAATTTCGATTGTATTTCTTATGTTATAAGCATACTGAAAGCCAAGTATACCAGGAATGAACCTCATGAAGTTTGCTTTACTATTTCTCGGCCCTTTCTTTCTCATCTTCTTATTAGCCTGTACGACGAAGGATGGTCATATACTTTCGTTTGAACCCAGTGTCGGTTCAATTTCTGTAACATCCTCCGCACCCGGTGCGAGAGTATTTTTGGATTATCGGGATACCGGTCAAATCACCCCAGCTCTTTTAAATAATGTTAAAGCTGGCCAGCATTTGGTTCATATTTTTCTTGAGAAATATGTTAACCATCCAGATTCAATTTCTGCTGTTGTTCAGGAGGGAAAAGAGACGAGCATAAACTTTGATGTTACTAACATACCAAATGTGGGAAATCTGATGGTTACCTCTAATCCTGAAAGCGCTTTGGTAAAAATCAATAAACTTGAATTTGGAATTTCACCATTAATGGTAACCGGATTAGCAATCGGTGAATACAAATTGAGTATTGAGAAACAGGGATTTAGTACAATTGATACGATAGTTGCCGTTCATCAGGATGACGTGACAAAGTTAACCACAAATCTGAAATTGTCTCTAAGAAGATTGGTCTTATTTGAGCATTTTTCAAATACAGATTGTTTACCTTGCGTTGATGTGGACATTGTTTTTGAGGAAGTCTTGGATAGCCTGGGGGCGGACGTAGTTTCAAGTATCGGCTATCATCCTGATGTTCCCAGCGCCAGCGATCCCTTCTATCGGGCCGCAAAAGCTGAAAATGACGTGAGAAAAAGTTTTTATAGTGTTCCGTTCTCTCCCTATGCACTTGTTGATGGAACAATTTTCCCTATAGTTTCACTCAGTCAACTAAAGCAGGACTTAATTGACGCAATTACAATTCGAGTGTCAGTTCCACCACCAAATTTAATCATGGAGTTTACGAATCTAAATAGAGGAGTTGATACTCTATCCGGGTCCGTACGAGTCCGGGCTTTGGAAGATCTTCAACCTAATATTTTTCTTAGAGTTGTTCTGATTAATTCATCCGTCGATTTATCACAACCGCCTGGTATAAATGGTCAGACACATTTTATTGATGTGATGAGAGATTTTCAACCGTCAGTAACCGGAATTGAGCTTAGTTTAGCAGATGGAGAAAAGAAGACGATTTTCTTTTCATTTATACGTCAAACTGACTGGCCTGATAATTTAGAGGTCGTTTCATTCATTCAAAATAACCAAACAAAAGAAGTATTACAGTCAATCTGGACAGTTCAGTGACAACTCTTAAATAAAAAGTTTATCTGTCTGATTCATAAAGAGCCATGGAGAATAGGATGAGAATATTTGCATTACTTTTTTTTACAATATCTACATTAATCTTTGCAGAAAAATCAAATAATAATATTGCTCCGGATTTTGTTCTGCCTGATTTAGAAGGGAATAACTATCGGCTCTCAGAAAATTTTGGCAAAGGACCTATAATAATAAATTTCTGGGCAACCTGGTGTGTACCGTGCCGGGAAGAAATGAAGAAATTAAGGAAAATATTTAATGAATATGAAAAAGATGGGTTAGTCATAGTAGCAATCTCAGTTGACGATCCTAAAACGGTCTCGCGGGTCAAAAACTTTATTAAAAGCCGAAATTATCCTTTTAAGGTTCTATTGGACACAAACAGTGAAACTTTGCAGCTATATCAGGCTAAGACTCCTCCATATACAGCATTATTAGATTATGAGGGCAATCTCGTATATACCCATAGTGGTTTTCGGCAGGGGGATGAAAAAATACTTGAGCAGAAAATTATTGAACTGGTGGAGCAACTGAAAAAAGAAGAGTCAGATACAGAGAATCAAAAGTAGAACATGGGAGGAAATATATTTCCGACAGGTCTAAGGCGCGCGAGACTCCAGGTCTTGTTTATCCTATTTCTTATTCATTTAGATTTTGTTCTTCTAGCCCAAATCAGCCATCAAGGAAATAATTATCTTGAATATTCCATCGACACAAAAAATGACGAGCGATATTTTGAGGATTGGTTAGATTTCTCACTTCAGTATAGAAATTGGCGTGCTGGTATTCGATATGAATTCCATCTACCTCCTCAACCCTTTTCCTTGGACACCGTCGGTCAGGGTATTTATCAAAGATTTATAGAATATTCCTATAAAAATTTTACTTCGCGATTAGGTAATTTTTATACTATGTTAGGGAGAGGTCTGGTGTTGCGTGCATTCGAAGAACGCCTGCTCCGCTGGGATACTAATGCGGATGGCATCAGATTGTTATATTACAGTAATAAATTTGATTTGGAGTTGTTGGGTGGACGAATGCGGGATCGTACTGGTGTGAGACGGGATATTTTTCAGGCGAGCCAGTTTACTTACAAACCATTCTCACTAATGCAGGCCGGTGGGACCTTCGTTGTCAGTAAATTTAATATTCCCGGTGACGTCTATTGGGGCTCAGTTTTTTCAATGTTGAATTTCAATTTTGGTGATTTCTACGTTGAATACGCGGGAAAAGATTTTCCTGAAAGTATCCCGGAAGGTTACGCTGTCTATTTAGCAATGAATCTGTTTCTCGGACCGTTGAGCTTATTAACGGAATATAAAGACTATGAGGAATATAAAATAGAGGAGGGGGTTACCTATAATAACCCACCAACTGCCATCCGGGAACACCTATATACTCTATTAAACAGGAAGCAACCTGAGCAAAACGCTAATAATGAAAAGGGATATATGATGCAGGCTGTTTATCCGATAAAGGAGAATGCATTTTTAACCGGAAGCTATAGCAGAACTAATAATCACAACAACGATCTGCAGTATGAGGATATTTATTTTCAGGTTGAACTTGATTACCCTGCATATCTGGAGTGGGTTTGGGCTGGAGGTCAGCAAAAGGATTTGGTAGCGCGGTATATTAATTTTGTGAATACTACCTCATTCAATATTTCTGATTTTAATTCGATTAAGTTTCAGCTTGAACATCAACATGCGAAAACTCATGCCACCAATCGCCAATATTATGATCAGTTAATTTCGCTAAGCTTTTCCCGCGCGCCCGACTGGACTATTTCTGCACTCTCCGAAAGATCCACCGACCAGACTTCCGAGCAAGAGTTTTGGCTGGGATTTCAGCTCGATGCACAAATTTTTCCAAATTATGATTTAACTATCTTCGCCGGAAGCCGGAGAAAGGGGAAATTATGTTTGGGCGGTAACTGCGTAAACCGACCTGCCTTTGAAGGTTTAGAGTTCAGATTAGTTAACCGATTTTGAATTCCTCTAAATTCCTCAGAGAAATCTATCATTCTCGATGTTGTTCCATTATATTTCACATTCCTGTAACCATTTTGAGTTACATTATCTGATTTTTGTTCTTAATGAAAGGTGTGATCCGATTCATGAAAAGAGGGCAAGAAATTGTACTCAATATTGAAAAAATTGCCTTTGGTGGACAAGGCATCTCCCGTTTTGATAATAAAATTGTATTTGTGGACAATACTGTTCCGGGTGACAAGGTAAGAGCAAAAATCCGGCGAGTTAAAAAACGATTTGTCGAAGCTTACCCGATCGAGTTGATAAAACCGTCAGAGAGACGTATCGAAGCTCCCTGCAGTCATTTCGGGATATGCGGAGGATGTAAATTTCAAAATTTACCCTACGCTGATCAGCTCCAAATGAAAAGGGATCAAGTTGTTGAAAACCTGAAACACATTGGCAATATCGAACCCAAGATCATTCATGATACCTTGCCGTCTCCTTTAACATTTGAATATCGCAATAAAATGGAATTTTCCTTTTCAGAGGAACGTTGGCTCACAGATGAGGAACTGGAGGATTCGACTATCTCAAAAAAACATTTTTCAATCGGATTTCATGTCCCACGTTTTTTTGATAAAATCGTTGATATTGAAAAATGTTGGCTTCAATCCAATATAATGAATGATATTCTTACGTTTTCAAAACAGTATTTCCGGGAATCAGGACTTACGGTGTACCACAGCCGGAAACATACCGGCATATTGCGATATCTGGTAATCAGAAAATCATTTGCGTTTAATGAAATAATGATCAATGTGGTGACATCAGAATCGATATATCCTCAATTAAAAGATTACGCGGATAAAATCATAGCTAAATTTCCTGAAATTGTAAGTGTTATAAATAATGTGAATTCTGGAACCGGTCAAACTGCTTTTGGCGAAACAGAATATCTTGCTAGTGGATCATCAACTATCCGCGAGAAACTTGATGAATTTGAATTTCAAATATCAGCGAACTCTTTTTTCCAGACAAATAGCATTCAAGCAACAAATCTTTACAAAATGGTTGAAAAATTGGCTGCAATTAAAGGTGATTTGGTTTGGGATTTGTACAGCGGTACGGGTAGTCTGGCCATATTTTTGGCGACTAGAGCAAAAAAAGTTATTGGATTTGAAATGATAAAGAGTGCAATTCAGGATGCCAAAAGAAATGCTTTGATTAATAATATTACAAATTGTGAATTTATTAGTAAAAATCTCAATAATGGAATTGGTGTTGGCTTAGAGGAATCTCCAAAAATTGTTGTTTGCGATCCACCGCGAACGGGTATGCATCAAAAGGTATTAAATGAACTAATCCAAATATCACCTTCAAGAATCATATACGTTTCCTGTAATCCTGCTACTATGGCGAGAGATTTGACGATCTTGAAAGATAGTTATGAAGTAGAAGAATTACAGTCGATAGATATGTTCCCGAATACGTCTCACATTGAATGCATTACAAGAATGGAGAAAAAATGAGGAAGTTGAGTCTTGAAGAAATCAGCGAAGCAAGAATAGCACCTGAAGATCTGAAAAACCATATTCGATTTCCCTTTCATGTATTATTGAACAATATTCGAAGTTTGTATAACGTTGGTTCAATTTTCAGATCTGCTGATGCAGCGCGAGTAGAAAAAATTTACCTTACGGGTATAACGGGTAAACCTCCCCGTAAAGAAATTGACAAAACAGCCCTCGGAGCAGCTGAAACTGTTCCCTGGATTTACTCTCAGAATCCCCGCGATATACTAAATCAGATGAAAAACAATGGAATATCTATTGTTGCTCTCGAACATACCGATGATGTATTTGATTTTCGAAAAGTGCAATATTCATTCCCGTTGTGTTTGATAATGGGAAATGAGGTATCTGGAATTGATGAGGAGTTACTCCAAATGGCAGAAACCGCTATTGAAATTCCAATGTATGGGTCAAAACATTCATTAAATGTGAGTGTAGCTTTTGGAATTGTGATTTATGAGATATTATCTCAATTCCAAAAAACAGAAGAATATTATTATATTTGTGGCGGAACATTGCAATAATCCACTGGGACATATTTTATGGAACGGGTAATTTACGTTGGTGAACCGGATACTAATGTCGCTGAACAAATCCAAGAGAGACTAGCCGGGGGAAACAATAAAATAAAAATTTATACGGAGAATCATTCCCTTGAATCACATCTTGAACTAAATACCCCGGATTTAATGCTTTTCAATGATTCATTTCTGAATAAATTTCAAATCAAACAAGAGTTCATAAATCGCTTTCCAACACTGATTTACTCTAATCAAATGGAGATTGACAAAAAACTCAAATACTACCGAATGGGAGCCAAGCGTGTATTAGTTGATTCTGAAAATCTCATCGATGAGGTAGTTACCAGCACGAATATGATAATGTTTCGCAGAGGAAAACTTAAGGAAATCCGAGAGAATATTCTTAATTATGGTACGATTCATGATTCTACCATAATAGAAATCCTGCATGATGCCGTAAAAGATAATAAGAATCTGCTAATCAAATTGAAATATAATGATTGGGATATCAATCTCAAAATCTTTCAGGGTCATATTGTGAGTGTCCAGTCACCTATCGGGAACGGACCGGATGTATTATTGAAAGCACTATTAGTTCCCCAGGGATATTTTATTATTCGCCGTTATAAGAAAGATAAGGAAAAAACTCAATTTTCTGCATCGGTACTGGCAATTCTTACGGAATTTGCATTTCTACAAAACAAAATCCGGATGTTCTTGGAGTCATTTGACATTGCTGACCCCAGAGGTGATATTAACACTCCCAACGATCTGTCCGAGTTTTCAGAAGACGAATCCCACATTATCAAACTTGTGCTAAAATACGGGTTGTTTCGTGATGTGTTAATCCGATCACCGCTTTCGGTGAATAAGACCCTTCAGATCTTTATTGATTTGCACCAAAAAGGAATAATCTATCTTCTCGAAAGTGAAGTGTCTAACCAGCAATTTCGTGACAAGGATATTCAATTTCTTCAAAAAGAATTATTTAGAGAGGATATTAATGAAGGAAGAATTTTAGTACTTGGTCTCCCAACATCAGGTCAAGGTGAGTTTATAAGAAAGATTGCTGGTCACGAAAATGCCGAATTAAGATCTATCCAATTTTTAGATTATGCCAGAATCAGGTTGAAGAACAATTTAGTACTATCGCTTTTCGGTATTTCTATTGATGAAAATTTTCAGCCGCTGTTGGATAAAATTTCAGAGGATATTCTTGCTGTTATTCTTTTGATTAATAATAGGGGCGAAGAAAGCTTTGAATATACAAAATATTTATTCCAAAAAATGCTTAATAATTTTGATGTATCCTTTGTAGTGGGAATTGAAAATACAAATTCTGTGGATGAAGAAACAATTGGTAAAATTCGTTCTCGACTGGATATTCCTGATTCGATTGAGATAATGCTGTATGATCCGGGATCTTTTCGGGACTGTATCAATTTATTTCATCATTTAAAGAAGGTGTCAAAATCTGAAAAGAAGAGAAATCATGGTTGAAATCTTATTATTTTTGGAGGATCCTTGCTACGAAACCGAAGTTGAAAGCATCTTTAGTACTGAGCGATATTCTTGTAAGGTTTTCACGGAGTTAGAACCACTACAAAAAATCTCACTTCAGGAATTTTTTGATTTTGCAATAGTCTGGGGGTCGAAAAGTGAGACAATAAAAACACTAATAGATTTTTTTCAAAAAAATAACTTAAGCTATCTTCCCGTTGTAATAATGACAGAAAACAAAAGTTTGGCCGACGAAGTGTGCACTCTTCCAATAGCTGACTTTTTGTTATTACCACTCCCCCGGGAAGAATTTAAGAGTTTACTTAAACAAATTTGTCTTGATATTGATTTTCGAATGAATGTCGTTGGTAGATTTAATTGGCAGGGAAGTCTTGAAGAATATCATTTGTTGAATTTAGTTCAGATGGTATCCTCTGATAAACGAAATGCGGTTTTATCGATTAGGTATGGCGATGCACTGGGTAAACTTTACTTTAATGAAGGGAAATTAGTTCATGCGCAATATAACAAATTGGATGGTTTTCAGGCATTGAATAGACTTGTTTACTGGCAGCGCGGAAACTTTCAGATTGTATTTCGCGATGAGAGATTCGCTGTTCAATCCCTCGATCGATCAAATCAAGAGATACTAATTGAGATGGCCAAGATATTTGCTGATTTCGATCGAATGTATCAACAATTGCCGGAAATGTATCAACATATTATTTGTAATTTGGGTTCCTCAGCACTTCCTTCAAATATTATACAGCAAAATGTTTTGAGAATGGCAGAAAAGCCAACAACTATTTTTGAGATTCTAGTTCAATCAGACGAAGATTTTAATAAGGTAGTACCAGAACTACAAAGATTATTTAAAAAACAATTATTGGTGGAAGAATCAAAGTTTAATGAGCTAATAGATCTTCAAAAAGCCAATGGTGGCTTTGGAAAATTATTCTATACAATTTCTTCAGTTTTCAAGAAAAAAGAAAACAATAGAGAAGAAGAAGATTATGAGGATCAGAATATTACTAATGTCGACTATAGCAAACCTTCTATAGAAATTATGCAACCGAATACTATTTTGCCGGAACAAAAAAAAGTATTGGAAAAAATTTTGGTCGAATAAAATGAATATATTTGAATATTTATTGATTAGTTTTAATGAAGAATACAAAGAGAAATTTCTTTCATTTTTGCCTCTTGAAAAAAATGAAATTTTTGACCTAATTGTATACCGGTATGCAATTGATGAAAATCTCAGTTTTTTAGTCTATGACTTTGATCTGGAAAAAGGTATGCCTTCCTCCCTCATTTTTCACTTAAAACCACATTTATCAGGTCAACTCTTAATCGGTGACGAAAAACTTCATGAAATTCTTACTTCAAAAAATGATCTCATTCATCTACTTACTAATAATTCGGTAAAAAACTCTACTGTAGTGGCCACAAGAATTCATAAAAAAAAGTATGATGATCTGGATAAGACTATTAAGGAAGAGGGATTGTATTTGGGCGAGAGAAGTCGTCTTTATTTTTGGAATGAATTTGATATCGATTCCCTTAAAAGTGCCTGGTATCTGCTTTTTGCCAAACTTCAGAGTATGAACCAGTTCAATTAAAAAAATTGAAAAGCAGGTTGCGGACAAGCCTTTCGTTTAATTATCTTTGGTTCGCTTGCGCGGATGGCGGAATTGGTAGACGCGCCAGACTTAGGATCTGGTGCCCGAAAGGGTGTGGGAGTTCGAGTCTCCCTCCGCGTACCAAATGATAATACTTTGGCCATTTTGAATTCTAGTAAGGGGCTTTTCATTATAGTATTCATTGTATGCTTTGGTAACGTAATTGCTCAAAACTTTTATTTTTTTCATATGTTTCCTCTCTCTTGATTTATTGTGATAATAACATCATTTTTGGGATCAATCCTTACTCGGTTCGAAATTAAAATACTTATTTGTACCTGTGGTCAAATATCCAATTTGTCCCGTGGCCTTTCAATTTTGTTTCCAGAGAATCAACTCATTGATACTTATACGATGGCGAGCAGCTGAGGTGAGATAGATATTCCTCTGATCATAGTTTAGCAAAGTGTACCATACGTAGATAAAAATTCCTCTATCCATTGCAACTTTCAACTACACTTTAATATAACTTACCAAAAGCCAGCCGTGTGAAATTAGTGATGAATGATTTATACGGCCATTGGATTAGAACAATCGTCGACAAAGCACAAAATGATGGGACTCAAAAAGTGAGGTTTGAGGAGCGTCCGCCATGAAATGGCATTTTGCTTTTATCAGACTGATATAAAACTGTTTCTTTCTCTAAAGAAATATTACTTTGTTAAGATTTGGAATGGATTGAGGATTTGGAAAGAAAACGCAGCATAATACCTAAATTGGGGGGGATCAATCTGTTCTAAATGGGGTTAATAGTTTACTTTAAAAAGGTGATCTTTCTTATTTGTGAAAATCCGTCCGCATTAAACATCACAAAATAGATTCCGCTTGGAGCCAGATTCCCTGAATTTGTCCTGCCATCCCATTGAACTTCATAACTTCCTGGACTTAGCCTATCCTGGTAAAGATTCCGAATCAGTTGTCCCAAAGAATTGTAGATTACCAATTTAGTATTAACCAGTCCGGAGCCTGTAAGCGGAATATCAAATCGCAGGGTTGTAGTGGGGTTAAAAGGATTGGGGTGGTTGGTATATAGATTAAACTCCATAGTTGTATCTTTTGCAATATTATATCTGGTTTCAGAGGTAAAAGAATATCAGACTATGGGGGTGGAATAGCTTCTTCCTGGCCTGTAGTACTAGGATTTGAAATATTTGTTAACTGGTGGTTCGTTAGTCTATTGAACCGATTAATGGATGATGTGGCATTCGTCATCGTGCATTAATGTCTCCTTGAACAACCTTTGTTCAGCTTACGCTCAAACGGTTCCATCTGGTTAAGCGGCAACTTGAAATGCCATATTTTCAGGATATGACCTGTCATTAAATCGAGCTTCTATATTAATATTTTAACACAAATGCTAAAAACTTATTTCAAATGGGGCGCTTTTTTCTCTTTCTTTGCTGGAACTATCTTTTCTTTTTTTAACGGAACATTTGGCTCTGGTTTCAGCCCAGCACCTCCTAATAGAACTGCTGACTCCATTCCCTGGTTGAGTCGATAGATGGTAAAATCCTCTCCATAAACTCCCCCATCCATATTGAAATCAGCGGGGTGATAACTCTCGCTTCCCTGGTTTAGTTTGTACAGTGTGTAGTCTTCTCCATAAATACCGCCATCATTATTTCCATCACCGGCTATTATACCCCATACTCCCGGCTCTAGCTCTATTGCTCCGTAATCTGCGCCGTAGTATTTATCGCTGCCGGTAGTAAAATCATAGAGCGTTGATGAGTAGTTGCTTAATTGAACGGAATCAGCGCTCATCACGGCTAAGTGATTGCGATGCTTGATAACGATGTAATAAAAGTCTGTACCAACTTCCATCGTAATAGTGGGAGTAACTCCGTCATCAGTCACTATCTTTCCGTCATTTCTTAAAAAAGCACTTCTTGAGGCAACTGCTGCACCGGTGGTTGTTTCGCGTAACTGAACCAACACCCAATCCACCACTTCATCCGGTATGAAAGAAATAACCCGTGGGTCCTCTGCATAAATGGAAGTATCCGGAATAAAGCCAATTGAGTTAAGATCGGTTCTCATCGAATCTCCATTCGCATCATATGGCCCCTCCAGAAATATTTTTATTTCAACCGACACTCTCTTTGGGGCAATACTGAAGACGCCATCGCTGCCATCAGCAGGACCGTTGCCATCGGTATCGCTCATGCGCAGTAATGCCTGATTCGTGGAGGTATCCGGCACAATCCAGGATTCTGTGCCATCATCAGCGGTGCTGGCAAAAATATCATTCCAGGTCAAACCGTTATCAAGCGAATACTCAATTTTCACTGTTCCGCTGGTAGCTGTTGAATTCCAACTGATGTTCTGAACGCTACCTCCTTCCCATATCTCACCGCCGTTTGGAGAAACCACCATGAGACTCGGCGGAGGTGTATATGCTACTGTTAATTTTGGGCGATTAACGACCGTCGGGGTTTCCCGCGAATTAAAGTCTAAGCCATTACTAGCAGTCATATAATCCAGCATGATAAATCCATGGTTGGAAGATGGATCATCCACCCAGGATTGAACCATTGCAACGCCGGCTGTATTTAATAAAGTTGCACTGGAACCTAAACTTGAGCCATCAATCCAACCGAATGAGGTATTTCCGCGGTCTTCTGGACCATCTGCGCCGGCCACCTCCCAGCTTTGAGTAGATGAATAGAGATTCCAGGTTGCCTCATTTTCAACCCATGGGCGCTTAATGTCGTATATCTCATAGGTGGCGCCAGAGGTATTGGTTATGTTAACTGTGAGAGCAACTGACTGTATTGTACTCCCGGTCGGGATGCTTGTTAAATCCCAAAACAGAATTGCCGATTCGTCTGGATCGCCATC
>WOR8_10000580_pt1 | contig 38129 bp, 49 predicted proteins | sample DeeMarSeWOR38_10_FD_19890 | JGI IMG/M metagenome (IMG submission 19890) | reverse complement strand
TGCAATTCCAATAAATCGGCCCTCAAAGCTTTCAAGTCTTTATCGTTTAATTCTGCCATTGTTTTATCCTAAGTTGGCGATGGTGCGGCAGGGACTTCCAATAATTCAGACTCCACGGTCAAATTGTTGAAATCTATTTTTTTTGACATGCAAAAAGTTGTGACACTAGCTTCGCCGTCGCCCTTCATGTAAGAGAGTGTCACCCTATGTCCTACATCATAATCAAGACCCTGAAGATCTTGCGTAATTTTCATCCGGATTCGCGGATCGATTTGATTATATGTCTCCATTTCCCGCTTAATCGCGAAAATGGCTCTTGTCGCCCCATCCCGCACAAACGGCAAATGTAAAACCTGGACCTCGCCGCCAAGGAGATATTCTTGTTCCGGATTATCGGATCGCTGCTCCCGGAATTGAGTTGTTAAATCAACTCGCTTCCCCTTGATCCAAACATATTGTTCAGGATGATACCGCGAGGCATCAAGCGGGGCGGAGCCGACACATTCGACCTCATAGACTCCCTGATGTCCGCCCGAGGGGAATTCTTCCCATTGTGTTTGATGTTTCCATGCAGTTGTTGTGGGGTTGTTTAAGCGAGAAGTAGATCCCCCCCTAACAATCACATTTTGGTGATATCGGATGAGTCCGATATTGCAATGAAATGCCGGGTCATATGAATATACGATATCTCCTATTATTCCATGCAGGGTTGTGACGGTTGTGAAATAGGCGGGATCGATTGTGCTTGTAAGAGAAAGCTTGCCTTGCATATCAAATGAAAGCCAAAAATAGGGGAAATGACGAACAACTCTCTTCATCAATTCAAGAAGGGTTTCTCCCTCTTTGCGAACTACAAAATATTCTGAACTGCCCGCAGGATACCAATCCGCCTCATCGCAATTGGCGAATTCCGTTTTGTTGAATATAGCCGAATCATCGCCCTCCGGATAATCGAAATCTTCGGTCGAATCGTCCTCGGCCGTAATAAAATCATAAATTATTGTCGAAAGTACTTTATACATGTTTGTATCATGCCATGCCCAGGGACAATAATATTTAATCGAACACAACCCAGTGAGAATGCCACCATTGAAATAGGCGTAAATCTCGATATCATCGGCATGATCTCCGTTATCCTTTAAAAATGGTGAGCAAAGCCCCGGATATGGCCTAATAGTATCTTGAGCAGTGAGATCCAAATCGGGCAAAATATCTAATGTGTTTGGTTGGGGGACAATCATATAGGCGGGGAACGTGCCGCTAGATCCATAACAATTGATAGCGGGCGTGCCAGAAAATTGTCCCGCCAACCCGCTTTCAACGACGATAATATGACCGCTATCTTTTTGAGTTTCTCCTGTCGCGTCTACTTCAAGAAAAAAATATCCGCTATCATTAGTCGGAGATTCGCCCGCCCTATATCTCATATACATTTGAGAAATCTCATTAATTTCCCACATCCAAAATGGTTGAGCAGGGGTTGCCGACATGTTATAGGTAATTAATTGAGTTACCGATACTGTGCCGGGAGCGTTATATCTTACAGAACTATAATGTGTCCAGTCTGCCATGTCGCCCTCTACAGAGTATGATTCGCTCCGGTATCAAATATATCGCCGTGATTCTCATTGAATCGACGCCGATAATATACCGCATGTCTCTGATCACAAACTATCCGCGCAATCTTCAATACAATATCCTTCTCCGCCCTACTCTGATCGGTGAAGATTACATCGATTACTCGACCTATCCACGGCGAGCAGGGAAGCTCTGATTCTGTCCCATCGGGATCAAATAAAAATATCTCATGCTTGAGAAATGATTTTTTGGGATAAATCATGTAATTCCGGTCAAAACATTGAGTGACGCCGCTTATGTCGTAGAGCGAGAAATATCCATCACTATTATCAACTTCGATCTCATATTTGGGAAATCGCAAAGTCCCGGGGACTTTCAATGAAATATTATAGGCCGATGTCTGCCGAGATCCGGCATCAATAACTCTTTGCTTGGTCGGGTCAGTGTCATCATGAAAGAGGAATGTTGTCCATGTAGTTATCCCGAAATCAGTGGGAACAATCATTGACCATTTTTGGCGCACCTTGATATTTCCCTCTCGGATTGCCGATAATTGCGCCGCCGTAAGTAATCCCGCCATTAGTATTCAACCTCGACATCAAGATAGGGTCTGTATCCAGTTGTGATATTGGTATGTGTATAAATATCATAATAACTACTTGAGCCGGTCTTTATGAGGACAAACCAGAAACCCGCCTCGGGATTTCCGTCGCTCCAAGAGTCTACAATATTATCAACATCGATTTCATACACTGTATCTGCATTCAGAGTTGTGTTTGTATAAATACTATAATTACGACATACCCGACTTGGACCAGGAATCATATTGATGCTTTCCCACCATAGATAATCGTTAGTTTCGTCGTAGTGACGGAAGGAGGCATCATCAGCAGAGACCCAATCATCCGCAAATCTGAAATCCGCGCCCATTACATAAAGGGTATCAGTTGCCCCGAGCACAATATCCTGTGAGGGGATAAATCCCAATGTGGCATCAGTGATAACTTTGCCAGCAAGAGAGTCGGCACAATTGAAATACAATATCGCGATGCTTTCCTCTGGCGAATTATCCGCAATCGGCCAGCCGGTAGTATTATGATAAAATCTAACATAGTTGGTATTAGTCCATACCGTTGTGGGATTCGCAGCAGAAAGAACTGCATCTTCCATTCCCGCTGTTATGTCGCGGTCATAGGATACCCGAGAAACCGCCGTAGTTGAATTGCTGAAAATATATGTTATTGCTATAGGTGTTTCGCTATACTGTCTTGTTATCTCGTTTCCTGAGCGATCCTTCGCCCTCACTTTAATCGAAACCGCTTCGCCGGATCCCTGACTTTCGCCAAAGGTCCGCATATATGAATATGTAAAGCTATCTGTGTAGGCCGAGAACGAGGAAAATGCAGCCCCCGCGATGCTTATTGCAAATGACCACCGGACTGCCTCATCCGCTGTAACTGCAATATATTGCTCATCATCAGCATAGGATGAGGTAACGGAAACAGAAGTGAATTCTGGAGCATGAATATCGCTGGTTCTGATCACGGTATCGCCATCAAGTGCAACATAATAAACAACTTCATATAGAAGCTCAAGAACCGGCCTGTTGGCGGTAGTCGCATGAGTGTGGGCGCAAGGAAGCACAACAGAAGATCCGGCATCAATTCCTACCAGGGCGATCCCGTTATTTGCGCCGCCATTTGCAATCTGTTGATAGAATGGCGTGACATCTGTTCGTTCCCAAGTCGCCGCCGTGATAGTTCGCCCCGAGATAAAGTTTACAAAACCATCTCCGGGTACGCCCTCTGAAGTATAGCGGGCGGGAGTTAGTGTTATATCTCCAAGATCATCATATTCCGTGATCGAGGTTTCGGCTCCGCCGCGAGAAGGCCAATACGTAGAAGTCGCCTCAATCATATATTCGGCATCACAAGGGGAATTCCCGCCCGCGAAAAGATTGAGATCTGTCTTGGTCATCCCAACAAAAAACATCGTATCAGAAGACGATAATCCGGCGGTAGTTGCGTTTGGACGCCAACAATAGGTTGCTCTCAGAACATTTGATCCCACGAAATTCGGAACACTATCGGTTCCGAAATATACGACCGCCCCTTCTACGTTACTACCATTTCCGAATAATTCATCTCTGATAAAAGTCCTGTCCACACTAATATTGTATAAGTTCAAATCAGTATCAACTTCGCTCCAATATCCGCGATAGGTTTGATCTGCCGCAGTGACGATTTTATGGAATCTGCCCCCATACCACGCCATCGAATCTGCAACATCATAATTTGTTGCATCCGCCGTGATAGCAACTTGGATTGTGTCTCGCATTTCTATAAATCGCGGGGTTGATCCCGCAGTGGCACAATAGGAAAATGGCCCCCTTCCCGTTTCCTCTATGAACCAATCTTGATGTTCCATCCCGAGCCGATGATCTACATTGAGCTTGAGATCAATCCCGCCGCTTGTATATTCGCGAATAAAGTGTGTCCCCATTCTTTCTCGGCGTATCGTATCCGTGGGTGCCCCCATAAGAGCCGGATCCGCCAACGGCGGATGGATTAAATTGTTAGCAGCATCTTCGCTCCAGGTGAACCACCGATAAGAAGCGTTAACATCTTTAGATATGAAATCAGGATAGTACCGCCAATCACGCATATAGTAGGGAGCAATATAGCCTCCTGGTCCCGAACCACGCGGATCTACAACCATCGCGAGAGCCTCAACAACTTGAGGAATAGAATCCGATTCAATCATGATTATCGGCAAGATCGGAGAACTTGACATATTTGTTAAATATGTCCAAATAAATTGATCCTGATCTTCGATACTTGGCGATTCTGAATTGTCTCCACCGCGCCAAGTATTATCAACCGGCTTGCAGGAATCGCGAAACGCATAATTGAAAAAATTATAATATGGATTATGCGAATAATAGCATTGATAATTATCTGTGGTAAAGATCCCATCATAGCGATGAAAGCTTTCTATTTGTAAAACGTTCACATTTTCTAGCATAGAAGAAACGCGATAGGGCGAAGTTCCATTAACTCCGATGATGAAATTCGGCCAGTAAGTCCGCATTGTATCCGCGAGTTCAGCAAGAAAGAGGTTGCGGGCGGCGACGAGAGCTTTTTGTTCGCCCTCATCCGCCCCAATTGATACACCATCGTCATCAAGATCTACATCATTGACCGCGTGACAAGTATTCCCATTCCAGACATCGAATATCACGCCGAATCCCGCGAGATCGCAATCAGTACAGAAGGCACCATTCCAAACATCGCGCATATATTTGACATAATGAGTCCGTGCTCCCGCGATAAGCGGATTTAAAAAATACCCATCGCCGCCACCATATTTGATCGCCGCCGTATCGTCATCGGCTTCAAGTGCTATCCAAGATTTATCCGCCTTCTTGTAAACTTCAGCATATCTATCCTGAACGAATGGACGCCATGTATAATCATATTGAGTTGTGCCATAAGCAACAAACGCAAGATCATGAGCGAGAACAATGATATCGCCGTTTCGATTCGATGTGCGTAGCGAATCAACGAAGTTTGTAACACTATGGGATGTATCAAACAAAATGATCATATCTATTTCGAGGATATCATGTTCTGCCCATTCGGAATACGTCGCATGATATTGTCCCGTACCATCATAAGTGCCCGTGCATTCAATTTGATTATTATATTGTCTCGCCGCCGTATAGTGGCCGTCGTGACTTTGGGCAAACGGAGAGCCTCCCGGTTCGCCACTAACACCAATCTCAAGTGCAGAATCACCCTGAACGCCAATGTGGTCGGTGATAATCGATTGCCCATTTACGATAGCCCCGATTGCAAGTATAATTGCCAATAGGACTACCCAAAGCAAAACAAAACTTCTCATTACAGCCCCCAGTACAAATAACCGGAAGTCGAGCCACCATGTGTTCTAGTAACATAGATCGCGTCAAAAGTCGGTACATCGAACCCAACTGATTTCGCCGCCGGTATCCATATCGCCGTGTCGGCATCGCCCGTTGCCAATGATGGACAAACCCTGACCCCATCTCGCCAGAAAGAAATCTCTGCCGCATTGTCGGGGAAATAACACGAAAACTTGCCGTGGAATCCCCCAGTCGCGATGTGATAATTCGTCCCTGCACTCGCTTCATAGTGATTGCCAGTCACCGTCCAGCCAACACATAAGAGAGAAAGACCAATTGCCAAAACGAACATCAACCATTTCATTTTTACAACTCCCTGCTAGTGACATCCGCCAAATCCGGATTATAGGCTACTTGTTCAAGAACTAAATTACCAGTCCAATGAGTAGACCCGCCCGCTGCTCGGGGCACGCTCGGAATTGCCTTGATAAGATATGATCGCCCGCGTGCCGCAATGATTGGTTGGATTGATCCGGGATCTCTCAATTGTCTATCTATGTGTGCAACCTTGTGTTCGCTCCACGCCTCGCGATCGAGCCGTGTTGTTAGAAATGGACAACCACAATTCCCATAAGCATTTTCTCCAATCCTGAAAGAAAAGCTTGTACCATCGTCGATTTGAACTTCTTGATCCGAGATATCTGATTCACGGACCTTTTCTTGTCCATTTAGATACAATGCGATATAACTATTCGCTCGAACCACACATGCCGTGTTGATCTCCCCCACCCTTAATTCTCCCGGAATATTGGCATTAATATAGGTCGCGGCATCGCGCCAGAAGGATAATTGAGTTGCATTAGTTCCAAATGTGTAATTTGAAATTAAGAAAAGTCCGGCACTTGATACCGGAGAGCTCAATCTTCCGAATCCGATATGTCCCAGAAATATTTCCTCACTAAAATCTTTCGGTACGAAAAATGAACATATCCAAGAGAACCGCGTAGGCTGATAATCGGCAATTGGGACATGTACAGATTGAGCCCCGTCAACTGATGCATTATACGGCTTCCAATGAGTATGATACATCCGCGCCGACCATGTATCGTCCCAAAAGATTGCGATAGGACCAACCTCGAAATCTATTGTATGAGTCCCCGATGATCCACCGGCTACAATCTGAATTCTAATAGCGGTCGTTGTTGACCAATCTTCACGAGTCGCTAAATAAATAGGAGTCCATTCAGATAAATCATATGGATGAGAATCTTGATATGGATATATCGATGCCACATCCCCCGTAACCGTTCCAAAGGTTGATGCCTTACCTAGTGAGATTTGTCCGGATGGACCGAAATATCCACGTACAAAAACAACGGCCGAGGCGAATTTCGTCCCGGATGTCGCCGAAGTGCAATCAACATCATAATAGATCCAGCGAAGGCCCGATCTGGAATCCATGTTTACCTGCAAAGATCCGGGGCAATCGGTATGGCCGAATCCAGTTGCATTATATCCAAAAGTGATCCCGGTTCCCTGCCCCGTCCAACCATGAACAGTAGAGCTTGTTGGATGATCAGGATCGGCGTTATTATGCTCGCCACAATTAAAAAGTTGCCCCGCCCCGCCAGGAGTTTCGCAGATCCTAGCAAAACGAGAAACATGTCCCTCTTTCATGATACCATTATGAATATGATTGTCCCAATAGTGCAATCGTGTCGATGAGCCCTGATTTGTGCAAGTGAATTTCCCGGTCAAATCGAAATAATTGAAAAGATCTAGCGCCCTCCAGCCCACAACTGTTTTTTCTCCAAAACCAGGGGTAAAGAGAACCTTTGTCCGGGCATTCATCCATTGATGAAGTTTCCGCCTTTTTTCAGATGAGATATAATCAATTGCTAATGTAATTTTATCGCGAAACATCCGGATAACCCGATCTTGTTGTCCGGAGGAATAATTTAAAACCGAATCCATGTCTATATGTGTTTGGGGCAACGGAATAGCAGCGGGTTCTCCATATGGATCAGAGAGCTCGATTTCATCATGATCATTCAGGTATTTCGTTGATCCATAATCCACGAGATCGCTATCCTCATAAACATCATAACGATCATCTTCGCGGACTATAGAAAAAAGCGGAGCGGGATTCGCTGCACTCATTAATAACTCTCCTCCACCAAGCGGGAAGCCTCAACCGTAGCATCCGCCATTGATAACACGTCTCCGCGAGTAACGGGTCTTGCGACATTGAAATGAACGTGCATATCTCCGCCGCCGCCGCCACCACCTCCTGATATACCCATCGCGGAAGCCTGCTCACTTATGGTTAAAAATCTTTCAAGCCGTTGCATTGTATGACGCCTTATAACTCCTTCGCCAGCCTGTGCAAGAACCGGGACACTATCGACCCCACGGATTCCTATGTCAGGAACGACATATCCGGCCTGTGCGCGGGGGATTTCGCCGCCTTGTTCAAAGCCTAAAAATCCGATCGGATTAAACATGCCGACCGATGATTGTAACGCCTTGATATATATCAATTTGCGGATCAATTCGGATAGAGTTGTCGCGATGAGCTGTTGAATGATCTGGGAGAATTTGATTGTTGCCTGTTGCCCCATCACAAATGCTGCAACTATATTGCCACCGATGTTGGAGAAAGAATTTCTGAATGATTCCGCGACCCCTGCCGTTGCGGCCGCCATCTCCTCTGCTTCTTCCGCTGCTCTCCGGATATGTTCAGGAAGCTCTTCAACGGTAGGTTCCATATCGATCAAAGCTTCATCAACTTCACGAATCGCTTCGGCCTGTTTTGCATATTGTTCCGACATATATGTCAGCATTTCTTCGGATGAGAACGGAACGAAATCGTCCGCAGGCATAGGTTTCCAAACCCATTCGATTCCTATTGGTGCAGCCTCGAATTCCTTCGGTACTGCGGCGAACATTTCTTCGCGCAATCGCCTCTCTTCTCCCGCTCTTTCCGCCGCAGATATCACCGCACCGCGTTCTCCAAGTGCTGCCCTCTGTGCTTGTGCCCGCATAAGATCAACACTGGAAATTCCGAATTCCGGGAATTCAATCGTACCCGGCCCGATAGCGGTTGCAGCTTCTTCTTTATATCGCGCAAGAGCCTCCTCAGCATCTTTGATAGAAGTCGTCAAACTGCGGAATCCATCAACAACTTCTTGGAATCCCGTAAATTTAAGAGATTTATCAAAGAATTCTTTGAACTTCGGGAGAGCCAAGACAAGATTCTCTCCCGCCTTTATCGCCGAAGTGACAATCGAGGCAAGGGAATTTGCGAAATCCACTAACGGTTGTTTGTTATTTTCGATAACTTTTGCAAGTGAAACGACCGCATCGGCGAAAGCATTCAAAATATCGCGTTTTGCCTCTACTCCTATAGACCCAATGACAGTTTGAATAGCTCTCCCCGCCGACTCGAAACGATTCTGAGCGAGGACAAGCGATTCTGCCATGATCTCGAAGGCTTTATCAGTTTGTCCGGCTTCCTTGCGTGTCGCTGCAAGTTGCTCCGCATAAGCTTTGCCGCCCTCTCTTCCGGCCGACGCCGCCGCCGTAACAGCCCGGACATTGGGAATCATTTCTTTTAGGGCGGAGATTCCATATTCTCCTGCTTCGGCAAGAGCGACAAGCGCCGGTTGCAACCCCTGATCGAGCGAAATCCCGAGCTCATCGAGTTTTGTCTTGGATTCCCCGCTTGCCGCGCCAACTGCGACAATCAGGCTCTTTAGAGCGGTAGATGCTTCAGCAGTGTTTAAACCGCCCTGTGTCAATACCGCAAGCGCCGCCGCGACCTCTTCAAATTCCAATCCGGCTTGAGCGGCGATAGCGTTAACCGCGCCCATATTTTGAGCGAGTTCGTCGAAAGTTGTGACACCTCCCTTGACGGTCGCAAAGAGAATATCTGATATCCGGCCCGCGTCCTTAGCGGTTTTCCCATAAGCATTGATAGTTTGAGTGATAGCTTTCGCGGCCGTATTAACATCAGTCACGCCTGCGATTGCAGCCCTAGAGGCGGTTTTCAAAATACCCATCTGATCGCTTATATCGGCGAATCCGGCAGAGACAACATTATATGATGCCGTCGCCATTGTCTTATCAAGTTGCCCATATTGAACAGAAAGATCGCGGATCTGTGAAGATAGACCTTGGAAATCGGCATCGGATGCCTGAAGCAGCGTATTGACTTCAAGCATCTTGTGTTGAAATTGTCCGGCTGCATTTACGGCCCGATTGAAATCGTTGATAATCTTGCCGACCGCAAGAGCCGATGCAGCAATCAGGGCACCATAGGCAAGCTTGACCTTGTTGATACCACCGAGTAATCCCTCGACTGGACCCTTAGTCTGGTCAACTGCTTTTAAAACGACTTCAACGTATCGTCGAACCGTTGCCATTCTTTTTGCTTCCTTTGTTGGCCCTCATAAGCCGATGCCCTCGCGGCGACTTCGAGATTGAATGAAGCCTCAAATGGTGAGAGTTTTATTATCTCACTCGGCAAAGCGTGATATCTCTGACAGAGACCATCTAGAATGCGGATTACCTGAATCCCGTCGGTCCCTGTCAAGATCTTGTAAAATTTGCGCCCTCCCCCTCCCCGCTTGCGATGAATGCATTGAAAACCGGAACGGCATATTTCCCGAGATCCATGAACGAGATAACATTATCTTCCGGCTTCGTGATTGTCCCCAATCGCGGAGAAACCATTGCCACTTTAAGATATCGCTCGATCAATCCCATATTCTCTGCGGGATCGGGATCTTCAACAGCCTTATCCGCCATCTCCTGTCCCTTAATTAAGCCAAAGGCTTTTGGGCCAATTGCCTCAATTGCGATCTGTGCCGTTAACTTGCGTAGAACAAATTCTGTACCGTCATCCGATGTGAAGGTAAAGCGAGTTTGTTCCAGAATTTTGTTGATTGAATCTTCCATGATTCCCCCTAAAATTTACCGTTGTAAATTTTGTATTGAAGCGTGAGAGGTTGAGAAAACATCGCGAGGTTGTTTTCAGTCAATTCGCTATCATCTGAGGTCGCGGTTCCGAGAGTATAGGCGGTCGGAATTCCCGCCTTGCTGAGATCCTTGACAAACTCTGACAGACAATTTCGCACATCTTGAAGCAGCATGTTCCGCTCTCGATGTGGTTTTTTACCTTTGACCAAGACATTGCCAACGATATTTATTGTAAAGTTCATCGACATCCCTAAACTTGTATCGATATCGAAAACGTCTTCGTCGGTCTCTTCTATCCATAACGCCGCAGATGCATCTGATTTTTGGATTTCTCGGTAATCAGTTGTTACAAGCGGTTGCGTATTGTATCCATTCGCTCTCGAAATCTTCGAAAGTGCATCAATCAGTTGTTCAACTATCCGATATCTTCTGTTCTCTTCGATCTTACCGTGCATATCGTTGTCCCCCTATCATTGCATCGGCGATCATGTCGTCAATCCGTCTAATTACCCGAGCAAGCGATTTCTTGAGCGTCGGTCTCGCCGGGATTTTTACATAGGGTCGAAGAATGAACATCGGGATAATCTTATCTCCTTGCGCCTTTGCCAAGTATCGCTTTCCTGCCGGACGGAATAAAACACCTGGCGGATAATCTCGCGGCCATAATGATGAACCATGATGCATCCGCTTCCCCTGTCTCGCATATTTCGTGGGTATCGCAAGATTCTTCTTCTTCGCCTTGATTACGCCGCCGAATTCATGGATCTTCGATCTCCGGAGATCGGATCCATAGGCACCCGAGAGAGCACCTTTTCTGTATTCGATTTTGTAGGATCGAGCCAATTGTCCAGTTCTCCAAGTTAGTTTGCCTGCGACAGGCTTCGCGCCATATCCCCCGCGTTTGAACTTCTTCGTTTTGTGATGCTTTTCCAATATGGCAAGACCATCCCTGATCGCAAGCGATACCCGCATTTGCCGAGGACCAGGAGCGAGGAGCTTTTCCAAGACTTTGATTTTCGCGCCGCCGAATTCCCTACTAACGAGTTTCACGTCATCACCTTATATGGATACCATAGATCACGAACTGCCTTGATTATATCACCCGAATCATATGAAACTGACTCGCCCTCACGAGAGATATTATCAATCCCGACTAATCCCTCGATCCGTTGTTTCTCTACGTTCATTTGCATGATCGCTCCCTGAAGGACATTTCCGGGAATTGTTTGCCAACCGCCGTTGTAAGTGACCTTGACGTTTTTCTCGCCCTCAGATGGTGGAGTCACCGCGCTATGGAGATAAATGAAATTATCGTCGGCATAGCCTGTGCAGTCTCCATTGGTGTCGGCAGTGTTCGTATATGTGCTAGTAACTGCACCATTTGTGAGAATTTCTACCGTGATCTCACCATCGGATACATCTATCGGCAAAGCATGAACATAAATACGTGAGGTTCCATTGCCGAAAGAATACTCCTCAATATCGGCAGTCCTGTTGATATACAACCGCCCCGTGTATTCCCGGAATTTCTGGGAGACCGAATTAATCAAGAGCTTGAGCTTTTCAGGATTGTTCATCTCAAGAAATACCTGTGCGGTTTCCTCTAAGATTATGGGATCTGTCGTTAATGTTATCGACATGATTCAACCTCATAAGTCTTCAACTGGCAGATTCACTCGCAGAACGATCTCTTCCAAGTAATCTTCGTCTCCTGAATCATCGATTTTGACTTGAGCCCTATATCTACCATCTGCATTAATTTCATCCGCCGTGGGCGTATAATCAAACCAACCATCAACGGCATCGATCACCGTGCAAGCCTGATCATCTATCTTTTTGGTCCCCGATAAATCAGCCGAAATCGTGACTGTCTTATCCGTAAGATTCAGCGGATTTCCTTCCTCATCTTTCGCGGCAAACTTCAAAGTTCGTTTATTTGCTCCCACATATGTATCAATAACCTTTTTCGCGTCATCAGGAGCGATTACAGTTGATAAAGAGACCCTTTTCATTTTTCAACCCCTGGAACTTGTTCTTTAGTTCTCTTCTCCGGTTGTGGTTCGCCAACCGCGAGACCGCGTTTGAGCAATTTTTCGCGAAGTTCATCATCCTCAATATCAACAGTCGAGCCCCTCGGAACCATCTTGCCATCTTTAATCATTGGAGCTAAAAGTGTCACTTTCATGGTCTTTTTTCTCCTTCTTCTTGGGTTCCTTTGAAACAATTTCCTCCACATATCCGCATTGAATGAACTTCTCCAATCTCTCGGGAGTGATGTCATTCTCTGTAAATTCATCCCCAGTTCGGGCGATCATCCCGATATATTGACCATCGCCTAACGCGATCTCTCCGGGTGCGCGGATAATTACCTTGTATTTCTTCATATTAACCCTTTACTCAGGGGAGTGAGTAAATTTACCCACTCCCCTGTGGTTTAAGTCACATTGACAATCACAAGATCCGAAGCCTCGAAATTGATTGGGAATTCAGTAATGCCCGGTCCCAAGGTCGGGGCGTCTCCTGTCATCAAACAATTTGAAGCCGTGATGCTCGATGATCCAAACTCGATATCGCCCAATGCGGTCCCCGAAAGGAAATCATCGAGGATATCAACTGAGTCGAATCCCGTTTCATCATCAAGATCCACTAAGAGAGAGCCAGTAATCAAACATGGTCCGTTCCGGACCGGCTGTTTGATAAAAGCCTGTCCTATTGTGTGTCTTTCGGAGCTTGAGGTAGGGAGCTCTACCGTGATCGATGCACTCTTCACTCCTATCGCAGTAGCGCCGACAGTAAAAGAGCTCACATCGCTAGGCATTACAATCTCAGCATCGCTAGGACGTGTGATTGTACTAGTACCCTTCACGGGGAGAACCCCCCCAACAACACCAATTGTTAATGATGCATTTTGATCGGCAGCAAAATCCCAACGGTAGGATGTCGGCTTTACTCCCGTAAACAAGTAAGACAGGGGAGTATCCTCATCCATTACGACATCAAGCGCCATTGAAATATCATTCGGAGCCTCATCGCCGCCGAAGGTATATGTCAGGGTTGCTTTTGATGCCCCACAACCGTAAAGGTGGCCGATTATTGCATCGCTCATCATCAAAGGAACTACAATCTCCCCATCACACCATGCGGACATGTATTCGTGAACGGCAGATCCTAGTCCATGACCCGGAGCCCCACGGGAGAGGCGGACGGGTCTCGCGAGCGTGCGCCGAAGGCCCATCGTTGCCGTAGCCAAATGAACATCAACATAAGAACCACTTGGAGTTCCGAATGTCGCGTTTTCTGGCGCGACCTTGAGCCCACCGCTAACTGATCCCGATCCGACCGCCATTTTCTCACCTCCCCGTGTTTACGTGTACGCATTCCAATGATGGTACGCCGCGATTCCAAGACTCCAATCAGCATGTGTGAACACACGCAACCAAGATTCATTATCAGTCCAGCCTGTTCCGAGTGAATTAATATCCACCGAAAACCGGCCAGTTTCAGCAAGCGTGATCATCGAAGTCATGACTAATGCGGCATAGGGAGCGGCGGAATAGGTCATAGCAGGATGAGCAATAAACTCATACCCGAATAACCGATCTGGAGCTCCCGCTCTCGCATCGCCCCATGCCAGGGCACCCGGCAAGTTTGTCGCAGAGATGGATTGTGCCATCAAATTGACTTTTTTGCCAGGAGTGACAAAGAGCTGATATTGAGAGGTGTCATAAACAATATCATGACCCGCAACAGCAGCCTCAATCCAGGTTGCATAGCCAGCCAAAGTATTCGCCGCAATCGTAGTCCCACTATCATCCGTTGTGTTGCCATCGACCAAGATCCCGTCACTTGGCTCAGTTGTATCAACACCTTGGAGTACTCCGATTTCGATCGCCTTCACAACCGCCGCGATCATTCGCGATGCAGCAACGGCGGCGAAATTCACGCCAGGCTGATCGAGCAACTCGTTCGCGATCTTGATATAAGTACCGATCAACTCAGTACTCAAACTATCTTGACCGAAACTCATTGGTGTCGCTTCATGAACGATGGTCTCGCCCTGTGCCGCTCGCCAGCTCGCAGCGGGGAGTGCAGCATCTTGGTTGATCTTGATTGTTCTTCCTGGCGGGACAGTGATCTTCGTTAGCCTTGGATATAATTGCCCATAAAGATCCTGCATCGCGATGATGCCAGGGAGCAATTCTTCTGGCACAAGATATCCCGCCGTCGCGGCCGTAGTTGAATCGAACGGATCGACTGCGGCCTTGGATTGAATATCCTCCGGGAGCTTCCCATATCGCCTCGTATGGTAAACGCCACGGATGAAATCATTGAACGACATCAACCAATCTTTCGCGCCGCTTTCTCCGTGTTGCGCCCGAAGAAAGTCGCGTAGTTTTTTGGTCTCTTCGGCGACCTCAGTATGATTGGCATCAAGCCGAGTATCGAGCTCTTGGAATTTAGTTTCAAATTCCGCGATCTTCTCGGTTGTACCATCAAACGCACCAACCGCCTTTTCGACCTTGGCAATCAAATCACCGAGTTCATCGGGAGTGATTGCTTTCTTCTCTTCAGCCATTAGGAACATGCTCTTTCTGTTCCCCCTTAACTATGAATTTTTTACTTCTCTATTCATCAAGCCTCTTGTACGCCCTCGGGCGACACTGGCCTAATGATCCTTAAACCGCTCCAGCCTCCTCGAAAGCTCGCGGATCAAGTCATCGCGTTCTAGGTTTCCGGGTAATTCCTTATAATCCTGCCATGCGTGAATAATTACCCGTTCGATTTCCCTCATTCTCTCATTCATTTCATTGGTCAAGTCAGTGATCGCATTCTTGAGCTCTTCAATCTCATTGTCATCATTTGTCGGGATCAATCTTGCAAGATCGTCCCGAGTATCGAAGATCGATTTCACGAATGTCGCTGTATCGGGATTCGCCCCGCGATTCACCCATGAGATTTCAAGAAGTTCTTGTTCGAAAAATTCATATCCGCCATCGGACATTTTCTCATCAATCAATGACACGAAACCGACCGATGTCTCTGAGATCACATTGCGCCTAACTTTACCTTCGATAACTTCGGCGATTGGATCCTCTTGATCAAAATCTGGCCGGAATAAAAGCACATCACCGAGATCTTTGTGTTCCCCGAGCGTTGCCGCACCCCCGCCAAGCGACGGCCTCATGATATCGTGTGCCCATAGCATCACGGGAGATTTATTGAATCGTTTAAGTTGCCAACCACCACCCTTATCGCTTGGTTTCTGGCGGATAATGTCGCCATAACTATCTACCGATTCCGAGGATACAATCGCAATGATCGCGTTATCGCCATCATCTTCTTTGTAGATCGGGAAATTCCTATTGATCTTCTGGACAAGCTTTCGCCCATCTTTTAATTCAATGAAGCTCATGGTCTTTTCTCCTTATCGCACATATGGTATCGTGAGGCATCTACAATTGATCACATTGCCAGCCTCGCCGCCCTCTGCCATCGGATAGGCTAATCCACTCGGGAACAGTTCCCCATGAACCCTAACCTGATCATTTGAGCTCACATGATTAAACGGATCATTAGGATCGTTGCCACGAACCATCTCATCTGCCGCTGTTAACCATTGATGCTCAGTAAAACCCTGTTGTTTCATTTCGCTGAACCGCGCAACATTGAATGCCGATCCGACCTCTGTCCTGCCGATGGTAATTGCGCGGTTTGCGTTAGCAGTGAATTTATGTGCAACTAATCGAGCAATATCTTCGGCACTATACGCGAGCTCTTCTTCAAAAGCTAACCGAACCGCCGCCATTATCGTCTGGAAAAGTTTTGTCGGCATCCCCCTGATGAGATTCTCACGTCGTTTCACGGCCCCTAATGCCTCGGGTGAAATTGTCGGGCCACGTCTAAACATATCCGCGTGTTCTTTCGGCACATCCTCGATGAGCTCGATCACAGATAAAGTCCCTTCTGTCATCGCCTCAAGCCAAAATGGGCTTATCGCCTCAAGCATGTCATCAATCATCGGCTCATTCAGCGTATAGAGCTTCTTTTCAAATTCAGACGGAGATGTTGATGTCTTCGCCATATTGATTGCTTCATGTCGATATTTTAGCAAAATTCCCCTATATTTCGAGGTCAACCCCTTTTCTAATGTCACCAATTTTTTATTCCGTCTTATCGAAGTACGGGGATCGAGAGCTCTCTGTTTGATTTCTTCGTTGGTGGGGGAGCGTCCGGACAACGGGGGGGAACCTTCCGTTGTTGGTTCCGGCAACATCGCCCCCCCTTCATCGAGCACGGCCGATATCGGGACAAGAGTCATGGGGACCAAAGCATTATCATTGCCAGGGATCAAATTCATATCAAGACCAAGATCGAGCCTTTCGTTTATTGCGTTTACTGGAATGTGCATATCGAACATCTGTTTCGCGACTTCCATTTGTGCCGCGAGTTCATCTTGAAGTGCTTCGATCTGGGAGCGATCGAATCGGAGATAGCTCCCCCACTTTAAATGATCGACGAAATAGGCATCAAACGCCGACTCAATCCCGGAGACCAGGGGCAATAGTGTCTGTGTCCAGTAGATTTTAAGACGTTCCTTGAACGTCGCGTAATTGGGAGATTCATCTTTGAAAATGAGAGCGGGAGACATGCCATAAACACCACAAATCTTTTCGGCTGAAGGTCCCTGAATTGCCAAGATGTCTAAATCGCTCTTAGTGAATTTCGGATCGACCAGTTCAACCCCTGCGAGGAGCATGTCCCGGCTTGGAGATCCTTTGCCAGTCCTTCGCGATCGTAGATGATTCAAGAGCTCTTCTTGTTGCTTGAAATTCAGCGGTTGCTTCGTGGTGTAGACATGTCCCCGCTCACCGCCTTGAACAATTGTCTCCGCGTTTAGCTTATCGCCATAGATATCTATCATGAGATTATTTGCCGCTGCCATGAGCGGGGATTGACCGCGAAATGGATTTGATAATGATATCAATCTATGATGGAGAACTTCATCATCGAACCACTTGAAATAGGTCTGCCCCTTGCGGTATTCCCAACCCTGGAGTCGGTTGTCAACGGTGAGTTCCTTCCAATAAAGCGGATCGAAATATGGATACATCTCCTTCGGATTACCCGGATTATCAAAGACAATAAATATCTCGCCGCGATGTAATAACATAGAAACAAGATATTGAATGAATTGGTCCCTCGAATACCAGGGATTCGGATCATAAAGAAGCATACCAAGCCGATCTGTCATCGGGTCTTCGATCGCAGTTGATATATCTTCTGGATCCCTGAGTAAAAGCATCGGGGCGTTAGAAATGTCGAGAGCCTGTCTCCGAATACACGAGAAGGCGATAGCACTCGATTCGTAGGCTTTTGAAGTCCATAGGCCCCCGGATCCGCTACCTTGGAAATGAGGCGATTCTTGTCCTGTCAGGAAGAGAGTATCGAGATTAAATGTAGTTGCCGATTTCCCCCGTATAGCATCGACAACCGCAGAGAACCTATCAAACATCTTCATATTGCAACCGCCTGTGGAAGATCATCCCGAATCCCTTCGCGAGCTATCCACAGGCTCATGAGCCGATCCCCTGTGTGGTATCCTTCGCTTGGCGTCCAGGTCTCCATTTCGTCTTGTAAAGCGTCTATCTCGGGATGATCCGGAAACTTCCAGCGGTTCATTTCGAGATCGGCCGCTATACCGGGAATCCCGTATTCTATATCTCGTTTACTGGAGGTAGTTGTCCTTCCCTTCACAACGATTCTCATGATCTCTTCGTAGGTTGCTCCGAGTGCTTCGAGGATCGCGGCATCTTTCAACATTTGCTCTATATACACTTGGGCGGCGTTATCCTCTACGACAAACTGAGCATATCCTCCTGCATTGATCGAATCGGCGTGAAACCTCCGATAAATATCGAGTGCTCTCCGTATAATCTCGCCAGCCTCGGCACGTTCGGCAACAATATTGATTATCTGATAAAAGTACTCTTCTCGTTTTACCGTTGTAAAAACTGTGAGATCATACTCCTGTCCCTTGCGTGTAGCAAGATCGACACCCGTACAGATGAATGGCAGTTCATCTTCCTCGGGAGTAAAATGCTCATACCAGGGAACGCCGCATCTCGCCCGCCGTATGCTGGCCGTCTTGAAATACTGCATGGAATCTGATAAAGGTTTGTTCCTCATCATCCGATCGTATGCTGTTTGTCCTACCTCGCCCCGCTTCGCCTCAAGCCGCTCCCATGACCAGGCTTCGGGCCACAATGGTCTACCATTTTCCCCGTCATGTGCATCAAATTTCATCTCGTGCCATTGATCACGAGAAGCTATGATATGGGGAGCATCTTTTTTATGCCAAGCGGTATCAACGATATGGGCAAATCCGCCCTCAAGAACACGGGATAGAATATCTGAGTCGATTAATTCTAAGACTCCCTCTCTTTGGATTTCACTCGCCGTGTTGGTTCTATCACAAACATTATCGATGAAGACCCCGTGTAACCGAGCACCCGATATTTGTCCATCAACACCATAGGCACCAAGACTAGGATCTTTTGATCCTGGTCGGGCACCTTGTATTCGAATAGCTTCATTTCCCCACATTTCGGGAGCAGCCGAGAGAGTCCCCGTTTCAGGCTTGAGTTTCGGAAATACCCGCTTAACCTTTTCATTGCTTTCGATCTCCCGCTTTACCGCTCCGACAACTTTCCTCGCTTGTGTCAATTTCGAGGATACATATGCATAATTTCGTTCAGGATATTTCCCCAACAGCCAAACAAGAGCGATCTTGATCTGTGTTGTCTTGCCGTGCTCGATTGGGAACCATGTCACCGAGCGATCTAGTGTCATAATTCTATTTTGCAAGACGCAATGAAGGGGAGCTTGGATTAACGGCTTCCCCTGTTCATCTGTGAATGCGTATTCCGCGAAGGCGTTCACATCCTCGCGGGATTGCCTAATCTGCTTTTGTTCCCTTGAAATCTCGGTACGTAGCTTTGATTTTTCAAGCTCCTCAGCGAATAAAGAAGCAATGTTCATGATCATTCCTTATGCGGTAGCATCGACGCCAAACATCGCCTTTTCTCCATAGGTGGTATATGTTCCCCCTCTCATTAACGGTTCTTGATCGATTCTAGTCGATGCTACCGCCGCGAACGCCGCTCTAAGTCTGTCCCGATTTTATCAATCAATGCTTCAAGTTGTCTAGCATACTTGAGAGCACAATCTTCGCATATAGTCGCATCCAATTCGATTATGCACGTACCACAATTCAGGCATACACGCCCCGTGAATTCGTTGGTCGCCGTGCCAATTTTAATTACACGCATCACTCGACCTCTTGTTGTGCCATGACCCGAAGCTCTTCGATGAGTCTATCAACGGTTTCTGTGTCCTCAACGTGCCTCGTTATCATGTCGCAGATATCCCCCACGAAATTCTTCGCGAGCGTGAGTGTCATCGTGACTTCTTGCCTTTCAATGAACAATCTCAAATGCTTCCCCAATAATTCGAGAGCTCGGTTTGCCCCCGAGGCATCGAAAAAATATTCTCCCGTGGGGTTGCCATCCCTATCATAAACCTCCACGGCCTGAAGACATCGATCAGCAACTTCATTCAATCTCTTGAGCACAGATTCGGCTGAGATCTCGGATTTGATAGAGAGCCGATTGATTCTTTTTGTCAATTCTTTTTGAATCTGGGGTTTTCTTAGGTTCTCCCATCCCTGAACGGCCGCCGATTTCTCTGAGTACCCTGCACGTATAGCAGCCTGAGTTGCGTTGAGATCTATCATATACTCAAGCACAAATTTCATTTGCTTCGCAGTAAGCTTCTTCTTTTTCGCCGAACTCATAACAACTTCGCCTTTTTCTGCCATCTTGCACATGTAAGCATATATTGAACCATTTTGCAACTACCAACGTTTACGTTGAAGGAATTTAACAAGTTCCCTTCGATTTTTAAGAAGGTCGAAAACTAAAAATTCGATAGTCGCGGCGAATTCTTCTGTCACTTGGTGGCCGAGTTCATTTTGCCAGTGATGGGCAATTTCGTGGATAAGGGTTTTTTGCACTTTTTCGATCGGCCCATCGGCGATAACAATCGCGCCCTGATTGGGATCATAGACTCCGAATTTATCCTTTAATACATCGACTTCGGGAACGAGGATCAGATCAACACCGACGCCGATCGGATCAATTCTCTTAAATGGAAGCTTATGTTTAACTACTTTGGATTTTTTCCTTGGCATGATTCCCTGGCCCTGATTTCTTGTTTAAGTTCTTCAAGATATTTCTCATCGCCTTCTATTGACATCCAGCGCATTCTGATCGCGGATCGTTTTCCGGCCCATCCTTTCATGGCCCACCATTTAGCGATTCTTTCCCAAGAAACTATTGGTTCATATGCTCTTGAGGCGACGAGGAGAATATCTTGTTCGCGAGTAAAATGTAATCTACCACAATGGTTATAATTTCTAAGATCTTCTATTTCTCTGAGCCAATCTTCATATGGGAGTTTAGACATAATTCTTCCCGCTCATGATGGTATTTCCATTTTCGGTCTTTGAACGCTCCATGTACGATGTCTCGAATAAAATTCTTCGTCGCCTTGTCTGATAAGAGATCCGCCGAACTGAGGAAGCGATAGCCTTCCTCCTGGTATCTTGTAGGTGAATGGGGTTTTGAGTTGCCATCCTGGCAGTGTAAAACATTCTCCGTTTCCCCGAGATGTAGGAACCTGAATTGATGCTCTTCGATGCCTATGTGCTCGAACTACAAAATCCGGCGGTCCCTGTCCCCATCGTGCTGCCTCTGCACATGCTTCGGCATATTCTTTCATTAGCGCGGTAGTCTCATATGCCATTGATCCAGTTGTGCCGATATGATGCATGACATGAACGATCGCATCTCCGATTCTCAACCACAATTCATGTCTTGATGCCCGGCCATTCTCATCGAGTTTTACTCCCAATTTTGCAAACAGTTGTTCTTCTCGCTCTCCTGCCTCGCCGACATGTGCAGAGGTTCCTCTAATGGCATAGGTTTGTTTTGCTTTATCTACTTGGGGAGCGAGTATTTCGTAGGCAATACGTTCTTGGTCTGAGAAATTTTGGGTAATTTGCGAGGTTGTGCCGTGGTGCCTGCCCTCAAGCGTATCCCCGTTTATAACAAGGATATATGGCTCTTCTCTTGTGACAATCGGAACCCAAACATCGAAGAAATGATTCCACCATCCCCAGACAACTTTTTGCGCCTTCGATGGATAGTAATTTCCACCTTCATCATAAACTATTTTCATCCCCGTGGGGAATAGGCCGAGCTGACATCCGGCATGGATATCCGCAATGAAAATGGCATTTTTTATGGGGGACATGATTCAAGATCTCCTTTTGCCCCCTTCTATATCATTTAGATCTCTTAGCATTGTTTCCATACATGACTCACAAGCGAAAAAGAGAAAAAAGATCATTCCGACTGGGAACCTGAATTCAATCCGATATCCCTTCCTTCCTTTTGGTTTTATTCCGCATACCCCGCAATAATCAGCCTTTGCTTTCTCTCCCTTAATGAGCGGAGATCTTATTATTTTCGAAACCATCCCAAGAATGCCCCAACGATTAAGAGTGTGATGCTTATTCCTGCGATTGCGCCGAGGATGATTGAAATGATCGTTGGGATTCCGGGTTGCCCTGGTGGCCCGAGATCCGGCTCGCTGGCATCTGATCTCGGCCCCTCTCGATCCCAAGCATCTACGCCGCTAACTGATACTTGGTATGGGTAATCTTGTGGTTGAAATACCCACGTATTCGTGTGGGTTGTATCTTGCAATACCCAATTGGTTCCGTCCGGAGAATAAAACACATTGTAAAACATTACTGGAGAGCCGGTTGTCGGTTCTGACCATGTCCATCTTGTCTCGGCCGCTTCTGCCGCATTGGCGAATACTGCTACTGCAAAAACCAACAGTACCAGTGTGTTAAGTTTCCTGGCCATTTTGTTCCACCTCCTCAATGAGTGAATTGAGTTCATTCCTTGTAAAGTCAATTTCCAATTCGTCCGCCTCTTTGTCAACCGGATACATCGTTCCCAAGCCGACAAAACGGCATCTCTGATTGCCCCTTATCAGGTCAATTTCGACCATTTTATCGAAATCACTACATCTTGGACAATCCGTCCTAGATTGATATGCTCGCCCCATCATCCAGGCAAAGAACATCAAGAACGCTCCGATAATGATTCCCACCATAACTCACCATCCTTTGCCACTACTCTCTCTGGTATTTTATTGATATCGTAAACAATCAATTGTGTTCCATCCCATTGACCATCTCGGTAGTGGCGGTTCCCCGATAACTTTTAACCCGGTTTTCGTGGGGTTAAAATATTCATTCCCCAATATTAGATTGTTCCCCATTTCGCCTCCTTTGTTGGGGAGGGAATTGCTCCCTCCCCTTCCCTGTCATTTTCTCAGCCACCAAAATAGATCGATAATGGCAATCGAGAAAATTCCGACTAACTCAATCAAGTCTTCTCCTTTCTGTTACGTGCCGAACACCTAACCTAGCACACGTAAAACCAGAAGATAATCCCGACGGCCCCGATTATGAACAAACTGAACCATAGAAGTCGCCTATCCATTATTCGACCTCCGGATTGAGTACTCCGAGTTGGTTCTTGCATGTCGCATCGAGCACGGCTTCGAATCCTCCGGAATTAATAATGTAATCCTCAATGCGGTTGATATAGATCGTTTTCACCGCAGCGGGAAAGCCTGCATCATTAAAGATCGAGCTCGCGGTTGGAATTGTCTTATCCGCCGCTAGATGAGTACCGAGAATTCCGAGAATCGTATCTGCCGCGTTTGCGGCCGCAGTCGAAAGCTCGGGAATAATCACAGTATAGTGATTGATGTAGTGCTCGATTGCATCGATCAGAACATTTAAATCTTCCTTTGCCTTGAGTTCTGCAAGCGCATCAATCAGGGCATCAAGTGTTGCGTTTCCTATGCTCATTTCTCATCCTTCCTATTCGTTCTTTGATCGCTACAGCAAGAATCCCAATTGGAACAATCAATTTTATCACCTCATTTCCAGCGCCATACCAATGCCACAACACAGACAGCCAAATAAATAACCCAAATTAGAAACGCCCATTTAGCGTATGCCCTGTTGATACGATCAGTCATGATAGAATCACCTACACTTGTGCATAAGTGTCAACAGTTTGCCACGTGTCCAATTAACGATAAATTTCTTATTAGCTTTCTCCGCGTCAGTCATCGCACACCACTTTGTCTGGGCCGCTAAAATCATCACCTACAACTTGGCCAATTCTTCAATGCGTGGCTAGATTTCCGTAATCGCTTAATCTCCTCCCTCAGCCGCTCCAGTTCGGCCAGGATGGTGCGGGCTGTACGTCCACTGATGCGCCCTTTAGCCTCATCGCCGCGCCAAGCAATCTCATCCAACCTTTTCTCCGCGTCAGTCATGGCAATACACCCCCGGGCGTCTTGTAAAAAACATGGTCGTCGCCGCTCTTATACTTTGCCAATTCCTCCCGCAGCCGCTCCAGTTCGGCTAGGACTGTTTCCACGTCTCTGCCAACGGTGCCACCGCACCAGTATGGCGATTCACTGACTATCGACGGCTCTTCGCACTTGAGCCACTTTCGCCACATGGCTAGCCTTTTCTCCGCATCAGTCAGATTAGTGATAGATTTCTTATCAGTTTTCTCGCCGCTCATGACAACACCTTGTAGACACTTGTTGACAACTGTGTACGTTTAGCCACTGACAGCTTCTCAGGCTCGCTATTTGTACTCATCTTTTCTCCCCCCGCATTTCACTTACAAAAGTCGCCATTTTCTATTCCTTGTTGCAAGCGCACTGTTACTCGGCCCATTTGTACAGGATCTTCAGGACTCCTTGTGCTTTGGCTTTCGACATTCCCCAGGGCATTGGCTTCCACCTCCATTATCATTTTCCCCAGCATTTCCACTATCTGCGGCACTACGGCGTTTCCGAGGGCTCTAAGTCGGTCCACCCTATGGGGAACCCCATTAGAAACTCGAATTGCGCGGGCGTAATTTTCTGCCCCCCAAACGCCTTTGCATAATTTCGGCAGCTCGGCCAACGCCTCATTGATGGCGCTAGGAAGTTCGCTTTGGTTGTCGGTGTGTGCAATAAGCCACCAACGATGTCTCTGATGGTCCGCCCCCGCGTCAACAGCTCCAATACGCCGGCTGCAACAACATTCATATCCCGCCCCCCGCAAGTCTTGTCTTGCCCGTTTTATGGGCCCTTTGGCGACATTTTCCACTATCACCCAGTGTGGTCGGCACTCATCTAGTATTCGAAACATCTCGGGCCATAAATCACGCACCACGCGCACGCCGTGACTCGCGGTGCTGAACGGCTGGCAGGGGAACCCCCCGCAAATAAGGTCAACTGGTTCAAGCGTCTCTTTGCCAACGTCTTTCACATCCTCGTATCGCGGCACATCAGGCCAGTGCTTGGCGAGGACCTTCAGGCAGTAGGGATCCTTCTCTACCTGCCACCTGCATGTCATTCCTGCTCGCTCAAGTCCAAGGTCGAACCCTCCGATACCGGCGAATAGGCTCCCGAAAGTCATGTGTCTGGGCACCTCCGCTTCATATAGGAAAGTCGCCATTTTCTATCCACTTTTGCGAGTGGCTTCTCAGCCTTTTCTCCGCGTCAGTCACGTTCACGTTCCGCCTCCTCTCTGATTAGATCACAAACATGCCGCGCCCACTTGGCAGAGTTGGCATCCATGGTTGTACTGTCGGGCGGGAACATGGTATCAGGATACCAGCCACGCACTGTCTCACATGCTCCCGGCCATCGTTTCAGCCGCTCCAGTTCGGCCAGGACAATTTCCAAGTCCTCCCATCCAGCATATTTACTTGCAGCGAAATTTCGCAACCTTTTCTCCGCGTCAGTCATGGCCTACCACCCTGTTGAAGCAACAGCCGCCAGGATCGCCGCAGTATTTTTTATGTTCTTCTTCCAACATCCGCAGCCGATCCAGTTCGGCTTTAATGACGTGCCAGGCAGCGTGCGGTGTATCAGATATGCGATCCCCAGTCCGCCTTATTGGCATTTCTTTCTGGAAGAATTCATCCAGCCTTTTCTCCGCGTCAGTCATCCTTATATCCCTCCCATCGAGCCCAGTTTTTCCGATGTCTTATTTCGTCGCCTGCTTTTTTCGCGATTTTGCCTTCCATATCCGACTGATCAGTGTACCCCATTAGGCGCACCAACCAACGTTGCCACCACTGCCCTTTCTTTGCTCTAGTCAGATTAGTGATAGATTTCTTATCAGTTTTCTCGCCGTCCGTCATAATCCTCATCTCCCGCCTTGTGGTATCTTCCACGGATGCCGTCCCGCTAACCGAGCAATAGGATCGGCACTTTCTTTAGCACGCTTCCTCAAGCGCCTTTCTTCTGATGTGCCATAATTGACCCGGATAACATCTCCTTTCGCTCTTTGCTTGAGGAATATGATCTCGGTCCTGAGCTCTTCAATTTTTTTCTCTGCTTTTTGCAGTTTTTCAAATAATACAAGGTTTGCGTTGACTGTTTGTTCAAAATCTCTCGCACAGTCCGTTGAGAGAATGACTTGATGTTGGTTAACGATTTTATCAACCAACCATTGAAGGTCTTCATCGCTTATGCAAATGGGTTCTGTGCTTGAGGCATTATGTTTCAGAATCCCCTTCGCCTTGTCCAGCGGCGTCTTCGGTGGTTTCATCATCGTTCCCCTTCCCGAAGATTGGCTCAGAGAAATCGATGTATTGCTTATTCATCAAATTCTCAAGCACTTGTATTATTGCATTCATGTGGGCACATATCCCAAGCGAGCAATAAATCATTGTTCTTTCAAGATTGTGAATTGTATTCGCCTCACTTGTCACTGGAAAAACATATCCCTTCAGTGACTCAAGCCTATTCAGCATTGCTTCGATCGGTCGATCACCCGGCATTTTTTTTCTCCTCTCCGTAGAGCATTTGAGCAACTTTCACGTACAATTCCGATTCTTTAAGTCTTCGATTTTCTTCCCGTAACCGCATCAGTTCTGCCGCACACAAGGAAAAAATATCACTGAAGCCCTCTTCATTGGGTACATCATCCACGAACCTACCTAATGCTTTCCATAACTTGTCTAACCCCACGTGAAATTGTTCTGGCGTTAAGCCATATAACTGATAACAAGCCTGCCTTTTCTCGACCTCATTCATCTGTTCCCCTTTCTTTAAAGAAAATCTCCTTGACCACTTCTCTGCCGATCATGATCCGCTCTCCGATGATTGCCTCTTCTTCGTTGAATATCGGATCTGTTATGGCTCTAGGTTTCGAATCTGCGAAATTGATTTGTGGATAACTTTTTCCTCTTTTCTCTCTTACTCTGTCTTCAGAGTTACAGAGTAACAGAGGGGAATTTTTGCAAGTTGCTTGCAAGTTGCTTGCATGTTGCAAGCATTCTGGCGTATCTTCAATGAATTCAACTTTCTTCAATAATTCTAAATCTGGTAACTCTTTCGCGTGAATCTCCGCCGCGAGGAATTCCGGATCCCACGGTAAACAGTTTTGATTCCTACTAGCAAGAACGCATAATAAGATTGCATGAGCTTTTGTGGCATCTGGGAGTTTGGCAAACGTTACCGACTTCAGAATCCGAGAATGGAGCTTGATCCAGGGTGGATTGCGATGTCGATAGTTTTGGTACTGATCGAAGTTCTTGATCTTGAAATATCGCATATGTTCCCCTCTCGGCTTGTCTCAAATCAAACGTCTTGCCTCACTGTCTCCGCCGCAGTAACTACTGCCCAAACCTTTCCCATGACTGCATTGAGTTGTGTTGATTCATCAACCATGTCGGCTACTGCATTGTCCCTGGCCCATTCAAGCCAAGCGATATATGCCTCAAGTACCGCAATGATTTTATCATAATTTCCATCGGTGGAAACGTTCCATCTCGTGATCGAGCCGAGATTATATCCGTTCCCTTTGCGGCCAACCCAATCGGCGCAAAAATTCGAGAATTCTGAAACTGGAATTGCCATTGTATCACGCTCCTTTTCAGGTTATTGCAAAAATCCGCCGTTCTGGCGGAGGTGCGCCCCCAAACAATTGGTCCAAATTTACTGCTTGCATTCCTGTCCGATTTGCCTGATGTGGACATGTTTGACTTGTACCCCAAACATCATTTTGTATTTCCACATAATTTGTTTGCGATAAATCTAAGAGACTCATTATCACGCCGCCGCCTTGATACGATTCTTCGGTCTCCGTATAAGTATTACGTACTTGAATTGAACCGCCACCTACTTGTTGTATAACATCGCCGATATTCCATTGTAGACCTAGCCTATTAGAAGCCGTATATGATAAACTCCCTTCAGCATATGACATGCCCATAAACAGGCAAAATGCGTCTTGTTGGAGCGTCACTCTTTCATTGGATGATACTGTGCTATGAACGAAAGTACCAGTGTCCACTTCATTATTTACATTGAAGCTCAGATCGCGAGATGAATTGCCGTCTTGGTTTGCGTTGTGTTCGATTCGCAGGAAATCGACGCCAGAATCAGGGAGCTTAACAATCGAAATCGCAGAATCATCGATTTGGCAATATGGATTACTCGTGTTGTTTTTGTGACAAATTTGCGCCCTGAGTACTTGATTTGTAGAGGTAGTCTGTATGATGGTAGCAATAACTAGGGCATTAAGATGTGCGTAGCCTGTATGATATCCCCTTGTATATTTATGTGTGCGTGTTGCATTGATTTCTGTGCCGTCTAATGTGAGCCTTGCCTCCATGCTAGTACGCTTCCGACTAGTGCCAGAGGTATTTGAATAAAGGCCAGTGTAGATAACAAGATAATGTCCGGCTGCATCAAGTGTAATCTGGTCCGGGTTCACGGTTGTCGAGTGTGTAAAGCCCGAATCTTTTTCGTCATTCGTATCAAATTCCACGCTGGTAAATGTACCGCTTGTTGTCGATGGTGTGCGTGCCGAGGTCTCACGGCCGCGATAATACGCCCAAGAATCATCTAATCTAAGCATTTGGAATCCGCAAAAGTTCGCCATGCGAAAAGCATCTACGGTAGCATAATCATCATCATCGCGGCGAGTTTGGACTATGAGAGTGTCATTGGCCGTCAAGGACAGAATACCGCAACCCGTAAACCTCGGTCCCGCGTCATCATAGCCCGAAGAAGAGTTACAAAAATCCCCGCTCTTACAATAGTTTGATGGTGATCCTTCGACAAGAAGGCGAGATTCAAAATTTATGTAATAATTAGCTACCTCGCGATCAAAGCCAAGATTATACATTGCGAGATAGTGGCCAGTTTCAAGAACTGTTATTTGGCCAGTAGAATTTGAGAATGTTGCAGAATCTATATGGACTTCTGTATCAAAAGGATGATCTTCGAATGCGGAATAGTTATCATAATCCTCGCCGCCCGTAGCTTCGCGCACAATAATATAATCGCCTGCTGGCAATTTAGTCCTCCGTAAAGTGAACAGTGATGGAAAGTTCTGTCACCGTGCCCGTTACTGTGCCGATGTCTAGGTTTATGCATTGATCCGCCGGTACTGTGGCGTCACCGGACATCGATGTATCAGATACGGGAGTCGAAGAACTAGCAGTTCCGCTTTCAATTAGGGTTGTGATCGAGTTGATCGCCGCACCTTGATAAAGAGCCCAGGCAACAGATGTACCGCCGACGATAGCGATCTGAATTTCTGTAATGGTAATGGCCTTATTAGTGATCCACATATTGAAAATGTCTGCGTCTGCCGGGTTCTCGAAAGTAAAACTCTTGCTATCTTCTGGTCTGTACCATTCAGGAGCGGTTGCTCCGCTATTCATTCGGAGAAACTGATGTGCTGTTCCCTTGGTTAATCTCACTAGGGTATCTGTCGCCGATGCATATAAAAGATCACCTTGATTCCATGTTGCCTGTGCCGTGCCTCCTCTGGTCGCGGTGAGTGTGCCAGTAGTCGCCGCAGTAATTGAAAGTTGTCCGCCGCTAGAGGCGATAGTATGGCCGTGGGTTGCGTTAGTGAAGTTGCTAATTGTCGGGCTTGATAAAGTTTTGTTTGTGAGCGTTTGGATATTAGTCGTACCAACTACAGCGCCAGTAGCGCCGTGCGCCTCTGTCAAGCCAGCATGGGTTGAATCAGCCGAAGCCAAAGTATCCAAAGCATTAGAAACATAAGTCCCCGAAACACCAGAGTCGTTATCAATTTGACTTGCGTCATAATCACTTGCGGCCGCTGTTACCGCATCGGTGCGGCCGAAAACACTATCAACAGTATTGGCTTGAGAACCGTCTTCAACATTTAATGCTGCACGTACAGCGGTTGGATTGGCTTGTTCAAAGTTTCCGGCACCGGCCGTTATTCTTGCCAAAAAATTATATTGCGCGGTAGCCTGGACAAATTTAGGGAGCGTGACAGCATTATTAGAAATATCATCTGTAACTATTGCACTATAGCTTGGGTCTGTTGCACTTCCATGTAAGACAGTATTGGCCGAGCCCAAAGGAAGGCTAGTCCATTGATTCGAGCCATTGCGGACTAATAGATCGCCCTGGCTCTCTGAGCCCCCCCCAGTTGTATCGGTATGAGTCGCCGACAAAATGTTGTGTGAACCACCGCCGGGCAGGCTTGTAAGAGTTATTCTCTTTTTTGCCCATGATGCCGCACTATCCTCTATCACCAATTCATCGGCACCAACAGGAGTTCCCTTCAATGTTATCTGATGAATTTCATCTGCTACATTATCATGAATAGCATCGGCATCCGCGCCGCCAGGAAGGTTTGTAATTTGAACCATCTTCTTCGCGTTTGATGCCGCAGAATCCTCAATTAAAATCATGTCCGCGCCGACTGGACTGCCCTTTTCTGCAATAGCAGAAATTTCGCCATTCACGTTATCATGAATAGCCGATCCATCGGCACCATCGGGTACATCACCAGTTCCGATTGATGAAAATGTCGGAGCCGATGTAGGTCCGGCCGATCTCAAAAATGTGCCGCTACTACCGAGGGCGAGTTCATTTAGGGCACCCGCATTCCCGCTGTAAAATATTTTATCATTACCTGCATTATGATCACTTGCGCTGGTAATAGCATGAAGACGTGTATGTAAATCCGCGTGAGTATGTAATGTAGTCGCGCTACCATCCGAAAGTTCTTCTAATTCTGCCGCAGTAATATCGGTTGCGCCGTCATTACCAGTAATAAATGAATAATCATGTGTCGTACCAGTGTGCGCCGTATTCGCCTCAACGGCCGAATTATTTGCAACTTCTGTATCAAAGTCGGTTACATTCGATGCCGTATGAGTGTGGCCAGTATCGGATTTTCCGCCAAGTTCTGTATTTATTTTATCGGCTGACCAGAGGTCGGTAACACCAGTTCCGGCGTCGTTAATGGTACGATGTTCCCCCACGGCATAATTGGTTAACTCATTATGGTCAATATCCGTAGTAAGATTGTGTGTATTAGTTAAGTTGTCATGATCGATATTCGCTTCATTAACCGTTAATTCAACATCATGAGATACGCCGTCGAGAGCAACGGAAAGTCTATTGTTTTCGCTCTTAATAGCATTAAATTGAAGATCGACTCCGCTCTTTGTGTAATAAATACTTGTGCCAGTACCTTGAGAGCTTGCGGTATTTGCTTCCCCGCCACCACCGCCGGGTAAATCCGTTACCTGCACTTTGTATAATGTTCCGCCCGCATTGGCTTCCCAAAGTATCCAGTCAGTTGATCCAGGAGTTTGTTCTGTTTCGCCAGCAATATCAACATGCATGGTTCTAGTTGCAGTAATATTCCCGCCGCCGGACATCCCCCGCCCCGGTGATATGCTCACTCCTGAATGATCAATGTGTTCATCACCCACGAATCCATTTATAGTATCGTGGTTAATATCGGTAGTCAGATTGTGGGTATTCGCGATTGTATCATGGTCGATATTTGTAGTTAGATTATGCGTATTTAACAAATTGTTATGGTCTATATCGGTGGTTAAATTATGAGTGTTTGTCAAATTGTCGTGGTCAAAGGTGCCTTCATTGACAGTTAGTTCAATATCGTGCGTAACGCCATCAAGTGAAACCGTGAGTAATGCATTTTCAGATTTGATAGCGTTGAATTGTAAGTCTACTCCCGCCTTTGTATAGTAGATGCTAGTGCCGGTTCCCTGAGAGCTCGCCGTGTTTGCCTCGCCACCGCCCCCAGTCGGAAGATTGCCAATTTGTACACGTTTTTTATTCCCGGAATCATCCGCGTCTTCGAGCAGAAGAACATCCCCTGATGCTGGAGTACCGATGTCAGAATATCCACTCCAATCGTCGGCGGATCTTTTTAGTTGTGCATCATTCGTTACGTTGCCGAGCGTTACATCTGATTTGGTTACACCATGAGGATTTCCGGTAACTGCCGCAATATGTGAATCGATTTGAGCATGTGTATTTGTTCCGATATTTGTCAAATCGGCATGAGATCGTGTAGTGATATCTGCGATGCTGGAAGTTGTCTTATCAATCTGTGCCCAAGTATAATCATTTGTAGCAGCTACTACGGCCCCTGTTCTCCCGAAAACTGTCGAGATTGGATAGGGGAGATCTTCAACCGCGACTCGCCTAATGTTACTGCCCTCGGCATATTCCCAAACAAGAAAATCGGTTCCGTCTGGGGTCTCTTCGGCTTCGGACAAGATATTTAAATTGAATGTACGGGTCGCGTTTATATAACCGCCGCCAGTAAGTCCGCGTCCCGCTATCATCTCTATGGTATCATGGTTTACGTGTTCGGATGAAACGAACCCAGTCAGGGCATCGTGATCTATATCTGTAGTTAAATTATGAGTATTATTAATTGTATCATGATCGATATCCGATGTGAGATTGTGTGTGTTGGTAAGAGCATCATGATTAATAAGTGAATTTCTTACTTTCAATTCGATATCATGAGTAACGGCGTCTAAATCAACTTCAAGCATCGAATTTTCACTCTTGATCGCATTGAGTTGAAGATCGACACCAACCTTTGTGTAATAAAGGCTCGTTCCCGATCCTGCGCTCGAAATTGTATTCGCTTCACCGCCGCCAGCACCAGGGGGAGTAGCAGCCTCCCATTCGCTGGCGGTATCATTCCACATGATAGCCTGACCATCTGTCGCGCCGTCTTGTGGCAGTTGTGAAAGATCTGTGATTGTAGCCGAGCCAACAACCGGGACAGTCACCGTATAATTTGCCCCCCCGATAGTGACCAGGTATTCTTTAGAGGCAAATATTACATCACTCATTTTAGGTTGTCCTCTTGGTTTGATGCTCTTTGATTGTTAAAATACCGTGCATAATGGTTTGGAATTTTCCGCCGATACTGATCTTGATATCATGGCCATATTTGCGGGCGGGAGCAGCCGTTGTATCAGCCGAAGCAATGGGAATTGAAACCGTGTTTTGCGTAGGGCTTCCACTTTTGGTTACATCGGTGGGATCAACTTGAATTACCGCCGCCGAATCTGCATCATTCGCATTTGCTTTTACTGTGTACCAGAAATCCCACAACGAAATGTCTACATCAAGCCCGTCTGCATCAGAAAAAGAAAGGACGATCTCATCATCGTCACCTTGAGTCACTGTGCGATCCATTACGAAAAAGGGATCATGATCAGTTGCCATTATAAAACCTCGCCGCTTTAGCTTATGAGAAACAACAACCCATAAAAAGATATACTGTTCTTTAATCTGGGCAAGCTCAAGCGGACTAGCATGATTTATTCCCCATGAGTCGGCGCGAGAGGGGAAGCGAAACAGATTGGGGGGGGGACTGTTTCCGGAGATGCCTCCCCTCTCGACATTGCCCGACTATAGCAATTCGCCTTTCGATTTTTTCAATTCTCTATCGGCCGATTTTCGCTTCTGTAAACAGCGGAAACAGACCTCATCATCTCCGAATTTATACTTCTTCCGATTGCCGAACCCCTCGCCGCAATCTGGACAAAATTGCTCTTCTGGAATTTCACCTGACATTTTCAATAATTTGGGCTCACATGTTCCACAAACTGAATGTTCTGTGAGCGCCTTTTTTTGGCCACACATAGGGCATACCCCGACCCGGCTATTTTCTTTCAGCTCCGTGGACGTGGGGGGCGTTTCCGTGAGCGTCTCCTCTTCTCCTTCGAAGTCAACGATGATCGCGCCTTCTGGACCATCGTATTCTGGAAGAGGCGTAGAATCAATACCTTCCGCGATTTTCTGCCCCGCGAATTTTCCGGTTGCTTCGCCAAGCTTCGCGGCGAGCCTTTTCGCCTCTTCCGATTTCTCATCAATCACTTCATATTCTACTTCATCATGGGTGATCCGATTCGCTTCATCCGGATCATAGATCCCCGAGAATCCGAAAGCATAGCGAGCACATTGAATCAGGCTCTTGTGACGGAGCATCCGCTTCGGCCACTTGTTCCAGGGATTGTAATTGTCTTCCGAGGCACGATTACATTCACTCATATATTCGCGAACTGTGATCGGCTTATCGGGGAATCTCTTATCCCACATCGTTGTTTCGACGTATTCATCTTTATCTTCTACCCCCACGATCATACACATCCCGCCATAATGGGGATGATTCTTGGCGAGATTGATCCAACCATCAACCGAGACAACCGGCAGGATTTTACCATGCTTGTTCTTGAGCAACCAAATTTCTCGCGTCAAGGGATTGAGCTTGTACTCATTCGCTACAATCAAGAACGCAAGAATGTCCGTCGCATTCGCTTCTGCTGGCGCGACGGTTTTCACGGTTGCCCAAAACCGCTTTGGATCAACCCGGAACCGCTCGGCAAGCTCCATGATTACGGGAAGATGTTGCTCTTCCTCGTTTTTCTGTAATGCTTCCATTATTCCCCCTTTGGCGACAAGAAGAAGTGACGTTTATAATCCCATTCCTTCCCGACTTTGTAAAGCATATCGGCGTCAAACGTCTTGACGAAATCATCAACAACCAAGCGCAACAATTCCGGATCCCCTTCTTTGAGCGCCTTCTCAAGATTGTTATGAATCGCCGTGAGCATGTTCACCGCCGTCTTTCCCTGGACCGTTTTGCGTCCCGGACGATTCTGCCGGAAATAATACCGGATTGTTCTCATCATGTTATCAACATAGAATCCAGCTTCCGCGACTTCTGTGTTGTTGTCCTTCATGAGTGATTGGATCTTGTCATGGATGCCGTCTACATATGCCTTTGCATCTGCGAGAATTTGCTCCGCATCAAAGAGATGCTTCGCCGCCATAATAAACTCATCCACGTCATTCATAATGAACACATCGCCTTGTGGATCCGGCAAATCGACAGCCTTCTCCTCTCTCTCCGGGAAAGCATTCCCCAAGATGTTGATATGCCAAAATGCATCTTCAAGATCGATCAATTGATTCAAGATGTCGAATAGATCAGTGGTATCAATCACATACCGCTTGAACTGCCAGGTGTCAGCACAACCGATAAATACTTCCGGCTTGAGATATCCCCAAACTTCGGCGTTATGAAGTGATTGAACAATTGTCGCTTCAGTCAGACCGTAGAGAAGAACTTTCGCCATCTTGCTACGCGAAAGCGTTTTGATTTCTAGCGAGGTTGTATATTGTTTCTCGTTTCTGAGAATTTGCCGGTCAACATGGCATCTCATCCAATCCCGATTGGGATGAATCTTGCGCGGTTGTCTTCGAACTTTGTTGCCGGTTTCGCGCTCATATTCCGCCGCGAATAGGGGCTCTAGAAGCTTGCCCCTTCGCATGAGCGAAGTCTCTTCTGGCGGGGGGGAAAGACTTTTCTTTTCCAAGAAGACATCCGTGGAATCACCAAAAGCTCCATCTGCCCCAAAAAGTTTAGGGGCATCCGTGCCCGTGATCCCGCTCCGTCTCCATTCATGAAAATCTTTTCTTTGGGATTCTTCAACACTCATCGATTTCCCCTTTCACTAGTCGATTATAATCGCCCTTGAAAACAGATTCAAGTCTTTTTAGTTTCCTTATCTAATTCGATTTCGATTAATCGCGCAATCGGCTTACTGACTGAGCGGTGGCCCTGCAACCATCGCGAGATTGCCGATTCAGATACTCCAAGCCTTCTCGCAACTTCCCTTTGTGACCCCACGAAAAAGACAAGCCAAGCGAGTTTCTCAAGCGGCCGGAACTGGTACACCTTCATTTTCTCCCTTCTTTGTTGATCATCTTCAGGGTTTCTTTTATCGCCCTGGTTGTTCTTCCCGACGCATTGCACATCCCCGCGTCAATCGCTTCGAGAAGCGTCTTCAAATCTTTCCACCTTCCCTGGCAATGGCTCACTTCATATGCGGAATCAATACTCATGATGTATCCGTGCGGAATATTGACAAGTTTTAATTGTGTTGGTCTTGTGAATATGATCGCTCGAACGTATTTATAACCCGCGTTCAAGGCAATCCCATACTCCATGATTCCACCCATTCCACCTTTGGCGAATTGAATCTTCGAACCCGGTTTCACATATTCCTTTCGATACGTGAGCGAGTACCCCCTTTCATAATTCGCCCAAATTTTTCCCGGCTTCCAGTTTTGATACAAAGCGAACTTTTTGAGCTTCTTTCTTCGTATCATGACCATTCCACCTTGTTAAGAATCCATGTATCGATTGGCGTTTGATGGGGATCATATTCGGTTACTGCCGAAGGAATATCCGCCGTCTTCCCGATTCGGTTTATCCGAAGACTGAAAATATCACCATCGGACATTTCGAAAAGTAACCCGACTTGCTTGAGATCGGCATCGATCCATGAACGGATATGAAGGATTTCCTCCATGAATAGTCCAGCCGATTCTGATTTGATTTCATCTCGGTCGATCATCATCAAGAGATGTTTTAACGCAACTGTAAAATCTGCCGCGTGCATTGTGTTCCCCTTTCGTATTCACCTAGCAAACTGATCACTTCCAACATCGCCGCAATGTGTCCCTCGAAACTGGTATCAACACTCCTTTCTGTTTTACAGAATTCGTCCAACTCATCGAAACTGTGGAAATCGATCTTGATGTCTTGGGTGAACTTTTTGAGTGTGTCTGTGGTGTTCATTTTGTTCCCCTTTCGTTATCCCCAATATAGCAGATCCCTTGCCATTGGCAAGGACAGATATAAAATAATTTGCCGTTGAATTATAATAAGTTACGCCGCCGGGACGCCTGATGTCCCAATTGGGACGCCCAATGTCCGGGCAATTTGCACGGGAATTCGGGCAAAAAGAAGGCGGAGACTCCATGCCTGGAATCCCCGCCGGTCAGCGTTCATGCGAAAGGGGAACACCGACATCGGAATTCTAATTCAGATCAGTAATCTACGCAAGCGATTTTAAGTTTCATCTCCGCCAGTAAAAGAATCCACAATCGCCATCGCCGCACCCGGCAAATCATCTGCTTCATCGACCAAAATAGCCAATTCCTCTTCGGTCAGAGTTACTCCACCCGGCCCCGCCGGATCGGTCGCCGCGACTACTGCCGCTGTTAATTCCTTGAATTGGAGTGCCGCATCATCGAGTAACTTCGCCCTCTCATGAACCTCCATCGCAAGGATCGTATTCACATCGACACCAAAGATCATTGATGCCAAAAAGATCGCCGGGCTTTGCATAGCTATCCAGTTCATTTTTTACTCGCTTTCTTTGCGCCGTAAACCACCGAGTGAAGCATCACCGCCATCGCACCATATCCCGCGCCATTTTCTACGGCGAACCTCAACCCCTCATCATCTCCCGCGATTACAGCATAAGCCGTTCCCACAACCGCCGCCGCAAGGGGAGATAGAATTTCATGTGCTCGACTCGCCCGAGCCTTGCTAACCACTTTTGTGATTTTTCCCCCGAGCAGAGAAAGAGCAACACCGACCAATCCTTCAAGCATTGTTCCATCCCTTCAGTTCTGTCCAAACATAATCCCTCAAGGTTGCCATTGGGAATTTAACGCCCGGACAAGTTTTGGAAGACTTCGCGTTATGCGGTATTATATTATCAACCGTGATTCCAAACAATAGGCACCACGGGGCAATCACTCGCTTTGCCGCAATTTCCAACATCTCAAACTCGGGAACAATGATATCATAATTGCCGACAAAACAGAAGCCGAGTGAACCGCGATTCGATCCTCGTGCATGTGCGCCGATGATATGGATCGGTCTACCGTACATACATTCGAATTTTGTACCGACTAATTCACATCCGGCATGATAACCAATATCTAACCATCCGCGAGTCAAGATGTGATATTCCCGGATTGCCCGCCAAGAAAAAGTTTGCCCGTCTTCAGTCGCGCTATGATGAATAACTATCCTTGAAATTTCCCTCATTTTGCCTTATCTCCAAAAAGCAATATCAAAGTTATTATCATAATAATTGTTGGAATAACTGAGGCGATCCCGGCCGCCCGATAGATCACTTTATTATGGATCTTTTCACCATCTTCAATAGCCTGAATCCGCCTATGATGATCTTCGCATCTTGTCACCCGCCAGGTCTTAAATTCGGCATTAATAATATGCATCTCAGAGATCGCCTTGTTCATAATTGCGTGCAATTCCAATAAATCGGCCCTCAAAGCTTTCAAGTCTTTATCGTTTAATTCT
>WOR8_10001748_pt1 | contig 38175 bp, 42 predicted proteins | sample DeeMarSeWOR38_10_FD_19890 | JGI IMG/M metagenome (IMG submission 19890) | reverse complement strand
TTAAACGATTTGTTTGTAATTCGTTTTCAGATGTTAAAATGATTTCAAAATCTTTTTCAGCATAATCCTTTAAAACATTAAAAAGAACCTCGTAATTAGAGTTAATGGTCGGGGCTTCTGAGAAACCCAATTCAATTCTGCCTTGTGAAGAAGAAATCTCTTGCTCAAGCAACCAGACTGTGTTTTCCGATCCTGTAAACTCTTTTATTTCCTTAGATTGTGAAAATAATGACTGATTAGTCATTATTATTGGTTCTGGAAATTCATCCTCCGCTGTTTCATAAGTAGTGTTAAAATTATTTCCGCTTTCAGCGTTTTGATAATCATTAAAACCGGAAGGTTCATAGTTGAAGTTTTCCAAATCGTATGATGAAGCAATTACTAATGGTTTATCGAGATAATCAAAAATATCAGCGCGGTATTTATCATTTCTGTTTACAAAAGCAGCAGCGAGTGTTGCACTTTCTGCTTTTTCAATAGAGCGCTGGCTTTCCGGATCAAAGTACCTGATTGATTCAATAAAATCTCCATCAAATTCCAGACGGACGGGATTGTGCTCGCTGTAAGACCAAAAATCTACAATAGAACCCCTGATAGAGAATTCACCCGGTGTTTCAACATACTGATCTTTCTGATAGCCAATCAGATTTAAATATTCAATAAGCTCTTCGAAAGCTAACTCTCCCCCGAGCTGAATTTTTGTGGTTGATCTGTTTAAATTTTCTTTCGAAGGAAATTTCAGATTTAAAACATTGTAAGTGGAAAGAAGAATGAACTTTTTACGGGAATTAATTTCAGTAAGCTTCTGTTGTATTTGTTCGAGATTGAAATCATCAATCAGTATTACTTTACCATCTAAACCAATAAGGGTGAGTTCAACATTTAATTCTTCTGCGGCTTTCGGGTCATTAACTAAAATTAATTGCTGATCAATTTGATCTGATAATTCTTTTATCAGAAAGGCTTTTGAAGATCCATGAAGTGGAGAGATCAAAATTCTGTTTTGTTCTGGGTCCAAAGCTGAAATCTTTTTAAAGATTTCCCCAAATAAATTTCGGTTAATTAGGTTATGTTCAATATCAAAATTCATAGCAAAAAAAAAGGTTCAACAGAGTTGAACCCTAAAACTAAAAAAATCCTTAACAAGTTAACTACCGCTGTAACTCAATTAAAACCAGCTTCTTTCCTTTTTTGTTCCGGATATTTGTTGGTTTGTAATGAAGTTCGTAGACTGTAGATTTCTTAATATACGATTTATACTTCATTTCAGCTTTTTTAAATTCATCAGTTAAATCGCCCCCTTTAACTGCCATTAAATATGCTTTTTCCTGGATTAAAGGAACTGCATATCGAAAAAGAATGATCAGCGGGACTGTAGCTCTGCTAACAATTAAATCAAACGAACCTTTGTACCGATTAATAAACTCTTCACTTTCAACACGATGGTTCTCTGTGATAATATTGCTCAATTTTAATTTATCAATGAACTCTTTAACAGCATCGACTTTTTTGGATGTTGAATCTACAAGAATCCCCCTTAGATCTGGTCGCATTATACCAATAGGTATTCCCGGAAAACCCCCGCCGGTTCCGATATCTAAAAACTTTGAGATTTTTTCGGGTAAATATTTTGTAATGTACGCAGAAATGAAAACATGTTTTTCAATGATAGAATCTAAATCTCTTTTAGAAATAAGATTCAATTTTTTATTTTTATCGGCGACTAATTGCGCAAAAAAGGCGAGTCTTTCTGCTCTCGTAGGCTCAGGATTAAATCCATTTTCCCAGCAAAAAACCTTTAATTCTTTTAAGTATTGTTCTTGCTTGTCTGTCATAAAAAAATAAGAAATTAACGTTTTAAATATACTAACAAAATGGAAATATCAGAAGGTGTAACACCTGATATGCGGGAGGCTTGTGCAATAGAACGCGGTTTAAATCTTTCAAGCTTTTCTCTCCCCTCGGTCGATAAAGCTTTTAAGTTTAAATAATTTAAGGTTAAAGGAATTATTGTGTCTTCATATCGTTCAAGTTTTTCTACCATTTCCTGCTGGCGCTTTAAATAGCCTTCATATTTTAAGTCGATTTCAACCTGTCTTAGTGCTTTTTCATCGTTAAGCAGTGAGTTGATAAACTCATCTTCTTTATATCCGTTTAATTTTAGCAGATCTGCCAGCTTCAGTTCCGGACGCCGGCATAAATTTGATATGGTCTCAGTAGATTCAATAACAGATGAGCCTGCAGATTGAAGAAATTCATTTACATCCCGGGCGTGCATTTTAATTTTTCTGCATAATTCAATTCCGCTATTGATTTTTATCTCCCGCCTAGCTGCATCATTAGCGAAATTTTCTTCAACCAATCCAAGTTTTTTTCCATAATGCATTAATCTTCGATCCGCATTATCCTGCCTTAAGAGCAATCTGTGTTCAGCTCTTGAGGTAAACATTCTATAAGGTTCATCTGTAGATTTCGTAACAAGATCATCTATTAAAACACCTATGTATGCTTCACTTCTTTTAAGAACAAACTCGGGTCTGTTTTGAATTTTAAGAGCTGCATTTATTCCGGCAATTAATCCTTGAGCTGCAGCTTCCTCGTAACCCGATGTTCCGTTCACCTGTCCAGCAAAATATAATCCCTTCACTAATTTTGTTTCCAATGTTGAATCAACCTGGTGCGGGGGAAAGAAATCATATTCAACCGCGTATCCAGGTCTAACCATACTAACTTCTTCCAGACCTTTTATTTTTTTGAGTGCTTCTATTTGTATTTCTGCCGGAAGTGATGTAGAAAAACCGTTTACATAAACCTCATCAGAATCCAGACCTTCAGGTTCAATAAAAAGTTGATGTTTATCCTTATCAGAAAATCTTACAATTTTATCCTCAATTGAAGGGCAATATCGTGGTCCTGCACCTTTAATTACCCCCGTAAACATTGGTGAAAGCTTAAATCCCTTTTCCAAAATTCTATGAACCTGAATATCTGTGCTGGTAATATGACAGCTGACCTGCGGAAGGGGGGGGAAATGTGCTAAATCAGTATAGTGTGAAAAGGGCTGCGGATTTTCATCACCCGGCTGTTCTTCAAGTAAGCCAAAATTAATGCTGCTCTTTAGTAATCTTGGAGGTGTCCCGGTTTTTAATCGGGCTGAGGTAAATCCAATTTTTTCCAATGATCCGGTTATGCCGGTAGATGATTTCTCTCCAAATCTACCCCCGCTGATTGCGTTTAAACCAGTATGCATAATTGCATTCATGAATGTCCCGGAAGAGAGAATTACCGCTCTTGAATGCACATCTCCACCGGATGAAGTTTTAACACCGGCGACATTTGAATTTTCAATTAATATATCAGAAACTGAAGTCTCAATAACCGAAAGATTTCCAATCGATTTAATAGTATTAGCTGCCTCTATTGAATACAAACTGCGATCAGATTGACAACGTGGAGACCAGACAGCCGGACCTTTCGATTTATTTAGCATTCTAAACTGAATCCCTGTTCGATCAGCGATTTGTCCCATAATTCCGCCTAAGGCATCAATCTCCCTGACTAAATGCCCCTTTGCTGTCCCGCCAATTGCCGGATTGCATGACATTCTGCCAAGGGCATTTTTATCCATAGTCATTAAAGCAACCGAGCAACCCATACGAGCTGCAGCAGAAGCTGCTTCAATTCCCGCATGTCCCCCCCCGATTACTATGATATCAAATTTTCGTGTATCCATAACTTATTAAATTACAATGTGTTCCACGTGAAAAATATTGTTCAGGTCCAGAGACTATATTAATTCATTTCCAGAAGTTTCACGTGAAACTTTACTTGCCTATGCAAAATCTTGAAAATATATCATTTAAAATATCATCCGGGGCAATATCTCCTATTAATTCTCTTAGAGCATTTTCCGCCGCCCTGATATCTGACGCAACAAATTCTGCACTTAATTTAGATTCCAGTGTATTTATTGCTTTTTGAAGATTTTTTACCGCAAGCCTCAAGCAATCAACATGTCTCAAGCTTGAAACGATAATATCCCTTTCTGTATAAATCTTCTCTCCTAGTCCGGCAATTTTTAAACCATTAATTAACTCTATCATTCCATTTCCATTTTTTGCAGAGACATAAAAATCAATCTCCTTCATCTTCTCATATTCCAGATCAATCTTATTTAATGCTTTAACAACTTTTACATTAGGATTGAGGCTTTTTATTTCCTCATAAATTTCGTCTGAAAATCCTGATTTCGTATCAATTACAAACAAAACAATATCTGCATTTTTAAGTGCCTCTCTTGACCTGAGAATTCCCTCTCTTTCAAGCTCATCATTTGAAACTCTGATTCCTGCCGTATCGTATAATCTGAAAAGAAATCCATCGATTGAGATATCCTCTCTTATTATATCCCTGGTTGTTCCGGGAATGCTGCTCACAATGGCCCGGGATTCTTTCAAAATGTAATTAAGAATAGAGGATTTACCAACATTAGGCTCGCCGACAATAGCTAAATTAACTCCATCCCTGGTTACTTTACCGAATCTATATGTGGAAATTATTTCTTCAATTTCTTTCAAAATTAACAATATTTTAGCATTTAATTCATCTCTCTTAACAAATATGATATCCTCTTCTGAAAAATCCAGTTCTAATTCCAGCAAAGCAGAAACATTTACCAATTTTTCCCTGATTTCTGATACCCTGGCAGATAGTAATCCATCAAGTTGATTTCTCGCTCCCTTCAGAGATACACTTGTTCTGGAATTTATTATATCCGCAACGGCTTCAGCTTGAGCAAGATCTATCTTATTGTTTAGAAAAGCTCTTTTTGTAAATTCGCCTGGTTCAGCAATTCTGGCTCCAAGTTTTATCAATAATTCGATTGTCCTCTGAGCAATAAAAGGACTACCATGAGTACTAATTTCTACCGCATCTTCGCCGGTATATGAATTGGGAGCTCTGAAAACAGAAACCAGAACATCATCCAGAATAGTATCATTATCTGAAATTTTTCCATATTTTATTGAATAGCCCTCAGAAGAGCTTACCTTTTCCTTGCTGCTAAAAATGGTATCAATAAGCCTAAATGAATCTGGTCCGCTTAGTCTAATTACTGAAATTGCACCCATTCCAGGGGGTGTTGCTAAAGCAACAATTGTATCTTCTTTAGTCTTCAAACTCATATAAAAATAAACGGGCGCAAAATTAAATATTTGCTATAACATTAACAATAAAGCAAGGATATTCACACTTTTTCCACAATTTTTAGCAGGATGTAAATATGACTCATTATTTCTATCATTATGAACCATCACTTAACTATTTATCATAAATTGCGCCATTATGGCATATCCTTACTGCACTTTTTCAAACTCTCATAACTCATTATATTTCAATCGATTACGAGAATATTTCTATTCGGCACATCAATTGTTAGTTCACAATCGAGAACAAAAAATAAATTAATTAAAATAATAAATGGAGGTAGTAAAATGGCTATCATTAGATTTAATCCGGTTAGAGATCTGTTGAATGTTGAACGAGAATTTAACAGAATGTTCAGAACCTTTGAAAATCGTTTTGGAGTTTCCAAGGGTGAAGATTCAGAGAATGGTTACGAAAACGCTGTATGGATGCCCCTGACGGATATTTATGAGACAAAGGATGGCTACACAATCAAAGCTGATCTTCCGGGAATGAAAAAGGATGATGTAAAAATCTCCTATACTGATGGACAGTTAAGCATCAGCGGTGAAAGAGTTCAGGAACAAGAAACTAAGGATGCAAAATGTCATCGCGTGGAAAGAACCTACGGCAAGCTATTCAGGTCGTTCAATCTTCCAAAGGAAATAAAGGAAGATAAGATTAAAGCCGAGTTTAAAGATGGACAACTTACCATCACGATTCCAAAAGCTGACGAAGTAAAACCTAAAGAGATTGACATAAAGGTTAACTAAGAAGAAATACGATGATTGGGAATGGAAAGGGTGCCATATGGTCACCCTTTTCTTTTTAAATCCTGATTAAGTTTCAGTAGAGGTTTAATATGGAATTTAAAGATTACTATAAAATACTCGGCGTTGAAAAATCAGCAACTAAGGATGAAATAAAAAAAGCTTACCGCAAGCTTGCAATGAAGTATCATCCTGATCGTAATCCGGGGAATAAAACAGCCGAAGAAAAGTTTAAGGAGATTACTGAAGCTCATGAAGTATTGAGCGATGCTGAAAAAAGGAAAAAATATGATACTCTTGGTGCAAATTGGAAACAATATCAAAGAACAGGAAGCGGATTCGAGGATTTCTTTTCTAAGTTTGGAGGCGCAAACAGAAGCGATGGGAGTTCATTTAAATTTTCAGGTAATATGGGGGACTTGTTCGGTAACCTGAGCGGATTTTCTGATTTCTTTGATAGTTTCTTCGGTGGAGGTGGAACTGGTTTCAGGGATTTTAACAAATCAACTATGCGGGATCAGAAGGGGCAGGACTTTTCTGCTATTCTGTACATTCCCCTGGAAGAAGCTTACAACGGAACCAGTAAAGAGATTTTGATAAATAATAAAAAGTTGAGAATAAGACTTGAGCCGGGAACCAGAGACAAAACTCAGATTAAAAAGTCAGGGTGGAGATGCAATTGGCAGGGGTGTTAAAGGTGATCTCTACTTAACAATAAAAATTGAGAAACACCCGTTTTATGAAATTGAAGGTGAAGATCTTTATTATGACCTTGATGTTGATTTTTACACTGCAGCATTAGGCGGTAAGAAGAGAATTACACTTATTAATAATAAGACTATAAACCTGGAAATCCCTGAGGGAACCGACAGCGGAAAGGTCTTTAGGGTAGGAAAACTTGGTCTAAAAAAATCAGGATCAGGTGATCGTGGGAATTTATTTATAAGAATTAAAGTTGAAACACCAAAAAATCTAAATAAAAAAGAAAAAGAATTGATTATAGAATTACAAAAGTTAAGAAGTAACTAATGTGAAATGAGGTAGAAGAAATATGCAATTTAATTTTAACAAACTAACTATAAAGGCACAGGAATCATTTCAAAATGCAATTGAAATTGCACAAAATTATGGCAACCAAATTATCGAACCCGAGCACCTTCTTGCAGCGTTGATCCAGGAAAGCGGAAGCATTGCAGACTCAATTTTAAAGAAAACCGGTGCAAATACGGATGCAATAAAAATAAAAGTGAGCGGCTTGATTGAATCGCTGCCAAAAGTAAGCGGTGCCGGAGTTGGTAACCAGCAGTTATCTCAGAATACTGCAAAGCTTTTAGATAATGCAACTGAAGAAGCAAGATCACTAAAAGATGAATACGTTTCGACAGAACATTTGCTCCTGGCTCTGGCTGAAGATAAAGAAAAAGCAGGACAGATTTTAAAAGATAACGGTGTAAACAAGAAGAATATTCTATCCGCATTAAAGGAAGTACGCGGCACACAAAAAGTGACATCTCAAAATCCTGAGGATACGTATCAATCATTAAAAAAATATGGGAAGGATTTAAATGAATTAGTCCATGCAGGTAAACTGGATCCTGTAATTGGAAGGGACGAAGAAATCCGCCGGGTTTTGCAGGTGCTTTCACGCAGGACCAAAAATAACCCTGTTTTAATCGGTGAACCAGGCGTGGGTAAAACCGCAATTGCTGAAGGTATTGCACACAGGATTGTTGCCGGTGACGTTCCCGAAAATCTAAAGTCAAAAAAGATAGTAGCACTGGATATGGGCGCACTTGTTGCAGGTACACAATTCCGGGGTCAGTTTGAAGAAAGGATGAAAGCTGTTGTAAAAGAGGTGCAGGAATCAAACGGTGAAATAATACTTTTTATAGATGAGCTTCATTTGCTTGTTGGTGCGGGTGCAACACAGGGTGCTATGGATGCTGCAAACATTTTAAAGCCGGCACTGGCACGTGGTGAATTACATGCCATCGGTGCAACAACATTAAATGAATATAAAAAGCACATAGAAAAAGATGCGGCTCTTGAAAGAAGATTTCAGCCGGTTTTAGTGAATGAGCCATCTGAAGAAGATACAATCTCGATTTTAAGAGGATTGAAAGAGAGATACGAAGTGCATCACGGTGTAAGAATAACAGACGGCGCAATTGTGGCTGCATCGCAGCTTTCCGAACGATATATAACAGACCGATTTTTGCCCGATAAGGCAATTGACCTTGTGGATGAAGCAGCATCAAAGCTCAGAATTGAAATTGATTCTATGCCTGAAGAATTGGATGCCCTTGAAAGAAAGGTCAAGCAGCTTGAGATTGAGCGCGAAGCACTGAAACGTGAAAATGATGACGCTTCTGCAAAAAGACTGGCTGAGCTTAAAAAAGAACTAATTGATTTGAATGAAGAGAGAAATGAATTGAAGATGCACTGGAATCTTGAAAAGGAAAAAATAAAAACCATACGCGAAATGAAAAGTGAAATCGAAAACACCAAGACACTGGCGGAAAAATATGAACGCGAAGGTGATTTGGGTAAAGTTGCTGAGCTTCGCTACGGAAAAATTTCCGAACTTGAAAAGAGGATGAAAACAGAAACAGCCGAGCTGGCTAAGATCCAAAAAGAAAAGAAGATGCTTAAGGAAGAAGTTGATGCGGAAGATATAGCTGAAGTTGTTTCTAAATGGACCGGGATCCCAGTTAGCAAAATGCTGGAAAGCGAAAGGAACAAGCTTTTAAGACTCGAAGAGGAACTGCATAAAAGAGTCGTAGGACAGGATGAGGCCGTCTCCGCAGTTTCGAATGCAATACGAAGAGCAAGAACAGGTATGCAGGATGAGAACAGACCGATTGGTTCTTTTATATTTCTCGGAACAACCGGTGTTGGTAAAACTGAGCTTGCACGTGCGCTTGCAGAATTTCTTTTTGACGATGAGCATGCAATGATACGAATTGATATGAGTGAGTATATGGAGAAGTTCTCTGTATCTCGTTTAATTGGTGCACCTCCCGGATATGTTGGCTATGAAGAGGGAGGACAGTTAACAGAAGCCGTGCGCAGAAGACCTTATTCGGTTGTACTGCTTGATGAAATTGAAAAAGCACACCCCGATGTATATAATGTACTTCTGCAGGTGCTGGACGATGGACGCCTGACCGATAACCAGGGCAGAACAGTCAACTTTAAAAATACCATTGTAATCATGACCTCCAATATCGGCTCACATTTGCTGCAGGAAAGACTGCTTAATCTGGATGAAGATCAGGTAGAAAATGTTATGGGCGAACTGCGCGAAAGACTGGGTGAACTGCTGAGACAAAGCATTCGACCCGAATTTTTAAACAGGATTGATGAAATTGTCTTATTTAAACCTCTCACTCAAAGAGAAATCAGGGAGATTGTTGACTTACAACTACACAAAGTTATTTTAATGCTAAAAGCAAAGGAAATATTCTTAACAGTTAGCGATGAGGTAAAAGACTGGCTTGCTAACATTGGCTACGATGTAACTTTTGGTGCAAGACCGCTTAAGCGAACTATACAAAAATATCTTGTAAATCCTCTTTCGCAGGAATTGCTTGCCGGCAATTTTGTTGGCGGCGATACAATTAATGTTACTGTTGGAGATAGCGCAAAGCTGGTATTCAGTAAATAACTCGGACATCTCGCTTGTCTCCATTGGGCGAGGGTTGTACTTTGACGTAACTCTGAGGCCACGGTCGCACCGTGACGTGAAGAAAGGTAAATAAATGCTTGAAACAGACTTTTTATTCGATAAAAGTGATCTAAAAACTGAGCAGAAAACTCCGGAGAAGAAAATTTCCGATGACCTTCTTTTGGATGCATACTCTGTTGCTGTTACAAAAGCAGTTGAGATTGTGAGTCCGGCAGTTGTCAATACAAATATATTTGCTCTCGACAAAGACAGGCATCACCAGCAGACGGGAAGCGGGTCTGGTTTTATTTTTACCCCCGACGGATTCATACTTACAAACAGCCATGTAGTAAGCAAAGCAAAACAAATTGAAGTGTTGCTTTCGGATGGAAGAAGATTTAATGCTGATCTTATCGGCAATGATCCGGATACAGATCTTGCGGTTATAAGAATCGATTCCACCGGAATAACACCGGTTAAGTTCGGAGATTCTTCAAAAATTAAAACTGGACAGCTTGTGATTGCAATCGGCAATCCTTATGGATTCCAGGCAACTGTAACCGCGGGAGTTGTAAGTGCACTCGGCAGATCGTTGCGAGCAACAACCGGGAGATTAATCGATAATGTAATTCAGACAGACGCGGCGCTTAACCCGGGCAATTCTGGTGGTCCCCTGGTTAATTCAGCAGGAGAAGTTATTGGTGTAAACACAGCTGCAATTTTACCCGCACAGAATATCTGTTTTGCAACTGCAATTAATACAGCAAAATTCATCGCGGCAAAGCTGATAAAGGATGGAAAGATTAAACGAAGTTATATCGGTATTGCAGGACAGGATGCACCAATACACAGGCGAATTGTTTATCACTACAACCTTCCCACTGACAAAAGTATAATGGTAATCTCGATTGAAAAAAATTGTCCTGCAGAAAAAGCTGGTGTGCAAGAAGGGGACAGAATTATTTCCTTTAACTCAAAGCCTGTTACCGGGATCGATGATCTGCATAAGATGCTTACCGAAACACAGGTTGGAATTAAAACTAATTTAACGATTCTAAGAGGAACAGAAATTCTCGATCTGCAAATAATTCCTCGAGAAAAGCAAAAATAACCCTCACATTTATAAGGACACAATATATTGTGTCCATACTCCGTAGAAAAAATTTCTCTGGGGGTCTCGGTCATATCGTGATATAAAATCTAATCTCTGTCGAGGTGCAAACTTTACACTATGGCTTTTATAAATCTGCTTTCGCAGGAATTTTTAAGCGAAGTTGAAAATATGGAAACGGACTCAGCTGGATTTACAAGACAATTTTTTATGGGAGCTTACTGAGTCGGATCCATTAATCCATCTTCAACTAACTGGTTTTTAACTGACGCGGCAAGTTCCGAAATTGTTTCCTGAATACCTTTCGGATTTACTGAAGTGCTTTCACCATACCACACAAGCTTATCATCTTTCAGAGAGTAAATAAGAATCTCAATGTCTACATAAACATTTGTGCTTGAATAAACGAAGGGATCGTACATATAATTCCACGCATAATTATAATACCCTCCAAAAGTATAATAAGCAGAAGGATATATTCCGGAAGAATAGTAACTGGTTCTCTGATTTACATTTCTTACAGACAGAACAAGTGCTCCCTCCATACCTCGTTCGCTAAGTTTTTTCTTCACAGCATCTAAATCAGCAAGTTCCTCGTTGGCAACCATTTTGTAAGAAGGAACTGCAATTGTGTTCACCATTTGACCGGCAATTGCTTCCTCAACATTTTTTCGCATTTGTTGATCCTTTACCATTCCAAAAACAGCTACTGTTTGAAATTTGACGGATTCTTCCGTCGCGTCCGGATTTTTCCAGCTGTTTGAAATTTTATTGGAGGTGCTGCACCCGAATAGAAATAATACGGACATTAGAAATAGAAAAACAACTTTCATTGGTCAGATATTCCTTTTTTTGCATGTGAAGTTACTTAAAAAATGTTAAATCCTTAGTAATACATTACCGAAATTGGAAACGGAACTCTTAAAGTTTTCGGTGCAAAGTTCGATAATGAGCTATTGAAATATTTTCGTTGTTTTCTTTTGGAAGAATGAGGAGGTTTGAAGAGTAATACTGAAAAATATGTTCTCTATAAAAATATAGCACAATTTATAAATGCCGGTTTAGAAAATATTTTACATCTTCAAAATTAACAATAACTTTTAAGTTGAAAGTTTCGGATTCAAATCTCTTTATGCTTAAATCAATAAGTGGGAATAAAAATGGAAGACAATAATGTAAAAGGCAATCTTACTGCTTCGGAAATTAGTTCAATCAAAAATGCAGTAAGAAAAGCGGTTACGAATCATTTAAATGCACCGGATGCTGACACCGCTTTAAGCCACTATATGCCGGACGCAACAATAGTCAGCAATGGAATGCTTTATGAAACTTTTGAATTGTTTGAAAAAGACACACATGATTTTTACAATTCCCTTAAAGAAATTAAACTTGCAGTTTGGGATAACATTCGAATCGAAGTTTTTAGTGCTGATCTGGCTCTTTTTAACGCTTCGGTTCGATGGAAATCAGTAGATAAAGCTGGCTCTGTTTTGAATTTAAAAGGGATCTGGTCGGCAATCTACTGCCTTGAAAAAGGGGATTGGAAAATTCTTTTCCGGCACGAATCATTTAAGCCACAATAACAAGTTAAAAAAGTCTAGTAAATTTTGAGGGTTTGTGTTGTTTTCTTTGGAAAGAAGGAACAAATAAATTATTCCAATGATCTGTCTTGGATTAATAACTATTGAATTCTAAACCATCAATCAAATTCGCCGACAAACCCAAGTGTAACAAAATTTTCCAGTAGCGAGAAACATGGTACTACTACATCTTTAGCTTCAAGTGTTCCTGTACTAAAATCGGCAGATAAACAATTATAAACCACAGGATATCCGTTCAAACATAAGAAATCCAATATGTTAGCATTTACTTTCTGCAAATCAACTCCTGTATATTTTAAGTTTAATTTGAAAGGATGAGCAAAGTGCTTCTCAATTGGTGAAATTTGAATGCTGGCTTTTACATTATCGACTGTCAGACTGCACATGAATGTTTCATTGGCTGGAATAGTACCGGGTTCAATTTCCAGTGTTGCAGAAATGCTAATGCTTCCAAATGGTCCACCCTCAATTTGTTCTTCCAATTGAAGTATACCGCCGCTAGCACCGACTTCCTTAACTGCGGTAAATAATTTTATAGTGTCAAGTAAAGTCGAATCTTGAAACAAATCAATAAAATTGATTGGTTGATTTATAGAAGGAGTTAAAACTTCATCTTCAACTTCATTGTTGCAAGCTATTAACGAGAATAATAAAACAATATATAGAACAAAGAGATTCTTCATACCAATCAAAGATTTTTACATTGAATATTCAAGCATAATGCCATTGTTATTATTCACTTTTTGCTGAATTTGAAACATTCATACATCAACTATTTATAATTATTACATCCTAACAGCACTATGCTTGTGTATTTTTGAAAGAGTGTTGGGCATTTGCGTACGAAACTATTTCAGTCATTGAATGTAGCAATCGCTCCAACTTTATTTTAAACTTTTCTTTGTTTTCTTTGGAAAGAATTGGGAGGTTTAAAGAATAAGTTCACCCAATAAGTACATAAATAATATTTAATCATCAACAAGAAGGATAAAATGAAAAAGTCACACTCAAAGATTAGCTTAATTTTAATAAGCATTCTGGTGCTTTATTGTAACTCAATCGTTAGAGCTCAAACTAAGGAGCCCGATTCTTCTTTATCCACTGAAGATGTGGCTGAACTAAGACCGGTAATTGAAAGCAGAATTACTCAATATGCAAAGTATTTATTGGAAGGTGATTCTGTTTCGATTGCTGCTATGTATGCCAGTGATGGAATGCTGGGATGTTCAAGTGGAGAGAAAATAATTTCTAAAGTTGGAGAATGGATCCGCAGCGATATCGAAAATGATTCCCGGCATCTCACTTTCAAAACTATAACCCATAACGCTGATGGTGATTTGCTGATTCAAACAGGTACGGCTGAAGCTAGAAGTGATACGGGGGAATTAAAATACACATTCCGGTATCTGTGTGTATGGAAAAATGAAGACGGTGTTTGGAAACTCTATCGTGATTTTGGTTTGTAGAAGAATGTGACTTTTAATAATCCTCCTCGTTGTTTTCTTTGGGAAGAATGGGGAGATTTGATGGAGAGACTTATTTTCAAAAAGCAGATTAAAAATATTGCGTGACAAAATACAATTCCTATCTAATATTGGGCTAGGAAATATTTTAATGTGGCTGGAATAAAGCTATTATAAAAGAGGAGTAAATGAAAATTCTTATAATTGGTTCAACAGGTGGTACCGGTCGGCAATTGGTATTACAAGCTCTTGATCGCGGTCATACAGTTACCGCATTTACCCGTAAAATTTCCAGGATAAAAATCTCTGACGAGCGATTGAAAATTGCCAAAGGTAATGTAATGGAGATTGATTCGTTAGCTAAGGCTGTACATAATCAGGATGCGGTATTATGTGCATTGGGACATAAAAGATGGTTTTATCCGACAAAAATTCTTTCGGAAGGTACTAAAAATATTCTCAGTGTTATGGAAAAAAATAATGTAAAACGATTTATCTGTGAGACTTCTTTAGGAATCGGAAACAGTATGGGGAGAATGGGTATTTACTATACATTCTTCGTTATACCATTTATACTACCTTTTTACTTTTGGGATAAGAGAAAACAAGAATCAATAATAAAATCAAGTAAGCTTGATTGGACTATAATTCGTCCGGGCGCACTCAATAATCGTAAGGCAAGGGGTAAATATCGTACAGGGGAAAAAATAGGAAATTGGTTTTATACAGTAGGAGTATCGCGTGCTGATGTGGCTGATTTTATGTTAAATCAGTTAGAAGATGCAAAATATATTCATTCAACACCCGGCATATGTTGGTGAATTCGTTGTGTTCTTTGGGAAGAATTGGGAAGTTTAACATAGGAAATGATTTTTATTTTTTGACATTTGATAAGTATTTTATTTTATATTATCCAATTTTTAATATTTTAAATCGCCGCAAATGATACTATTAGAACTTATAATTCTAATCATTGGCCTCTTAATCGCCCTATTGTCTCTCACGAAGTCAGAATCAGAAAGAAAAAATAATTCAAAAAGGAACCTTGCTATTTTATATCTACTTCTATGTGTTTTTTCCGCTGTTCTACTAATTATAAAATCTGGAGATACCAATAAAAGTGGTCTTAAGTTGTTTAATACCTTACATAATATAGAAAAACAAAGCGACACTTTAGTTACTCTCTTAGATTCAATTAGTGCACTCAAAAACAAAATGGATTTTATTATTTCAAAAACAGAAGAAGCAATAATACAGCGAGAACAAAGTCAAAAAATTTTTGATGAGCAGAAAAAACTATTAGAAAAAAGTAATGAGCTCACCCAGAAACAACTTGAAGATTCGAAACCAGATGTAGTAACTTACACCCCAGATATAACATTTGCTCCTAATGATTCAATTTCGACTACGATCAAAATACTTTTTAGAAATGAGGGTAAAAGAGTAGCGTCAGAGTTTAAAGCCAATTACGTTGTAGCCTTTAAGAATAAAAACGGTACCAATTATTTATATAAATTTTTTTCACATTCAAATTCACAACAATCTGATATTTATCCAATGGATCCAACTGTGGGATTGATCGTAACGAATGAATTAGCCATTTCTTTCGATTCCATTTTAAAAAATTCAACGGGGGGCGTCATAATAATAGCAATTAGATATATTGATAATTTATTCAATAATATATTAGAGAAGAAATTTATTTTCAGCTTGAAAATAAATAAAGAAAAAATTGAGGTGTTCAAAGAAAATACTATACCAAAGGAACTTGAAGATGACATGATCCAAAATAAAATTAATAAAAGCAACTACACTATTGCTAATCGATTGCTTCTCTGAATACTTCAAGCAAAATGGATAATCTGCAAAACATCGGCTTCAACAACTGGTTTTGGAAATCCATCCCTTCGGGAAAGGATAAAGTTGATTTATCATCCAAAGGCTTGGGCAGGTGGTGTAATGGACTTATACGTTTTTTAATTACTAATAGTGTGCGGTGTAGATAATAGTTATACTTTAAAAAAGATTGAGGAATTGTAATGAGCAATAAAAATATTCCATTTCAACCTATTGATTGGTCACAGGTTCCCAAAACTGAGCATAAAGGGGAAACTGGTGTTGCATATTGGCAGACTGTAGAATTTCCAGGATTAAGAGTTAGAATTGTTGAATATAGTCCGGGTTATCTTGCAGATCATTGGTGTGAAAAGGGGCATTTAGTTTATTGCATAGAAGGTAATGTCGTAAATGAGCTTAAAGAAGGCACAGAATCATTATTAAAGCCGGGAATGTCATACATTGTTTCAGATAAATTGAGTTCTCATAGATCTGTAACAAAAGAAGGTGCTAAATTACTCATTGTTGATGGAGACTTTTTAAAATTAAAAGATAGTAAATAAGCTCAAAAACAAAAATAGAACCAGCAAATCAACCCTTCGCTTTGCCAGCTTTATCACCCAAAGGCTTGGGCGGCGTGGTTAGGTGCATTGGGGTTATAAGTTTTTTAATTACTAATGGTGTGCAGTGTAGATAAAGAGAAAATATAGAAATAGAGAAATTATTACAGGACTTTGAATTGATTAATCCTCCTCTTGTATTAATAATGCGGTCATTAAGAAAAATGGTTCATAAAATAGCACCTGATTCTGAAGAGAAGATAATGTATGGAGGAATTATTTATTCCATACCAGAACGTATGTTTTGTGGTTTATTTTTAAGAAAAAATCATATATCAGTTGAATTTGACCTCGGATATCTTTTAAATGACGATGATAAGTATCTTGAAGGGAAGGGTAAATACAGAAGACATTTGAAAATTCATAATAATGAAGAAATTACAAGAAAGAAAGTTGAAAAATTTATAAAAGAATCTTTCACTTTAGCGATATAAAAAAAATACAACTAGCAAATCAATCCAGCTACAAACTTTATCAGCCATTGTCTTGGGTGGATTGCCCGGTAAATCTAATGAAGTGGTGAAGTAGTTGTGAGCATATAAGAGATGATCGTGTAGTATAATTTGTAGTTAAGCGTAAGAAAACAAAATCAATAATTTGAATTAATAAAAGAAGCTACTTTGATTACTAATAACAAAAAGGAGGAAATTTGATGAATTATCCTTATAGAATCTTAATGGTAATGGTTGTTATTGGATGCTTAATTTCAAATATCATATATGGTCAGGAAATGGATAAAAAAGAGACTAATGATTCTAATCCTCTATCATCATTTGAACGTCTGATTGGGGGAGAATGGCATCTACAAGGAAACTATCAAACATTTGCATGGGGAGTCGGAAAACTATCAGTAAAGTCTGAAAGCTATTTCATAGTCGGTGGTGAAGCTCAAAAAGCTGCAGAAGGCATCTGGTTCTGGCATCCTAAGGAAAGGAAAATTAAAGGTTATTTCACAGCAATAAACATGCCCGTAGAGTTATTCGATTATACCACAGTTTTTGAAAACAATACAATGAAAAGTGAAATAAAATCATATTCATCAGATGGAATAGAAGATAAATACATTGAAACCTGGGAATTTACTGATGATAACAGTTTTGAATGGTCTCTATTTTCAAAAAGTATGGATGGAGAGAAAAAAGTGATGGGGGGGAAATTTATCCGGAGTGTAAATTCATCGGGAAGCAAATAATGTTTTTAAAGGTTCAGACTATTCTACTTTAGCACCTAATCAGCTACTTAAAACCTACTGTAGAATTTTGCAATGGTTTAGGCTGGTTAAATAAATAAAAAATTATGAATAACATTCAAAAAATCGGCTTCGATAATTGGTTTAAGGATAAAGTTGATTTATCTAAAACTACCAACTTTAGTATTGCAAGAGTAATAAGTGTAAATAAAAACAGCTTTGTTGTATCCAACGCCGTAAAAGACATTTACGCAGAGCTTACAGGAAAGTTTTTATTTAACTCAGAAGACTCTCTTGATCTGCCTGCTGTCGGCGATTGGGTTTATGCACAGCTCTTCGATGATGATACGCTTGCAATTATTCACGATATACTTCCACGTAAAACATTACTGAAAAGAAAAGCATCCGGCAAAAAAGTCGATTACCAGCTTATCGCCGCTAACATTGATACTGCAATCATTATGCAGTCGCTTGATTCTAACTTTAATTTAAGAAGACTCGAACGCTACCTTGTAATGATAAACGAAGGCAAAATAACTCCGGCAATATTCTTAAGTAAAAGTGATCTCATAAGCAAAGCAGAAATTGAGAAGAAGAAAGATGAGATCCATAAAATTCTGCCTGATGTTTCCATTATAGCTTTCAGCAACAACAGCGCAAGCGATATTGAAAATATTAAGAATTTCTTTAAACCCTTTAAAACTTATTGCCTGCTCGGTTCATCGGGAGTTGGCAAAACAACCTTGCTTAATAATTTAATTAACCAGGAGCTTTACAAAACACAACCAATAAGAGAGAAAGACGGAAGGGGAAAACACACCACAACCCGCCGCGAACTTATCCTTCTGGAAAACGGGGCGATAATAATCGATAACCCGGGAATGCGCGAGCTTGGTGTAATATCAGATGAGGCTGGAATTGGCAGCACATTCAATGAAATTGATGAGCTTGCAGATCAATGCAAATACAAAGACTGCACACACACAGTCGAAGCGGGCTGCGCGGTATTGGAAGCATTGGAAAGGGGAGAGATTTCAGAAGAGAGATACAACAACTACATAAAAATCTATAAAGAATCGTTGTATAACGAGATGTCTTATGTTGATAAGAGAAAGAAAGATAAAAAATTTGGTAAGTTCATTAACACTACTATGAAAGATATAAAAAAATTAAAGGGGAGAGACTAAGTGTTTTATCCTAAACTCGGAAGCCAGCTTTATCTATTTGGGAGTCTGGCAAGTAGATTCGGTAAAGTATATAGCGAGAGGAGCCAGCTTTTTGCATTGCTGCTAAAGTTTCCTCAACTAAATTTCATATTCAGTATAAATTATTTATTACTATTTAATTATCAAATGGGGTAAACTACACCAGGTTTTTACCTTTTCTTTTTTCAACACTAAAAGAAAGGGGTGTTATGAAATCAGTAATAATCTCTCTATTACTTGTTACATCATTTTTGCTGGGATGCAGTGAGGATAATTGTGATCCCTGTTCAACTCCAGCCGATAATCGATTTGATTTTGAGATGAATTTCCTTGAATACTCTGATAACAATTATTTTATTGATGATGTATATACGGACAGTTCCACGGGATTGAACATCTTCAATCAATATTACGGAAATATACCACCGATTGTTAACATTGAGTATTATGTGAACGAAATCGAAGTCTATAAGTCGATAAACATAATAGGTCCTAATTTCATCTATGCCAACGCCTACATAGATTTGCCATCACGTCAGGCTTCAAGCAAATACCCTGATTCACTAAGAAATAATTCTGTTCTAATTGCCGGAGAAGTAGAGGCTGGTCGGTTTGGACTTTTAAGTGAAGGAAAAGATTATATATTTCATCGGGAGACAGGGCACATCACTTTTCTATCATCATTACACGATCAGGATGTTATAGCCGTAGCATATAAAACAGAGGGACTACAAAACAAATTAATCTATGGTGAATTTTTTACGGATCTTATTCATAATCATGATTCAATAGCAGTTCTAAAGCTCGTTAAGCCAAAAAATCTTCAAACATTATATTCGAAAGCATGGAAATTGAAGATGAAAAATCTATATAAATTGATACCTGATCTGGGGGAAGCAACTGATGTTGATCTCGATATTTATCTTAAAAAAGCAGACGGCACAGAAACAAATTCAATTAATGGGAAAAGATTATTAGAATTATTCGGGTTTGACCGATTAAATAATGATACTGGTGGGTTGGGTACAGATGGCAAGTTTGATAATTACCCAGGGATCACATATGAAAGAGAATCTTCCGAAATAATATTTCCCAAGCTTGGACCTTTCGGAAATAATATTCCGCAGGAACTAATTGATTATAAATACAACTTGATTTATGATACAGCTAAAACGTTTCTAACTTTACCTGCAAATTATTTCGTTATAAAGGGAAAATACAGACCGATATAGAAAAATTATTTCCTTAAAGGCAGGAGGAAAAAAGTTCGGCAACTTTATTAATTCCTCTATGAAGGGTGTAAAAAAGATGAAGGGAGAGAGTGAATGATATTGAATAAAAATGAAGCCAGATCATAGAGGAAAACGTAAAAAGAGAGATATACACTTTTTAAATGACAATGGAATGGTGGCATGCAATCCCCGTGACCGTGAAGCCGCGCATCGTGCCGAGGTAGAAGGCATTGCAACAGAAAATCCTGAAGAAGTAACTTGCAAAAAGTGTTTGGCTGAAATACGTAGAACTCACCACTAGTTAACTCAAACTAAATTTTTTGGTACTTTTCTTAATAGTCTTATATTTATATCCAAAGCAAATCATTACAACTATAATACAAGGAGATTGAATGCCCCATTTCGTGATTACTTATTTAGGAGGTAATCAGCCGTCCAGCCCGGAGGAAGGCAAACAGCATATGGCTAAGTATATGGAATGGATAGCATCATTAGGCGATAATGCTGTTAGTCCTATGAATCCATTTAAGAATACATACACGGTTACTCCTGATGGAACGGCTTCGACCGGAGCTTCAACAAAAATGTCAGGCTTCACAATAATCAAAGCGGATTCAATGGATGATGCCCTTTCAATTGCTAAAGGCTGTCCTTTTCTTGATATAGGCGGCTCGCTTGAAGTTTCTGAATTAATGCAAATGCCGGGGAGATAATATTATGATAAAACTAAACTATTCCATAGAGATAAACGCAGCGAAAGAACACGTTTGGAAAACTATGCTTGATAAGGAAACTTACCAACAATGGGCTAAAGCTTTTTCATCGGGCTCTACATTTATTGGAGAGTGGAAACAGGGCGAAGCAATATTGTTTTTTGATGCCGATTTAGGCGGAACAAAAGCTGTTTTGGAAATCTTTAATCGTTATGATGAAATTCTTGCGAAGCACATTTCGATGGTTGATAAAGATATGAAAGATAACAATGAAGATGAAATGGCAAAAAAATGGATTGGCTCTACCGAGAGATACAACTTTATTGAAAGTGGAGACCACACAAAGTTAGAAATTGAAATAACAACAGATGAAACGTTCATTAAAATGTTCGATGCGGGCTGGCCGAAAGCTTTGGAGATAATTAAATCACTCTGTGAACAAAATTAACAATCAGAAAGAAAAGAGTTATCAATTTACAACCAACTTTAAATGGAGACCTTCTTAAACTCCGACCACTTTTTTCTGAGGATTTCGACGATCTTTTCAGCGTGGCTTCGGATCCTCTAATCTGGGAGCAACACCCGGCAAATAATCGACACGAAAAAAATGTGTTTGAAAAATTTTTTGAAGATGCTATTAATTCCGGCGGAGCGCTGGTAGCAATTGATTTAGGGAATAATAAAATTATAGGTTCCTCCCGCTATCACGGATATAATCAGGATAAAGGTGAAGTGGAAATTGGATGGACGTTTTTAGCCCGCTCATACTGGGGCGGCACTTATAACCATGAAATGAAAAGACTTATGCTCGAGCATGCATTTAAATTCGTAAACAGTGTAATATTCGTGGTAGGTGTTCAAAACATCCGCTCTCAGCGTGCTGTATTAAAAATTGGTGGTAAACAAGTTTGCACAGGGACTGATGATGGCGGCAATGAAAGTTTCATATATCAAATTCTAAAATCAGGTTATGTCACTAAAAAATGACGCAGAAAAACTTGCTCGTATCTGGATAGAGAGTTGGATAGCTGGCAAACCGGATGAGATTCCACTTGCAAAAGATTTCACACACTCAAGTCCGTTCGGTACAGTTTCCGGCAGGAAAAAATATCTTGAATGGGTAAAACCATTGGCTGATAAAAATGTTGCATCACTAAAAATACTTAAAACAGTAGGCAAAGATAATGAGGCTGCAATATGGTTTGAGATGAAAACACCCAATAGCGTGGTGCAGTGCTGCGATTGGGTGCAAACAAAAGATGGTGAAATTGTTTCAATTAATTCTTTCTACGATGCAACGGATTTGCGATAATACATTGGAAACACCACTAGAAGAAAAATTACTAAACTCTTATAAAGATGAAATGATATCCTTTATGAGTGCTAATCCTGAGTTTTTTGAAGAGGCAGTAGAATTAGCTATTTCGAATAAGCAACCTTATGCTTGGCGGGCAGCATGGCTGCTTTGGAGTTGTATGGAAGAAAATGATAAACGAATCAATAAATATATTCAGAAAATTGTTGATACATTAAAAACTAAAGATGATAGCCATCAACGGGAATTACTAAAAATACTTTTAAAGATGGATTTAATTGAAGAGTATGAAAGTATTTTGTTTGATCACTGTATGAATATTTGGGAAGGCATAAACAAACCTCCTGCAGTTAGAGTTAATGCTTTAAAGTTCATTGTTAAGATTGCAAAAAAGCATCCCGAACTGGCAAAAGAGATAACATTTCTTACGGAAGATCAATATTTAGAATCTTTATCTCCCGGCGCAAAACATTCTGTTTCAAAATTGATGAGGGAACTATCCCAGTAATGTGCAACAACTAAATCGTTCCTCTTCACTTACACTTGAGAAACATTTCTTTTGCTGCTAAATATTTCAAACCAATTTATTTTTCTTGTAAAGAACATCACTGCTGCAAGAATTATGAACAGTGCAATGTTGCCAAGCAGTAAAGAGTAATCCTGCAGCTGAAGAATCACGTACATAAATCCGTAAAACATAAACAACATTCCCATAATTATTGATGCAATCTGTTTGCTTTTATAAATGCTCTTCACATAGAATCCTATCAGGACAATTATGAGCAAACTTGATATTAAATAAGAATATTGGAAAAGTATATATTCAGAAATCGAGAGAAGGATTGAGTAAAAAATTAACAGCGCCAGACCAACCAGCAAATATTGAATTGGATGAATTACTTTTTTACTGAAAAGCTCGACCATAAAAAAGCTTAGAAAAGTCAGGACTATAATCATCATACCATATTTTGATGTTCGCATCGTTTTCTGGTATTCATCAACCGGAACTAAGAGTTTTACCCCAAATGCACTCGGGAATGGATCATATGTTTTACTTTCCCACTCCTGCGGGTAAGATCTGTTAAAATGATTTATTCTCCACTGTGCCGTAAATCCATCTTCTGTAATTTTGCGGGTTGTGGGGAGAAATGCTCCTGCAAAACCTGGATTATTCCATGGAGAGTTAATATTAACTTCAGTAAACTTTCCCAGGGGAATAAAATCTAAATTCTCAATTCCGTTTAAATCAAGTTTGATCTCAAAATTTTGTACAACATCTTCAGTATTCAATTCAAAATCTGAATAAAATCCACTCTTAAATATCTTATCTTTTAATCCTGAAATGAGGTTATAGTCATTATCATTTAGTTTTAAAGTTGCACCTTTCTGTATCCCCCTTAAATCGCTAATGTTAAATGATATATAACTTTGTTCAATTTTTTTATTCGCAAACTGTTTGAACAATTTTTCGAGATTAAAATTGCCACTCATTTTTAACTCGGATTTATAAAGCATCACTTCATAAATACCTTTATATCTTTTTTCGGGTATAACATTGACATCAACCTTTAAATTTTCCGGTAGATAGTGATAGCTTCTTGTAACAAAGTATTTATTTCCCTCTTTGTCTTCCTTCTCCTCTTTATTTGTGACAGTAATTATTGGTCCGGCGACAGTTTGCGATCCAGCCCAGCCTTTACTTATTTCCTGAACTGCTTCGAACCTGTATTGATGTCTATCTGTAATCAGCGATTGTATCATCAAAAGAGGAATTAACAACAGAATAGTTATCGCCGCAACGAGTAAAATCCGAAGTGCTACTGAGTCTTTTTTCATTTTCACCCCAAATGGATTTGTAATTATGATGTTGCTTGTTTAGAGCGAAATTGTTAAACGATTGTTCAATTTTATACAGGTCAAATAATTTTGCACTCAATTTTTTGCATAAAAGCTTTGTTTGTTTTAACTTGCCTTCCCCCGGTAGTGATTAATAGAATATCACTTTTTTAAAATAAACTTATTAGGAGGGCGCATGTCTCTACAAGTTAAATATGCTGAAGTATTGGCTTTAGCCAATAAACTCGGCGTGAAGGATATGAAAATCGTTGAAGATGGTGGAAAACTTTCAATTTCCGGAACAACGAAAACCCAGTACGAGAAAAATACCATTTGGGATAAAATTAAAGAGGTCGGCGGTGAGGCATATTCAGATATTGGTGCTGACTTAAAGCCGGAAAGAACTGATGTTTATCATGTTCACACCGTTCAAAGCGGCGAAAGCTTGAGCAAGATCGCAAAGCATTATTTCAAGGATGCAAGCAAGTATATGAGCATCTTTAATGCTAACAAGGATATTCTTTCTAATCCTGACTTGATAAAGATAGGACAGGAATTGAAGATTCCAAATCCTTAATTATTCCTTTTATACCAAATGAAAATCCCGGTTAGCTCCGGGATTTTTTTATTTTTTTTAAGGGGGTCACATAGAGCAGGGTGAAGCGTGACCCTTATAACTATAAAATTTGATTCATTAGGTATAATAATGAGTAATGAATTAACAGTAAAAAAAGAAATAATTCTAAACGCAAGTACCTCAGAAGTCTGGGATGCACTAACTTACCCCGAAAAAACAAAAACTTACATGTTTAATTGCGAAGTTGTTACAGACTGGAAAGTCGGTAATCCCATTATCTGGAAGGGTGCAGAAGACGGGAAGGAATACGTAAAAGGAAAAGTTCTGCAATTTGAAAAAGAAAAATTATTAGAATATACAACGTATGATCCTAACTCAGAGGAAAACGATGATCCAAATAATTTCATAAGCGTAAGGCTGTATTTAGTTTCAGAAAATAATAAGACATTATTAAAAGTCACGCAAGGAGATTTTTCAAAGGTTTCAAATGCACAAAAAAGATACGAAGAAACTCTTATCGGCTGGGAATATGCATTGGGTGGATTAAAAAACCTTTTAGAAGGTTGAGTATCTTTTACGGTTCCGAAATTATGTCATCACGAACCTGCATCTTCGGGTGAAGTGATCTTACTTACAAAAAATACATAATTATTTATGCTTCATACTGAGTTTGCCTGCTGCAGGCAGGGCTCAGACTGAAAAAATATATTTTATAGATTTCTTCATTCTCCCAAAAATGAAGCACTTGTAATGATTATTTATTAGCTTATATTTTTATTTCAAAGATTCTGCAGTTGCTTCTATACCGTCTTCGTAGCTTGTTGGTTTAAAATTAAATTCCTTCTCAAATTTTGTGCTGTCAAAAAGGTAATCGGAATCATTCTGGTAAAGCATTTCGTTATTTTCTTTAATTACTTTATTGAATAAACCCAACGTCGAAAGCATCCATCTGTTTATAACCATATAATTTGACTTTACGCCCATTGCTTTTGCAGCAAGCCCAATAAACTCTTTCCCGGTAAGTACATCTTTGTTTGTGGGTAAATGCCAAATTTGATTATATGCTGATTCGGTGTTTCCTAAAATTGCAGTTCCTTTTCCCGCATCTGGAGTATAAGTAAAGGAGTGCTTTTTATTTACATCAAGCATCCACTGCGCTTTCTTTCCTTTTTTTTGATTCTCAAAAACCATAATGTTAACAAAGCTAAGTGGGGTATAAGGTCCGTAAAAATCCGCCGCTCTTGCTATAATTGCCCGAAGAATTCCTTCTTCAACCTCTTTCATTATCATTTTATGAAGCTCAGCTCTAACTTTTCCCTTTTCACTTTCCGGTTTCACAGGAGATTCTTCTGTCATCCAGCCAGTTACTTTACCATATGAATAAACATTATCGAAAAAAACAAATTTGCTATTGCTTTGCTTGCATGCCTCTATCACGTTTTTCATCACGACAGGCCATTGCGTACGCCAGATTTTTATATCGTACTGAAGCCCTATTGTCAGGTAAACAACTTCCGATCCCTCAACTGCTTTGATTGTCTGCCCGGCATCAGTTAAATCTGCAGTAAAAAGTTCATCATTTTCATTTACTTTTTTTGGATTACGACTTACGAGCCGTATTTTATTTGTGTATTGTATAAGCGATTTAGCGAGCTCTTTCCCTATTACGCCGGATGATCCCAATATTGTCTGCATTAAATATTCCTCCGATTAATTCATTAAGTTTCATGAAATAAAATAAGAAAAAGATTAAGACTATGATTTGCTGTTGATCACTTATAATTGCTTATTTCACATGTTAAAATTTTTTTCGATGAGATTATTGTTATAATTAATTATGAAAGCGGCTGAATTAGCTTTAAAATACCTGGAGGTATTTTTCTCCGGGGAAAATTTAGATGAGCTGAAAAGTCTGCTTGCGGATAATTTTTCATTCGCCGGTCCATTTTACCAATTTTCATCTGCTGATAGTTATATTAATTCTCTTCAAGCAGATCCTCCCAAAGGAATGAAATATGAAATTATCAAATTATTCGAAGATAAAAACTCTGCCTGCATTATTTATCAATTCACAAAAGAAAATGTTTCAACCCCAATGGCACAATTGTTCGAAACTGAAAATGGTAAGCTTAACAAGATAGTATTGATTTTTGATAGTAAAGATTTCGAATAAACAGTGACAACTCCTTTCAGAATGTCAACTCTTAATCTAATGCTTGCTGTTTGTTAACCTGTCTGCCGACCCGCTCCGACTCGTCGGAGACGAAACGAGCAGGCAGGTTGAACATATTCGTTTAATCTATTAAGTTGCATTAAAGATTAATAATGTTAACAGGTGATGCTATGAAAAAAATACTATTACTCGTACTGCTAGTATTTGTTCAATCCTGCACCACGGATTCATGGGAAACTTTAAGATCAAAAACTGAAGATGCACTTGGCAAAAAAAATTATTCTGAAGCTTTAGAGTATCTTGAAAATGCTCTTTCCAGCGATCCTGAGAATGCAGAAATTCATTATTACATCGGACAGACATACCGGATGATGCTTTTTGCTGATGGCTCAATTATTAATAATGTAAATATGCCCTATGCGTCAAAATCTTCAGACCATTTTCGCAAAGCAATAGAAATCTCACCCAAATACACAGGAAATAAATTCGTTGTAGATCCATATTCAAAAATTCAATCTATCTGGGGATCGGTTGCAATGACATATTTGTATAATGATAATCCCGATTCGGCAAGGTGGGCACTTAAACATGGGCAAGAAGAAGGGGGTTTTTATCCTGCAATTATGGAGTACAACAAAAACATAATGGCTTCCTGTGAGAAGAACGCTATACTGTTTACCAATGGTGATAACGATACCTACCCCATGTGGTTTCTTCAATTTATAGAAGAATACAGAAGAGACATTACTGTTATAAACCTCAGCTTACTAAATGTACCCTGGTATATCAAGCAGTTGAAAAATTCCTATCCATTTGGTGAAAACAATTTATTTCTAACCTTGACCGATATGGATATTGACAGTTTAAGAGCAAGAAATTGGCGGGAACAAAAGGTTGAAATTCCTGTAAATCATGATCCGCTTAATAAGGTCGGGAAGATTGCCTGGTTTATTAAACCAACAATTGATGGAAAAGCAATTCGTGTTCAGGATATAATGTTGATAGAAATATTCAGATCAAATAATTGGAACAGGCCGGTTTATTTTTCCACAACAGTATATGAGGGAAATAAAATTGGGTTGGATCATTATCTTACTCTTGAAGGTCTGGTATATAAATTAAATTCACATGAAGAACAGATATCAACAGAAAAGCTTAACAGTAACCTTACAAAAGTTTATATATACCACGGAGTAAATGATAAGCACATAGATTACGTTGAGGAAATGCAAAATCTATATCAAAACTATCGACATTCATTTGTTACCTTAGCAATGTTATACGATAAAACCGGACAAAAAGAAAACGTTGCGGCAGTTTTAGATATTATGGATAACGTGCTGCCAGAGAGTTTACTTCCATACACAAATGAAGAATTAAAAGCAGAAGCAATCGGACTACGGGAAAAAGCATTATAGAAAAAAGTGATAAGTGGATTAAATAATTTGGATAAAGTAAATATTAATCAAAAGCTTTCTCTTTTCGATGAATACTGGTCACCTAAAATAGTTGGCGAGCTAAACGGGCAGTACGTAAAGCTGGCCAAATTTAAAGGGGAGTTCATCTGGCATAAACACGATCATGAAGATGAAATGTTTTATGTAATCAAGGGGGAATTTATTATAGAACTGAGAGATCAGATTATAGAGTTAAACGAGGGAGAGTTTTTTATTGTCCCTAAAGGTATTGAGCACAGGCCGTCTGCTGAAAAAGAAGTATCCCTATTATTATTCGAACCAAAGACCACTCTTAATACAGGTAATCAAAAAAACGAACTTACAAGGGAGAATCTGCAGAAAATTTAGGTATTTGTTGCTCCATCCTTCACTTCCGCAATTGTGAACTGCATCACCAAAAAAAACTTCGAACTAATTACCGTTAAAATTTGTTTGTTATAACACATAAATAGTATTAATTTATTTCACTAAATCATAATTAATTCAAAAGGAGAAAATATATGTCAGATAAAAAAGTAATTGCCGTGCTTGGTGCAACGGGTGCACAAGGTGGCGGCCTGGTCCGTGCAATTTTAAATGACCAATCGGGTGAATTTACGGTCCGTGCAATAACAAGAAATCCCTCTTCCGATAAAGCAAAAGCTTTGGTAAACATGGGTGCAGAAGTAGTATCGGCTGATATTGATAATTACGAAAGTCTTGTGAAAGCTTTTTCAGGCGCACATGGTGTTTTTGCAGTAACAAATTTCTGGGAACACTTTTCAGCAGAAAAAGAGACAGCGCAGGCAGCATCGATTGCAAAAGCAATTAAAGAAGCTAATGTAAAACATGTAATCTGGTCATCGCTCGATGATACAAGAAAATTTGTTCCGCTGAGTGACAACAGAATGCCCACGCTTCAGGATAAGTATAAAGTGCCGCACTTTGATGCAAAGGGTGAAGCGAATAAATTTTTTACTGAGTCAGGTGTTCCGACTACTATTTTAAATACAGTATTCTACTGGGAGAATTTTATTTATTTTGGACAGGGACCGAAAAAAGGACCTGACGGCAAACTCATGCTCTCTTTACCACTGGCAGATAAAAAACTTCCTTCAATTGCTGTAGATGACATAGGAAAATGTGCTTTAACTGTATTCAAAAACAGCGACCAGTATGCTGGTAAAACAATAGGAATTGCCGGAGAACAATTGACAGGTGATCAATTAGCTGCAGCATTTTCAAAAGCATTTGGTGAAGAAGTTGTTTACAATGCCATATCACCCGAAGTTTACAGGGGCTTTGGTTTCCCGGGTGCAGATGATATGGGTAATATGTACCAGTTTAAAGCTGAGTTTGAAGACTATTACTGTAAATCACGTAGTGTTGAGCTTGCGAAATCTTTGAATCCTAACTTGCAAAGTTTTGCGAACTGGCTTGAAGCTAATAAATCTAAACTTCCCCTGGAATAACAAATAATTTAATCGCGGCAATGCGTAAGAGCATTGCCGTGTTATTTAATTTTCCTTCCACATTTAAAAAGCTGACCAGGTAATTTTTAATTCAAGACAATTCTTAATTAAATTAAGGAATATTTTATTCACTTACTTGCAGGAGGCAGAATGGAAATAGTCTGGACAATTCTTATCGGTTTAGCAGCCGGCTCGTTAGCAAAATTTTTAATGCCGGGTAAAGATCCGGGAGGATTTATTATAACAATACTGCTGGGTATTGCCGGTTCATTTCTTTTTACTTACTTGGGTAAGTTTGTAGGTTTATATCAAGAGGGAGAAACTGCGGGTTTTATTGGTGCGGTAGTTGGGGCAATTATTCTTCTCGCTATTTACAGATTGTTTAAGAAAAAAGGAGGGAATTAAAAGAGCGAATGCCAGAGAATAAAGGAAAGAAAGTTTCAAAAGACAAGGTTATTTTATTCTCTGGCATGATGTGGATAGCTCTTGCAGCCTTTGGAATGTTGTTCGATCCCGGGAAGGATATAATAATCATATCGCAGTTTGTGCTGGGTCTTTTTATAATTAATTATTACATGTTTTTTAGAAAATAGAAGAGAAGAAACAGAAGCAGTTGATATGGGCAAAATGTGCCGGTTTAAAGCTGATGTTGAGGAATATTACCGTAAATAGAGCAATGTCAAGCTTGCAAGAACATTGGGTCACTTATCGCAAATTTCGACAGCCGGCTTGAAAAAAAAGCAAAATTTCTCACGAATATCTTATAATAATTAGCGGTAGTTACATTTTATTCCGTACTACTGCAAATTTTTCTGTTTAAGTCTTACTATTGATACCCTGATTATTTTGCTTAATTTTAATATCAAATGAAGCAATTAAAAAAATTCTTGGACGAAATTTATAAACTCGCTGACAGCGAACTTGAAAGCTTTTTAAGCTGCTGGAAACCCATTAATTATAAAAAGGGGGAAATCATAAGCAGGGCGGGAGAAGTAGAAAAATATTTTTACTTTATTGAAGAGGGAATACAAAAAGCATACTATGTTAAAGAAGGGAAAGAATATGTTATTGCTTTCACTTTTCCACCATCGTTTACATGTATTCCGGAATCATTTTTAACACAAAAACCTTCATTTTATTTTTTAGAAGCAATTACTGAAAGCAAATTGCTTCGGATATCACATTCAAAAGTTGAAGAGCTGGCGAACGGTTCGCACCAAATTGAAAAACTTCTTAGGAAATCACACGAGCAAGTTTTGGCTGGATTGGTGGTGCGTTACCATCAAATGCTTGCTTATCCTATGAAAGAACGATTCAATGCATTTGTGCAGCGCAGTGCGCATCTTCTAAATGTCATTCCACATAAAGATATTGCGTCTTACCTGGGAATGGACCCTACCAATTTTTCGAAACTTTACAACTCCACTAAGCTGTAAATCTTGGTTTAAACCAACACCTCGCTTTCACTAATCTCCTACTTTTACATTAAAAATATCAGGAGGTTCAAAATGATAGATCAAATAATTAATTGGCTTAACCGTGAAGGTGAAAATTTTCAGCTTATATTGTTTTTCGGATTGCTGTTTCTTCTTATACTTTTTGAGTTATTAATTCCATTCAGAAAAATGAATAATAAAAGAAAGCAACGATGGAGTGCAAATTATTCTATGACTCTTTTAAATGTTATCCTGCTTTCATCATTACCAGTTTCGTTCATTTCAATTTCTGTCATTGCCGAAAGAAATAACTGGGGATTGTTAAATCAACTTCATCTTCCCCTTGCCTTAGTAGTAATTGCTAGCTTGTTATTTAGGGGATTCATCTCTTTTTTCACTCATTTTTTAATGCACAAAGTTCCTTTTTTATGGCGGCTACATAGGGTTCATCATCTTGATACTGAAATGGATGTCTCAACCACCGTAAGATTTCACCCGCTTGAATTTGTTTTCAACCTGGTAATTGGTTTTCCGCTAATAGTACTTTTCGCCCTTGAACCGTGGACGCTGCTTCTTTATGAGTTATTTGATATTACAGTTACGATGGTATCTCATTCAAATATTACTCTTCCAGTTCAAATAGAAAGATTTTTACATTACATCATTGTAACACCCGATCTTCACAGGATTCATCATAGTTCTAACCCAAAAGAAACCGACAGCAATTTTAGCGCTGTGTTTCCTCTGTGGGATGTTGTTTTCAATACTTTCAGGACAGAAACAACTATCGAGCAGTCTAAAATGGAACTCGGACTAGAAGAAGTGAGAGATGATAGAACAAATTCAGTTCCGTGGCTTTTAAAGAGTCCGATTATTGATTTTAATAAAAAAGAAGAAGAAAATATTTTGCAGGATACAAAATGAAAAGGATATATCCGCCAATGTACTTTAAAATTTCATTAGCAGTTACTATTGCTGCTCATTTTTTAATTCCTGTTTTAACCATAATTCATTCACCTTACAATTATTTTGGGATTGTATTAATTATAATTGGCTTGATGCTTAACATTTGGTCTGATCGGATTTTCAAAAAGGAAAACAATCCTATCAGTCCGGATCAAAAGCCTAGGGTCTTAATTAATTATGGACCATTTAAAATATCCCGTAATCCAATGTATTTCGGAATGGCATTAGCACTACTAGGCACAGCAGTATTACTAGGTTCCGCTGGTTCCTCTATTGGTTTGCTGTTTTTTATTTTTTGGATTGAAAAATTTATCATTCCTATAGAAGAAAGGCATCTGGCTGAAGTTTTTGGGAATGAGTACATAGCATACAAGAATAAAGTAAGAGGTTGGATTTAACTAGTTGTGTATAATTGATCTGTTTTGCAGCTTTTATTGTTTACTCTTAGATTTTGATTATAAATAGGTGTTAGTTTCAAAATCATATTCAACTACATGAAGAATTATTTAAATTTTACCTTTAGCACAGCCGATCAAGAACTTATATCCGTAATTGACGAGCTTCCTCTCTGGTCGGCTCCTTTTGGAATGAAATTGCTGGATACAATAAAGCTTGAAAAAGGAATTACTGTGCTTGATGTCGGGTGCGGTCTGGGTTTTCCTCTGATTGAAATTGCGCAAAGACTTGGTGCATCATCAAAAGTGATCGGCATTGATCCATGGAGGGAAGCGATTGAAAGATGTGAGCAGAAAATCAGAAAATATAATATTACTAACGTTAAAGTAATCGAAGGCCTTGCTGAGCAAATGCCTTTTGAAAATAATTACTTCGATCTGACCGTTTCAAACAACGGAATTAATAATGTGCAGAATATGAAGAAAGCTTTGTCTGAATGCCGGCGTGTCAGCAAACCGGGCGCACAGTTTGTACTGACAATGAATTCAGAAAGAACGATGATAGAATTCTACGACGTTTTCGAAGAAGTATTAAAAACAAAGGGACTGAACAATGAAGTTTTGAAAATGAAGAATCAAATTTATGATAAGAGAAAACCATTAGAAGAAGTTAAGAATCTGCTCATTAATTCAGGTTTTAAGATAAAACGAATTGACGATGATAGTTTTTCACTGAATTTTATTGATGGGACAACTATGCTTAATCACTCGCTAATTAAATACTGGTTCTTAAAGGGCTGGCAAAATATTTTAGAACATAATAACATGGAAGAAGTATTCGAACAAACTGAAAACAAGTTGAATGAAATAGCGTTGCAAGAAGGTGAACTGCAATTAACCATTCCTTTTGTTACAATTGAATGCATTAGGGAATAAAATCATATTTGCCTTGAAGAAGAATCCAATATCATTACCCGGCAATCATTAATTGAACAAATAGATACAAAGTCTTAATTTAAAAAGAAAACATTTAATTTTACTTTAATGTGCACAATTAAAGTATGTATGAGCGCAAGAGATTTTGAGAAAGCAAAAAAAATAACCTCCGACTACATTGCCTGGTTGGGAATTGATCTTTGTTTTCAAAATGTCGATGACGAGTTCGCAGAATTCGAAAATATGTATTCAAAACCTGGCGGTTGTTTTTTAATCGCTGTTTCAGAAAAAAACGAAGTTCTGGGTGGAGTTGGCTTAAGAAAGCTAACATCGAAAATCTGCGAGATGAAAAGACTCTTTGTATATCCCCAGTATTTAAAAAAAGGGATCGGCAGGGGACTGTGCCTGGAACTAATAGCGGAGGCAAAAAGCTTTGGATACAACAAAATGAGGCTTGATACACTTAGCAGATTAGTAGCTGCCAATAAACTTTATGAACAACTTGGATTCTACGAAATTGCACCTTACAGAATTAATCCTGATCCAACCGCAAAGTATATGGAGCTCAAATTGTAGAGTATATCAAGGATTATTTAATATTAATCATGCTTTAACTTTTTTCATTGGGTTCTACGAGCCATTTCCTACTGCGAACAGAATCTTATAACGCCACTGAACCTTTTTCGGTATTCCCTTTTCATTTCCTTATAAAAATGATTAAATAGCATCATTTCAATTACAGATTACTTTTATTCTCCAGATCACAAAGCAATGTTTGTCACAAGAAATTATAAATTAAAGAGCGTTTCCTTTTACACCGTTGTTGGAATCTTGGCCGGGACGGGGATCGGTTTTGCACTCCAATATATTGACAGAATTGATTCTTACCTTCCAACCATCCGGGGAATGATAATCGGCTTCTTTGTTGGTACTACAGTCGGACTATGTGAAGAATTTTTGTTCCTTGAAAAATTTAGAAAAAAAAGCTACCTGTTTCTTTTATTATTCAGGACAATTGTCTATTCCTGCGTGTTTGCTTTTTATGAGTTATTAATAAACTCACTGAGTAAATTTTTTGTTTCAGATTTGTCGCTAAGCAAATCAATCAATTTTGCATTTTACCAGGAAAATTATCTGAGAGACCTTGGAATTATTATAGTTATATCTGTAATGCTGATATCATTAATTCAAATACGGCGTCTTCACAGACCGGGGGATCTAATTAAATACATAACCGGTAAATACCATAAGCCGGAAGAAATAAACAAAATATTTCTTTTTATAGATTTAAAGTCATCTACAACCATTGCCGAAAAGCTTGGAAATACTAAATACAGCTCATTCTTAATTGATTACTATCACGATATGACCGGCGCAATTTTAATGTCAAAAGCTGAAATCTACCAATATATTGGAGATGAAATAATCCTCACATGGTCATTTACAAACGGCGTAAAAGATTCCCGTTGCATTAATTGCTTTTTTGATATTAAAAATGCTATAGAACTAAACAAGGATAAATATTTAAAAAAGTATGGATTATCTCCGCATTTCAAAGCAGGCATGCATGCCGGGAATGTATCAGTTACCTGGATAGGTAGTATCAAAAAAGAAATCGTTTATCACGGTGATGTCCTGAACACCACCGCCAGGATACAGGACCAATGCAACAAATACGAACAATGCTTTTTAATTAGTGAATATATGCTAAACAACCTCCGTCTGCCGGAATACCTTAAATCGGAATTTGTAGATGAATTGCAATTAAAAGGAAAACAGGAAAAAATAAAAATTTTCGGACTTAAGAGTATTACCGAAATTTAAAAAAAGAAGCATTAGAACTAAAATTTGGAAAATATTGAGTTCAAAACATATTACCTGGCTATTACCCGCCGCTTACCTGATTCATCTTTTGGATGAGTACTTCTCCGGAGATAGCTTGCCTGACTGGATCTCAGCTGTATTTAATGTTAGCTTATCCTTAGATGATTTCATTATTATAAACTCGATCGGCTTTGCTGCGGTCCTTGTAATCATAACATTATTCAGCTTGGATAAGATTGATCATTTTTTCCCGGCTGCACTTGGGATTTTATTTTTTACTAATGGAATCATTCACCTTATTGCAAGCATTTTCACAGCCTCATTGTCGCCGGGCACAATTTCAGGTGTAATATTATACGTTCCTCTGGGTGTATTAATATTTAGAAAGATATTTCCTGCCTTGACCAGGGGTCAGCGCTCGCTGGCTGTTGTAACAGGAATAATTATACAAATTATTGTTTCTGCTGTCGCATTCAATATTTAAATGCGTTTTAGCTTCTATTCTTTTTAATAATGTAAAGCAGTTTTAAAGAATACCCTTATAACCGGACTTTTCAGAAAAACATCATTAAAATTATTATAGTAACTATTTCTCCAGTAGGCACCTATCCCTATTCCAATCGCAAAATATTGTCTGATTGGCAAATGCCCGCTGATCAACAGCAGATGCATATGATGCCTTGATTCACCTGGTTCACTTTGCGTATATAACCATTTGGAGGTGTATAATATTTCAAATACATCCCAAATGTAGTTATTTAATGATGCTCTTAAATTAATTCCGACCCCTGGTCCGAAGTCGTAATTTCTTCCCTCAGCATCAGTGTAATAATCATTAGGTGTTGCGCCCATAGCGATCAAATCAATGCCTGCATTTATAATAATATTGGTACTTTCGCCAATCTGGAAACGCGAAGCGATTTGCGGATCTATGGAAGTGCCGCCGTAAATGAAGCCGGGATTATTTAAATAATTATAATCAAGAGTTGTTACAAATAATATCTGTCTGTTCTTTCTGTTATACAGGTAATGCCCAAACAGACTTCCATAGGTCTGAATCCGCGTTAAACTGGGTGATCCGGATGAAAGCGCCATTGTAAGCTGGAAATTTGAAAACGGCTTGTTGATATTTTCATTAAATATATTGCCATAAAAAAAATCGATAACAAACAGACCTTCCTGAACCTGTTCCTTAATTGAAACATTACCGCCAGCTTTTCTATCAAGTGATCTTATTCCCGCATTAACCATAACTAAATATTCGTTCGGCTTACGGTCAGGGGGATTGGGAAAAAGTTTTCCCGTTTCTCCACTGACTAAACGGTTAAAGCCTCTCACCGGATTTAACATTGCTCCCCCAATCTCCCTTAAAATCCTGTTAGGACCTGTTGCGGTATTATCAGTCAGCATATTAGATAAACGATATAAAACTTCTCCCAGAGCAATTCCATTTAAAGTTGTATTGATCCAGTCATTAATAGAAGGTCGGAACGTTTCGCCAAAGTATTCCCACATCAGGCTTCCTGTTGCAGCCCATGCAGATGATTCCCAGAAATTGTAGCCGTTTGTTCTGCCTACATTATAATAAAGATTCCCGTGGTAAGGATGTGCAAAATAATTTGTCAAGAATGCATCGCCGTCGTATTCCCATCCTTGACTTATGTTTCTCCACCATGTTTCGGGGGAAACATTAGCCCAGTTATCCTCGGGATTTTCCCATTTCCTTCCCCACTTTGCAAGTGCGAATGGAATGAATTGCACCGCTGCTAATTCAGATGTAGCGATCCAAAAGCTTCTTCCTGTTTCCCAGGAAAGATAATTATAATCCAGCGTATCATTCGGTGAAGTATATTGAGAGGAGTGGGGTTCTTCGTTATTATGATTTGCAATGCGAATATTTCCGGAGTTCACCTTGTTAGGTATACCAAAAGATTTATACTTATTTGATTCTGAAAAGAAGTTGGTAAATGTTAATTCCTCCCGGGGCAATTTGAGGGGATCTAAACTTTGTGCATGTGTTTTTAACAATGGTGTGAAGAAAAAAATTATTAGGTATAAAGCAAAATGTTTTTGCATAGAGCTTTTCCCTTCAATTAATCAGCGCGGTTGCATTTGCCGGATTATAATCAAAAAAATATTTCTAATTGTAAAGCTAAGATATTTTTACTTAAACCTATGCTGGAATGCAAAAAATTTAAATTGTTTGCTGTGTAAGTTGAACATATTTTGGATTAAAGTTAAGTTGTGAATACACTTAAGAGGAGATTTGCTATGCCTAACCAATTGTTACTTTACATTGGAGCCGCAATCCCTTTTTTATGGGGTACTGCTCACCTTTTTCCTACTGCTTCAGTTGTTAAAGGTTTTGGAGATATATCTTCAGACAACAAAAACATTATCACAATGGAATGGATCATCGAAGGAGTTGCACTGATTTTTACAGGATTTATTGTCTGGGGTGTGACTTATATGGGAGAAGTGAACAATACCACCAATTTTGTCTACATTGCTTCCGCGGGATCGTTAATTGTGCTTGCCGTTGTTTCATTATTTACGGGTTTTAGAGTAAACTTTTTACCATTTAAGCTTTGTCCGTTTCTGTTTACTCTTTCTGCGGTGTTGATATTAATTGGCCACTAATTTTAATAGACTGAAAAATTAAACAGATATGAGATTTTTTATCTGATGAGTATAGAAATAAATAAGAGTATATTTAAAACATTTCCTGAACTCAGGAGTGAAAGACTTTTCTTCAGGAAGATAGTCGCAAGCGATGCAAAAGATTTATTTTCCATCCGGACGAATGATGATGTAATGAAATTTATGGATGTATACAGATTCAAATCAATCAGCGACGCAGAAAAAATGATTGGTTCAATAGAGGAATCATATCAAAATGAAAGCGGCATAAATTGGGGAATCGTAGAAAAAGATTCAAATATCTTTGTCGGTTACTTCGGATTCTTCAGGTTAATTCCCGAACACTGCCGTGCTGAAATCGGTTATGCTCTTAATGCAAAGCATTGGGGGAAGGGGTATATGAATGAGACAATAAACAGAATGGTAAGGTTTGGTTTTAAAATTATGAAGCTCCATAGTATTGAAGCAAATATCAATCCGAGAAATGAAAGATCTAAAAAGGTATTGGAAAAAATCGGTTTTAAAAAAGAAGCTTATTTCAGGGAGAATTATTTATTCAATAACAGGTTTCTTGACAG
>WOR8_10001371_pt1 | contig 38235 bp, 30 predicted proteins | sample DeeMarSeWOR38_10_FD_19890 | JGI IMG/M metagenome (IMG submission 19890) | reverse complement strand
GCCGCAATTGGGGGCAAGGACTGCCTGGCAATTGTCTCAAACCAGCTTCATTCCAAAAGATCGGTTAGAAAAACTCATGAACCAAAACATCGGTATTGTATCAACCCGGCTGGCCGGACTGGATGGCGTGTCTTTAGAAGCCAGGAAATGGGCGGATGTACTGGAAAGCAGCGGGCACAGCTGTTTCTGGTTTGCCGGAGAGCTCGATGCCGCCCCGGAAAAAAGCTATTTGGTTCCCGAAGCCCATTTCCAACACCCCCAGAATATTCAGCTCAATGAACAGATTTTTGGAAAACTCGGGCGCGAAGCTTCGGTTACCGAAAGAATTCATGCTACAAGATCGCACTTAAAGGCCGAGCTGGAAAAGTTTGTGGAACAATTCAGGATTGATCTTCTCGTCGTTGAAAACGCTCTGGCCATACCTTTAAACATTCCGTTCGGTATCGCGCTGGCCGAGCTGATCTCGGAAACCCAGCTGCCCACAGTTGCCCATCATCACGATTTTTTCTGGGAAAGGACGCATTTACTGGTCAATGCGGTGGGAGAATATGTGGGGATGGCCTTCCCGCCGTGTCTTCCCAATATAGAGCATGTTGTCATCAATTCCCTGGCCCGGGAAGAACTTGCCCGCCGCAAGGGAATTCAGGCCAGTATAATTCCCAATGTACTGGATTTTGATAATCCCCCCTTGAAGGACAAAAAAGACCCTAAAGCCTTTCGTGCCATGTTTGATCTGAAGCCGGGTGACAGGGCCATATTGCAGCCCACCCGAATCATCAAGCGCAAAGGTATCGAGCATGCGGTTGATCTGGTTAAAGCCATGAACCATCCGTATTATAAATTGCTTCTTTCGCATGAGCCGGGAGACGAGGGCTCTGCCTATCCTGACTGGATAATGTACTACGCCCGCGAAAATGGTGTGGATCTGCGCATCTCAAAGAGCCGGATTATCAGCCCCTGGAATAACGGGGACCGATATGCCGGCTCCTCCCTCTGGAACGTTTATATGAATGCAGACCTAGTTACCTTCCCAAGCACGCATGAAGGGTTTGGAAATGCATTTCTGGAAGCCATTTACTTTAAAAAACCCATTCTGGTGAACCGCTATGCCACCTTTGTAACCGATATCGAGCCCAAAGGCTTTGAGGTCGTTGCCATTGACGGGCACCTGACGCGCGAGACCATTCAGATGGCCCGGGAAATTCTTGAATCACCGGATCGAAGCAAGGAGATGGTTCACAACAACTACGATATTGCCAGACAGAATTACTCTTACAGATCGCTGAAAAAGCAATTAAACGCCATTTTGGAGAAGTTGTCCCACTATAAAGGCGCTCCGGTTGGCGGCAGGGCCCCGTCGCCTTCGCAATATGTATGCAATTTAAATTAAAAGCTATTTCTAAAGTGCATAAAGTGAACTATAGTGCGCTAAAGTGTTTAGAGTTGAGGAATTCTGCCATTTCAATAAAAAAGATGGAGCGCAGCGAGTCCTTAACTTTAGTCACTTTAGATCATTTTAGGCACTTTAGTCACTTCTAACTATAGAGCACCTTTTGAACTTTTTATCTCTAATTTTGAAGATAAGCTACCACTTTTGAGATGTTTTACAGTATGAACCCAGACAGAACTGGATAAGAACAATGTACCTTGCCCATTACAATCTAAAACACAAGCCGTTTAACATCAGCCCGGATTCCCGATTCCTGTGGCTCAGCGAAAAGCACAAGGAAGGCCTTGCCAACCTGAAATACGGGGTCATGGAAAACAAGGGGTTTCTGGTTCTTACCGGCGATATCGGCACCGGGAAAACAACTCTGATCAACTCCCTTATCCGGATAACCGGGATTGAGACCCTGATTGCCACCGTTCCGGATCCGGATCTGGAGGTCATGGACTTTTTTAATCTCCTTGCCGAGGAATTTGACATGAACAGGTTCTTCTCCAGCAAGGGCGATTTTTTGATCCAATTCAAACAATTTCTGCTTGAATCCTACGTTTCCGCCAAAACGGTGCTGATAATTATCGATGAGGCTCAAAGGCTGAACCATGAGCTGCTCGAACAGATCCGTCTGCTTTCCAACATCGAACTGGATAACCGCAAGCTGGTAAACATTTTCTTTGTCGGACAAACTGAATTCAATCAGCTGATCATGGATCCCCGCAGCAGGGCGGTTAGACAGAGAATATCCGTGAATTATCATCTTGAACCGCTGTCGAAGCCTGAAACCGATCAATATATCCATCACCGGCTTAAACTGGCCGGTGCCACTGAAGAAATTTTCAGGCCCGGTGCCGCCTGGCGGATTTTTAATTTCTCCCGCGGTTACCCGAGACTGATCAATATTGTTTGCGATCTTGCGCTGCTGACGGGCTATTCCAAGGGATTAAAGAAAATAGATGCCGGCCTGATAAAAGAATGCGAAAAGGAACTTAAGATCCCTGTTAATCTGGATAAGCCGCAGAAAAAGAAATCGGATTCGCCTCAGGTCCGGTTCAAATCAGATTTGCCTGCTGCCCCCCTGCCAAAGCCACAGAAGCAGCAGATTAACGTAGGATTCGGGGCTGTATTTATTATATTTTTGTTTCTTGCTTTTGTGGGGTACCAAATTTATGGTTATCTAACCGAGAACACCACCAGTTGGAATACGGACGATTTTGCACCCAAACAAAACCAGCAGTTGCTGGAAAAACAACGAGAGACATTGAAGGCTGAAACACAAGAAGAAAAAAAGAGCGAGGTGGAATATTTGGCTGCAAAAAACGCCCCGCAGGATAAGGCAGAAATCAATTCAAATGCTGCGCCGTCACTGGCGATAGCGGCGCCTGTACAAGAAAAACCGGATAAAGCGGACAACCTTAAAAGCGAGCCGGCAGATGTGCAGCTGTCGGATTTGGTTGCCAATCACAGGTCGATCATTTATTTCAGGAACAATTCAAATGAGCTTCCTCAAAAAGCTTATGAAACCCTCAACAATTTTATCCAAATCAGCGCTCAACGTCCCGGCTTAAAAATTACAATCGAAGGCTTCACCGATTCGCGCGGAGATCCAGTTTATAACAAACAGCTTTCTAAATATCGGGCCGATATTGTAAAAAGCTATCTCGTCGGTCAGGGTATTTCAGCTTCGAGGATCCATGCCGTCGGCAGGGGACCGGCAAATCCGTTGAGGAGCAATGCCTCAAGCGAGGGGCGAAAGCAGAACCGTCGGGTTGAAATCAAGTTTCTCGATCAATAGAAAAAAGCTCAAAGGTCAAGGCTGAAAGCTCAAAGTAACAGGCTGGGAAGCTAAAAAAGCGCATAGCTCACATAGCTGACAGCTCATAAAATACTTAGGAGCATGGGAGAAAAGATCTGGGACACAGATTAACGCAGATGTTCATAGATGTTTTTTAATTTGGTTAATAAGCGCTGCTGCGATGTGATGCGGCTAACATAAAAACGATTTTTTCTTTCTCATCGATTTCATAAAAAAACCGCCAGGCTCCGATTCGGTATCTCCACGTTTCAGGATCAAAGTCTTTTAGTTTTTTAATATTGGACCCAAAGTGGGGATGCTCCCTCAGCTGTGGATAAACAAACTCATGAAGCTTTTGAGCGATCTTGTGCTGACCGGATAGTGCAATTTGCTTCAGGTCTTTTTGGAATTGTTCGGTTTCAAATATGCGATAATTATTCAACAAAGCGCCCTTTTCGTTCAGCGGCCTCCTTTGAACCCTGCCTTAATCGCGCAACTAAGTTCTCATCGGCAAGTATCTCGGCCATCTCAGCATCATCCACAAACTGTTGTTCGCGCACTTTATATAATGCGGCCGTTTCAATGAGGTTTGAAATAGAACGGTTTTCAGCTCGAGCGGCTTCCACAAATATTTTATATACGTTTTCCTTTAACCTTAACGTGACTGTTTTAGACATTTTATTCACCTGACTTCTTTTATATTTATTTGTATTCATTTGTATTCTAATTCACAAATTCTGCGATGTCAACATTTTTGAAATTTGAAACGCTCGATTTAGGTTAGAGGCTATTTATAAATTCTGCCGGCGGGAGTATTTTGATTTTTTGGTAGGATTTTAAGGCAAGTAAGTGTTGGTCACCGGAAATAATATAGAGAGCGTCGGCCGCTAAAGCGCATCTGATGAATTTGTCGTCCGCAGGATCTTTTCTAATGATCCGGGGACCGGAATGGGCCTCAATGACATCAAAATACGGCAGGATCTCCTGGTACAGTAGAAAATTAATTTCTTCTTCGGATAACCTGAATTTGGGATAGGTTAAAACGCGGAGATATTCATCGACAATTTCCTTGGAGGCCAGCGGTTTTATCGTATCACTTTGCCATAAGGCGATTAGTTTGGCCGGCGCACCTCCGAAAAACAAAGCAGAAATGACGACATTTGTATCGACAACTACTTTGACCGCGCCCATTCTATGGCTTCTCTCACCGTATTTTCCTGCAGCCCAAGCTTTTTAACCTTAGTTCTGATTCCCTCCAGACTGGTATCATAAGTCTTTAAAGGCCTGAGCATCACAACTCCGTCCTTCAGCTCCACTTTGAAATATTCAACGTCTGGTAATTGCGCGATAATTTTCTTGGGAATCGTGATCTGGTTTTTAGAAGTCATTTTCGCAAGCATTTCTTATTTCCTTACTTCCTTGTTTTCTTACTAATCTAATATTTGAAAAGTTCCCTGTCAATCTATTTCTTTAGCCCATGTATCGCTTAAGGCTGAAAGCTAATGAAAAGGCTGGGAGGCTATAAAGCTGGGAAGCTAAGATTTTATTAGCCACGGACGCACACGGACACACACAAAAACATACAGTTCAAAGGTTCAAGGTTAAAGGTTTAAGGTAAATGGTTCAAAGCCAGGCTGAAGGTTCAAGGTTCTGGGTTCAAAGGTTAACTTGGGTGCAAACTGTCGGTTTTTGGTTGTCAGTGGTCAGTTGTTTTTATTTGCAACGGACAACAATCTACTAACAACTAACATAATCGGTAAGGGGCTGGAAGGCTTTTACAGCTCATAGGTAAGAACTGATAATCGATAAGTTGCCGGGAAGATATGACGTAAAAATTTGGGACACAGATTAACGCAGATACACACAGATTAAAAATTAAACAGTAAAATAGAAGTACCTGTGTTTATCTGTGAAAATCTGTGTCCCATTCTTAAATAAACAAAAACCGGAGTTCTCTTCCGCCTTCGTTGAAAGTTCCGGCAGATTGGTCCGTCTGCCTTGAACCTTCGACACGAAAGGTAAAGAGAGATTCCGGTTTTTTATTTTTCTTTAGTCCGATTTATCACAAACTTGACAGTGAATATTAAAACCAGCAGCAGAATCACCAGTGATAGGACCTGACTTCGGATCACAGGCCTGGCAACAAATCTTGATAAGGTTGAGGAATTATCACCGGCGGTGGATATAAAACATCCCTTCACATCCCATCTGCCCGATCCGCCGTCACCATCGTTACCGCTGTTACTGCTGTTATTACTGTTACTGCTCACTGAATCTGAGCTATTGGCACATGCCGTTGCAGATCCGCCTACCACCTCAACACACACATCATTTGAAAAACTGCTCTCAACGCCTTCGGTATTATAAGCTGTAAGGGCGATATAATATTCTTCATCACTTTTTAATCCCGTAAGGGTGACCTCCGGGTGGAGCGGGTCGGCAAGATCATCTTCCGGCAAAGTAGTGGCGTGGTCATACGGTGGCCCCGGAGACCCGGCGTTGTGATAAATAACGTAACCTTCGAGATCCGGTTCGGCATTGGCATCCCAGCCTAAAGTTACCTTCGATGCATCAGCGACAGGGACAGCCAGAGCGCTCATCACAAAGAGCAAAGAGATTGACAAAATAAAAAAGTAACGAAGACTGAAGACTGAGGACTGAGTTCTAAACGAGGCGTGTTGGATCCTAAGGTCAGTATTTCCGTTGAGCCTTGAGCCTTGAGCCTTGAGCCTATTTTTTGTACAGGAAAAATAATGTGGTATGAATCTTAGGCGCAGATATACGCGTACAACAGATTTTGAGTGCAGCAACTCATCTCCTCCCAATGCTCGATCAATTTCTGGCCCCGGTTGAATACCACTTTCAATGGATGTATTTCAATAGTTTTTAGATTCTATAGTGCAAAAATTCGACCGGCAGGCAAAATTATTCTCCCAATTTAAATTCTATTTCACAATGCCTGGCAGAATACAATGTTTTTTTTCAATTATTTCAATATATTATATAAAAATCGATTCAAAAGATAAATTCTTCTAATCCTTTAGATGCGGTATTATTTAAATGAACCGCGTTCATCAAACAGGAATTCAATCCAATCGATGCTTTAATTCGCCGGATCAACTATTATTTTTGAATTTTCAGTTTCCGGCTTGCCATGTACTGACGTGGCGAAACTGAAGATACCCAATCGCTTCCGCCGAATACAGAAGTGCCCCTGGAAAAAATAGGGGTTATTTTGTCTAAGAGAACCTTAGAACTTTAGAATCCTCAAAAACCTAAAAAAAACCCTCTTTTGATGGCGAAAGGCGGGCGGGCTCCGGAAGGAAACCCGCCCGCCAGGCCAAGAGGAAGGAAGCGGACGCGACAGGCCCACAAGGGGGTTATGGGATTCGCTTAGCTTGTCCCTGAATTAGAGCAAAAGGGATGCCAAACGCTTTTATGGCCTCCCTTTTTTTGTACATTTTTGCATCCGAAATTCACGATTAAATCTATATCATTTAATTTCAATGGGTTGAAATTGACATAAATTGAATGTTAGATAAAAATTTATAGGAAATTTGGAATTTGGCTGTTAATTGGGGCGCAGAAAACAGCGGAATTGTATGATTTTGTATACATGTGATTATAGTAAGATATACAAGGTAATGTGTATGTCACATGGATGGGATACTATAAGGCTGGGAAAAAGCTCATAGCTCATTGCTGATAGCTCAAAGCAATAGGCTGGGAAGTTGGGAGGCTGAGAAGTAATAATTTAGGACACAGATTAACGCAGATGTTCACAGATTAAAAATATAAGTTAACAAAATTAAAAGTATCTGGCTTATCTGTGAAAATCTGTGTCCTGTTGAGCTCTCCACAGTCATTTAGAATTGGGCAGTATTTTATATAAATTTTCGATACTATTTTTCACAATATCGCGTAGCTTTCCTGGTGCATTGAAACTAATCGTTTGTAATCATTGGTATCTTGCACGAATCTATGTAACTTATTAATTTTGCACGATTTTTGCATTTCACCGATAAGAAGTAAGGCAGGATTTATCAGTGAATATACTTGATTTTTGGTTTAATGGAAAAGACAATAAAATTGAGTAAGAAATTCAGGGTCAGTGCAAGGCCATTTGCCGGGGATTTAGCGGTTGCATCTTGTTCGCAAAGAGGTTATGGCCTAAAAGGCAGGCGCAAGTTAAATCAGAGATCCAGCGGGCTTGTCGATAGAGGAAGAAAAACAAGGGATTGGACTTAATAATGATTAAGCAAAGAGCGATAAAGCTAATTTATTTCATCATATTCTTCCTGCTGACAATTAACATCCCAATTATTCGTACAGCCCATTCCAGCGAATTTGAAATCGATGAAATAATCACGGCAATTAAAAACGAAATCAAAACAGCTAATATTTCTGATTTGGGGAGTCCCAAGTTTATGATAGAAACCGTTGATGTGACGTTGACCGTTGTTTCAACGGAGACGGAGAAGGGAGGGTTAGCTGTCAAAATAATCGGAATGGGCAATGAGTTTGAAAATGGCGTAACGGGCTCTAAATCATATCACAATCTGAGTTTTTCATTTCAACCAACCGGGGCGTCCGGATTCTCTCCTGAAATATCGCTCGGCCTGGTTGAGCCCATAAAAAAAGTTAAATCCTCACTGAGAAAAGCCTACAATACGCCCCCGAGTTTTCAAATGAAGGGATTTACGTTCAAATTAGAATTTGCAATCGAACAAAATATGGATGGCGGGATCCGTTTTAGGATACTTGAACTGGACGATCTGAAAGCTCAGAACATAGCCACTCATAACCTGACAATACATATGAATATTACGAATTATTGATCCCTGCTATTGAAGGTCCCCGACTTTTTTGCAAAAGGGCGTTTGTGCGGCGTCTCAATCACCTCCCGAATTCGTAGCCAAAGGTTTCAATGTCCTGCCTGTATAAATCCGCGACAAACTCCCTGGATTCATCATCATAATACTCGGTGTAGTGATTAAAAATGTTTTTTTTTCGTTTTATGCTCACCATGTTGATCAAAATTCTGGCAGCACCTGCTACAGTCCAGGGTAATTTCAAGACGCGTGAAGATATATTTTTGTGCGGCAGCGTCACCTGGGGAATACCGATTTTATGACACACTTCATCGAAATCCTGTCTCAATCTCTCGAATTTGCCCAGGTAATCTACTAGAAGGTTACCCGAGTCATCAAAAATGAAATCATACTGCGGAATCGTGTGAATATACCTGTCGGTCCAGCTCGGTTCGGGAAGATGGTTGAAAAGATAGGTTTTGAAATCGGTTTTTCTGGGATACCCGCGGAACTTGTACTCTGAAACGATTCTATCCCAGGGATTACGAACAAAGGCAAACTTGAAGTACGAATCAAACTGTTCCTGGGTGAGGTACCCGTAGTGGACATACTCAGAAGCTTTAAGGTGGGAAAGTTCCGGTGGCCCCAAAGCGGGATCGTCATTCATTCCGACAAGCAGCTTAGAACCCTTCCTGGAGCCGAGTCCTAATTGTTTTGCAAAAACATGCTGGATACTTTTGCCGGCGGTTTTGGGAATATGAATATATATGCATTTATATTTATGACACAGCATCTTTTCGCCCATCGATAAATGTTTGCAAAGAGCGGCTTGTTCAACCAATTCAAAAACGCTGCTTTAGAAATCAATCCGCGAGACCTACCTAGAAGTGGTTTCAAAACCCCATCTAAGGCCCAATAGCTGCGTTGCAGGCCTCCGATAAATGCTCACATACACACGACGTATGCTGCGCTTTCCCGAACGGCCTGACGCCTTGCCCTCGGACCTGATCTGATGTTTTGAAACCACTTCTAAATATACGCTAAAAACCAATTAAGTCAACGCGCTCAAATTCTACTTTTTCTTTGTCTTCTTTCATCTTTACAGATTAAAGGTTTCGGGTGTCAGGTGTCGGGAATATCTCCTTTGTTGTATTGGTTTAATTGGTCTAATTGTTTTTATTTGTTAATTCTCTTAACGCTTTTTCGCATTGGAAATCCTCAAATCTTTTAATCGCTGCGATCTCAGCAATCGAAGCAATTTAAACTAATAGAACAAATCGAACTAATGAAACGGGCCTTAATTTTTGAACCTCTGAACCTGAACCTTTAAACCTTGACACCTACATATATAGCTAATCATCGATTACACTTTACATGGGCTTGGAATTTATTATAGGGTGAGAATCAAGATATGTCTCACAGGAAGGGGCCCGGGATGATTTTTATGGTTGTGAAAAAGTCATCGAAATATTTCGCTCTATTATCAGGCCTCCTGTGTGCTCTTTTTCTGAGTTTATTTTTAATCCCACCGGCTAACGCGGCAAATTCGGTTCCGACTTACTACAATGACCCGTCCGCTCCAATCGAAATTCGAGATTGCATTCCCCAGGAAGACGCCGGAATCATAAATTTTGCGCGCGTGCCAGATGATACGTCCTTTGCGGTGTTGATCCGATCGGTTCACGGCATCGATCTCAACTCGGCGGATGCCGTCCGGTTTATCATCGATGACCGCACCCACCGGCCCTATTTACGCAACCTGAGCTCTGATGCGGTCCGGGTGGTCAAACTCGATGATGCACCGGATGCGCGGTCTGCATTTATGTGGGCGGTTTATGACCGTTCTCTGGAATCTTTCCTGCCGCCAACCTATGCCTTGAATTCTTATATAAATATAAAGGTGCAAATTCAGGATGCGGCCGATAACATCCTGCTGCCGGCTGCTTTTGAATTCAAGATTGAATCGGCGGCCGAGCAAGCTGCCTCGCGCCAGAATTTGCCCGAAACCGAAGAAAGTTATTTATACGATCAGCCGGTCAGCGACACACACGATGCCAGCATCCAGGTTGTAGAGGGCGAGCTTGCGGGAGCCATGGTTATGTACAACAGCCAGGAGCCGCTGACGCCTGAATTCGAATCAGCGGATGGTATCGCGGAACCCGATCTGGCAGGCGTTGAAGCCGTTGGCTTTCCCGTTAACCTGGCCCCGCACACGGTGTTTGATACCCCGGTGAAGGTGTTTGTCCCGGTTCCGGAAGATGTGGATATTCATTCGGTGGGCCTTGCATATTACGACGGCACGCAGTGGCTGCCGGCTGTGGATGCCGCCGGCAATGTTCTGGCCGCCGGGGAAGGGTGGATGGTGCCGGGCTCCCGGGTCAATCATTCGACGTCAAGCCCGGCTTTGATCGAGGTGCAGGTGTACCATTTTTCAGGCACCCAGACGGTGGTATTCGCATCCTTTAGCGGCACCCGGAAAGAGGACAGACCACCCGGAGAGAACGGCAGCGGAGCCACTGTTTTTGTGAGCTGTTTTATCAATTCGGCAAGCTTTGATTCAGAAACCTGGCTTTGGGTTATCGTGATTGTCGGGGTCTTAGCGGTTATATTTGCACCGCTGAAGCGCAGAAATAGTTATATTTAACCGCAGACCCACGCAGACGAACGCAGACCTTTTTACCGGCCGACCCGGCCGGTAAAAACCCGTCAATCGCTTCGCGATAAAAAAATCAATCCTGTAATTTTCGTAAAGTATTTAAAAGTATAAGGACTGCCAGTTAAATTTTAAGTGAAATAAAACTGTTTGCCCGTAGGGCATGCAGTTTTTCCTTGCTCAGGTCGAGCAAGGAAAAATTACTGTCTGCGTATATCTGCGCGCTTCTGCGGTTAATTAAAAGTCGAATAATCCTGCTTACTTTTCCGGCCTGTCTATCTGTCGTTAAAACAAAAGGCTGGATCGGTACAAGAGAAGCCGGGTTGCCTAATACTTTAAAAAGCGAAAGGCGGTTCTTTTTCAGAACCGCCTTTCTAATTCTTCTGTTCTGCTCCTTAATTAATAATGCTTCTGTGTTAACACGTTATATGGCAGATTTTAAAACCGAAAGATAATGCGCTCAATCTGACTCCTGTCCTCTGACATCTGACCTCAACGCCTGACGCCCGATTTCAAACGCTTTGAACCTTTGACCTTATGACCTGTACCTTTTACCTTTGGACCGAATATATCCCCGGCGGTGAATCTGGTGCCCTGCTCTTGATATTTCTCATACTGGCGTTGCGTTTCCACCCACCTTTGTTTTCCGCGTTTGACGATAACTGCAAAGCCCTTCAGCAGAAGCAACAGTATCAATACCATCGCCAGCTCCCGGCCGCGAATTTGATTCCAGAGATGGACATCGGAAGCCTGTTTTCCCCGGGGGTCCGAGGATGCTGTTGAAATAAAACACCCGTTGACGTAGGGAAGGCCTTCGCCGAAATTTAAAGAATCGCCGTCGCTGCCACCGCCGCCGCCGGAACCCGTGGAGGCGGAAGATACGGACAGTCCGGAAGGATCGACAATGATTCCGTTTACCGTGCCGTCGGCATCTCCCTCACCACCATCTTCAAGATAAAGGGTTAGAGACCGGCGGTCTTCGGAAAAGTCGACCTGGGAGGTATAATCCGTCCAGGTGGCCTCGATGGGATCATATTTAAGCCAGCGGCTGTCGGCCGGTGCAGGCTCTGAAAAATAGACGGTGATGACGGCCTGATCTCCGTGCTGATTCAGGCGCAATTTAAAATTGATCAATCCAAACGGGAAATATTCAGGGTTGTCGGCCTCACTGGCGTTTATTTGGGCGCTGTCGTTGTTCTCAGCGGATATGAATTCGATCTCGTCAACGCTGCCTGATTCTTCAAAACCGAGCCCGAGTGATTTGCCGTCACCGGTTTTTACACATTTTATCGTATCCTGATTTGAATCCCAGGTTCCGTCACCGTCAAGATCAGTAGGTGTTTCGACTTCCTGCTGATCGGGGATTCCGTTGCTGTTGGTGTCTTCAGGATCGGCCGCGGTGGAAAATGACCCGGTCTCGGACCAGGCAGACGGCGCGCCGTGGTTATCATAATGTCTGGCCTGCCAGATGTAGTCTGAATTCGCGTCCAGGATCAGCCTGGCAACTTCCAGACTGGTCAGGGAATGCTCACTGGTGATATCGAAAATACAGACATTGTCGGATTCCCTGTAAATTTTCCATTGCGTCGCCGAATGAAAGTCGCCGGAATCGGGGTCAGAGAATTGATCCGTTTCAAGCACCGGTGTTAATTCCACGGCCTGCTGATTGACAGGTGCCACCAGACCGGGCGCATCAGGCTCAAAATTGTCCTGGGCAACCACGGGATTGGTGCCGGCGTAAAATTCATCCAGATTGCTGAGGCCGTCTCCATCCGAATCGTCGGATGCATCATCGACCAGAGGATTAAAACCGTATTTGCACTCCCAGGCGTCCGGCATTTTGTCGTTGTCGTCGTCGGTATCGGCTTTGTTGCCGATCCCGTCGCCGTCCGTGTCCTTGGTCTCGCCCGGATCCGAAGGAAATGCATCCTGGTAATCCGGCACCCCGTCCTCGTCGGAGTCGCTGTAAGGTATGGTATAACTGACCTGGCTGGAATACCCGCTTTCGACCCCGTCGCCATTATAGGCGGTGGCAGCAAAATAATAAGTTTTGCCTTCATCCAATCCCGTAATCGTGGCAGAGGTGTTGTTGCCCGCATCTTTGCTGGACGTATAATTGCCGCTGGAGGAACCCCAGTAGATTTTATACCCGGTGATTCCCGGTTCCGTATTGGCATCCCACGCCAACGTTGCCTGCGCTTCCCCGGCAGCATGTAACGCTGTGGGTATAAGGTATAGGGTACAGGGTATTAGGAGAAAAAGAATGAACTTTAAGTAGCGAGGACTATCCCCCAAACATTTGCGTGTTATTTGAACAGCATTGATAGAAAGAAACAAAACAGCACCTCCGACGAGTAACATCCGATACCGACCGAGATGCACTCAACTAGAAGTGCCGCCCCGGCGCCGCGGCATAGCGTTTCGCGACGACGGGTTTTCTCGCTCGGCAGCCCTGCTGCCTTTCCCACCTCCGGGTTTCAGGCCAGTGGCTTTGCGCCCCGCCTTTTCAGGCGGTTTGCCTTTTCGAGCTTTGCGAAATTGCTCTTAGGCTAACTTCTCAACCGGGTCTGATTAGAGCAAAACAGATGCCAAGATTTTATCCAAAACCGCATTACAAATCTTCAACAGGAATGAGCCGATACAATGATTTCAAAAGTAGCCGTAATATTGGGAGGTTATTTGAAAAAATATTTCAAAATTCTGCTTGAAAATTCTTTAAAAAAAATTCGGGAAGTCTTGTTTACGGATTTCTGATCGCTGAGTTATAATTGGAATTTATTATTTTGTATAACTAGTCCGTATGATTTAAGGCACGTGAATAAAGCCCATTTCACAATTTATTCAGACTAGTCATTCTAACCAAATTCGCGCCAATTCAGCAACTACGGCGATCAGGTGAGCAATAAAACTTTCAGCAGTCAATTGCATTTTGCTATTTTTTTAGGAAGAAATTTTCACAGGCAGGTGTCAGAGACAGATGTCAGAGGACAGAGGACAGAGGTCAGATGTCAGAAGACGGAAGTCAGAATTCAGAAATATTTATTTTGTTGAATTGGTTTAATTTGTTAATTCTATTAAAGCTTTTTCGCATTAAAAATCCTCAAATTTTTTAAGTGCTGTCATCTTAAAGATCCAACCAATCGAACCAATTGAACCAATTGAACAAATCAAACCAATAAAACCGGCGTTTATTTTTAAACCTTTGAACACTGAGCCCTCGAACCTTTGACCCTATATTTCCAAAAAGAAATTTGATATACTTAAAATTTATCCAAGATAAGCTCAAAGCCGCCCGATAAATTTTTTAAATCTTGCTTTGAGGGCGAATTTAGAGCATATATCACCGGATTCTGTTTTCGAATTTAACCAATTACAGCTGCATACATGAAAATTTTTTGATAAGAAGTGGTTTCAAAGCCTCAGATCAGGTTCAAGGGCAAGGCGTCTCGCGGATTGAAAGCGGAGCGTGCACGTTAGTACGTGAGCATTTCAATTCGCGGGACAACGCAGTCCCGCCGCAGGCGGGAGACTTAGATGGGGTTTTGAAGCCACTTTTAGGGAAATGGAGCACTGTACGGCAGTGAAATCCAAGCCCGGTTTTTGGAGGCTGTGGTAATGAATGACACAAGCAAGATTACGCCTCACGGTGGAGAACTGATTGATCTGCGGGTCGATGAGAAGCGCATCCGTCTGTTAAAGGACATCGCCCTCAATCTGTCGGATATTACCCTAAATGAGCGCCAGATGTGTGATCTGGAATTGCTGGCAACCGGCGCGTTTTCGCCGCTAAAAGGGTTTATGACCCGGTCCGATTACGAATCGGTACTTGACCGCATGCGGCTTCAAAACGATGTTCTGTGGCCGATCCCGATTTGCCTGGATGTCGACGAGCTTAAAGCCCGTAGCTTTGAAGCGGGTCAGTCGGTGGCGCTGCGGGATCCGGAAGGCTATTTGCTGGCGGTTATGCATATTGAAGATATCTGGCCGATTGAGCGTGAAAAGGAAGCCAGACTGGTCTATGGCACACTCGATCAAGCCCATCCCGGCACAGCTTATCTGTTTAACAGCGGCGGTGATTATTACATTGGCGGCCAGCTCGAAGTTTTAAGCCCGCCGCTTCACTCTGATTTTAAGCAGCTGCGCATGACCCCGGCTGAAATTCGGTCAAATTTTAAAAAATTCGGCTGGAAACGCATGGTGGCATTCATGACCCATAACCCGATTCACCGTCCCCAGTTTGAAATGACCATTAATGCCATGAGCGAGGCCAATGCCAATCTTTTGCTGCTGCCGATTGCCGGAATGACCAAGCCCGGTGATTTCGATCATTACACCCGCGTGCGCTGTTATCGGCGGATCGTGGAGCATTATCCGCCCGATTCGTTTATGCTGAATTTACTGCCGCTGGCGATGCGCATGTCCGGTCCCCGGGAAGCCCTGCTGCACGCCATCGTTGCCAAAAACTATGGCTGCACCCATTTTATCACCGGCCGCGACCATGCGGGTCCCGGCCCGGATTGCAACGGCAAGCATTATTACAAAAGTGACGAGGCCTGCAGACTGGCCGAAGAACACAGTTCGGAGATCGGTATAACGGTCGTGCCTTTTACCGAAATGGTCTATCTGCCGTTTGAAGATGAATTCCGGTGTGCCGACCAGGTACCGGAAGGCACGCAGTTTATTTCGCTTTCCGGCTCAGATATTCGCGAGCGTATCCGCAGCGGCCGCAAAATACCGGATTGGGCCGCATTTCCCGAAGTGGTGGAAGAGCTTCAAAAAGCCTATCCGCCGCCGCGCAAACAGGGATTCACCGTTTTTCTAACCGGCCTTTCAGGTGCCGGCAAATCCACCATCGCCAGAGTGCTCTATGCCCGGTTTCTCGAGATCGGGGACCGGCCGGTGACCCTGCTGGATGGGGACATCGTGCGGCACAATCTTTCCAACGAACTGACATTTTCAAAAGAACACCGCGATATCAATGTTCAGCGGATCGGCTTCGTTGCCAGTGAGATTACCAAAAACCGCGGCATTGCCGTCTGTGCCCCGATTGCACCCTATGCCTCCACCCGCTCGGAAATACGTAAGACCATCGAAAACTACGGCGGCTTCATCGAAGTGCATGTATCCACTCCTATTGAAGTCTGTGAGAGGCGCGACCGCAAAGGCATGTATGCCAAAGCCAGGGCCGGGCTGATCAAAGGTTATACCGGCGTCGACGATCCTTACGAAGTACCTGAAAATTGCGAGGTGCGCATCGATACCACAAATATGACACCGGATGAAGCCGTCCACCGGATCATACTCGTGCTGCGGCAAAAAGGTTTCATATAGAAAGTGACTAAAGTGAGCTAAAGTTGGAAGTGAATCATTCGTATTATTCACCACAGAGATCACAGAGATAAAAAAGCTCAAGGCTCAAGGCTGAATGCTCAAAGCTGAAAAATTTATCCGCAGATTACGCGAATTAAAAAAAATAAATTCCTAAAATGACATGAGAGTTGAGATTTTGCCATGAACATTTTGGTGACCGGCGGGGCCGGGTATATCGGCTCCCATTGCTGCAAAGAATTGTCCAAAAAGGGGTTGCACCCCATAACCATCGATAATCTGGTGTACGGGCATAAACATTTTGCCAGGTGGGGAGAGCTTTTTGAAGGCGATGTGGGCGATCCGGCGCATTTAAAAGAATGCTTCGGCCGCCATCAGATCGACGCCGTCATGCACTTTGCAGCATACGCCTATGTGGGGGAATCGGTCGAAGACCCCTTGAAGTACTATGAAAACAACCTCCGCAACACCATCGAGCTGCTGCATGCCGTTCTGGAACATAACGTTAAATACTTTGTGTTTTCTTCAACCTGTGCGACATACGGCGATCCCGAAAAAATACCCCTTGACGAAGGCCACCCCCAGAACCCCATCAATCCTTATGGCAGGACCAAGCGCATGATTGAAGAAATCCTGGGAGACTATGATGCCGCTTACGGTTTGAAGTATATGAGCCTGCGTTATTTTAATGCCGCCGGCGCCGATCCGGATGCAGAGGTCGGCGAAGATCACGACCCCGAGACCCACCTGATTCCGCTGGTGCTCGATGTGGCCGCCGGAAAAAGAAAAAAGATTAAGGTATTCGGCACCGATTATGAGACGCCGGACGGCACCTGCATCCGGGATTACATTCACGTTACCGATCTGGCTCAGGCCCATATCCTGGCCCTGCAGCATCTAATGGACGGAGCCGACAGCAGCGCTTACAATCTCGGAAACGGGCAGGGCTTCTCCGTGCTGGAGGTCATCGAGCGCGCCCGCAAGATCACCGCTAAAGATATTGCCGTTGAAAATTCAGATCGCAGGCCGGGCGACCCGCCGGTGCTGATTGCCTCCAATGAAAAAGCCGTTAAAGAGCTGGGCTGGAAACCCCGGTACGCCGATCTGGATGACATCATCGCCACCGCCTGGAAGTGGCATCAAAAGATAGTTTAATTGGTTGAATAAGAGAATTTTTTTGGACAGGATTTACAGGATTATCTGGATTTTCTTTTTGGCCGCTCTCCAGAAGAGAGCGGCCAAACCCCAATCGCCTTCGGCGAAGGTATTCATAAGTTTGTTTGTAGTTAAAATGTACTATAATAATATATACAGATAATTGGTTTTTATTGTAGAAATTACTTTTCCGCTGAAAGCGGATTTAGTTTTTCCAGTTTCATCTGGAAACTGGAAAAGAATAAAAAATAATCCTGAAAATCCTGTTAATCCTGTCTAAGAATTAAAATAGACAAAAATCATCTCAGCAGGAAACGTTGTGAACAAACCGGCACCGGATAAAAGCGATCGCATTTTGATCATCGGAGAGACTGAAGAGGACACGCGCGGGCTCGCAGATGCACTGGTGTCCGAATACGGCATCAGTGCCGCCCGAAATGTCCCGGATGCTGCCGGTCGCCTGAAAAAAGAAATATTTAACGCGATCATATTTGATCTCGGCGACGCGGAATCAGATCCTGAAAAAATCATCCAAAGCCTTCAGGAGCTCGCCCCGCAAACGCCCATTATTATCGCCGGTCCACTGCAGGATGCAGAACTGATAGTGAAGGCCATTAAAGCGGGCGCCGCTGATTTTATCACCCGGCCGATTGTTGACGAAAAATTACAACTGGCCGTCAGCCAGGCCGTTGAAAATCGAAGTATGAAAAATGAAATCGATTATCTAAGGCGCCAGCAGGATGTCGTTTACGATTACAATCGCATTATTGCCGTCAGCCCGGCCATGCAGGAGGTCATGGACGAAATCAAACGGCTGGCCCAGACCGACTCGACCATTTTAATGACCGGCGAAACCGGCACGGGCAAAAGTTTTCTTTCCGGAAACATTCACTACAACAGCCCCCGGCGTGCCAAACCCTTTATCAAGGTCAACTGCGCCAACATTCCCGAGACCTTACTGGAAAGCGAACTTTTCGGGCATGAAAAAGGCGCCTTCACCGGTGCCGATAAAACGCGAACCGGGCGGTTTGAACAGGCCGATAAGGGAACCCTGTTTTTAGATGAGTTCTGCGAGCTCAGTTTTGATCTGCAGGCCAAGCTGCTGCGGGTGCTGGAAGATAAAGCATTTGAGCGGCTGGGCGGCAGCAAAACCATCAGTGTCGATACGCGGATTATCGCGGCCACCAACCGCGACATCGAAGCACTGGTTCGGGAAGGAAAATTTCGTGAAGACCTGTACTACCGGATCAACGTGCTGCGAATTCACATGCCGCCGCTTCGGGAGCGCACCGAATGCATCGAACCGCTGGCGTACCTTATGCTGGACCGCTTGTCACGGGCGGTAAGAAAGAGAGTCGATTCCCTGTCTCCCGAAGTACTGGTTATGCTTAAAACCTACCCCTGGCGTGGAAATATTCGTGAGCTGTCCAACGCGCTCGAGCGGGCTATTTTTCTGGCGGACGGCACGGAGATCGGAGCGACGCATATTTCAGTACCCCAGATTGAAGAACGGCCGGCTTCACCGGTCCCCTCCAAAAGCCTGCGGCTTTCGAACGCGGAAGAAAGACGGATGATCCTTCGGGCCCTGGAAAAAAACCTGTGGATTCAGAAGGACGCCGCGGGTGAACTCGGTCTGAGCCCCCGCGCGTTAAACTACCGCATCCAAAAACTCGGCATCACCCACAGCCGCTGGCGCAAAAATAAGTAGCAACAGCCTCTAAAATGCATCTGCGTTGCCAAATGCGCATGGTGAATGGTAAATAAGCCACAGACCCACACAGACATACACAGACAGTTTTCTTTTCCCTGGACGACCCGCCGTCGCTAAAGCTATGGCGGGGCAAGCATTGTCCAGGGAAAAACCCTGTAGCCCTGCGGGCAAGGGTTAACTGCTCCAATAGATAGTGCTAATTTACGTTAATAGCTAGTAGTTTACAAGATATTGCGGGAGCCATGGAAATGTATAATCGCGAAGCGATTGACAGTTTTTCCTCTGCCAAAGTCGGCAGAGGAAAATGTTAGTGTGGGTCTGTGTGGGTCTGTGGTTTATTATAAGCCATCCGCGTAATCTGCGGATCTGCTTTCAGCCTTGCTTGCCGCCCCGGAACCTAGAGGGTGAAGGCGGGCGCTTTTAGCGGAGAGGGGTCCGTGGCCAATATCAAAGGCGCTGAATGGCAGCCAGCTGCAGCCGGTAAATAATCCCGCCATACAGAGCGGCGGCTGTGATGAATACGATTTCCAGAATGCTTGATCGAATCAGCGGCGGATATCCTCTGATCGCAGCAATAATTATCGAGCAAATTAAAGCCGTAAAAAAGATCCATCCCAGGGTTTTTTGGGCAGACTCGTTTTTTCTCCCCCGCATCTCCGCCATCATATAGCCCAACAGCGTAAAGGCAGCGATAAATTCGATGAAGCGGAAGGTTAAAACCAGCCTTTTGTTGAACATAAGCGCCTGAAAGTCGGTTTTAAACAGCCAGGCACCGATCGGCGAAGTCGTCGGCCAGATGACGAGCAGCAAAAGGTAGAGTACGAATATGGGCAGGATTCGTTTTAAGGTCGCAAGTTCAAGCCGCCGTTCATTCATTTTGCCCGTTTTAAATATCTTCGCAATCAGCCGGGCCAGGATACCGATACCTATGGTGAAAACCGCAATTGGTACTGGAAATTTCGGCAGCACCGGCAGTGTGGCGACAATAAACCAGCCCATTGCAAAAAAGGACAGCTTTGCAAAGGAAAATGCGCCTGTGTTTCGGTACCGGTAAATCGAAATTGAACAAAGCACCCCCGTGCCGAACAGACCCAGTAAAAGCAACAGCCCCAAGCGTGCCGCTTCCTCCCCGATTGCCAGGCCATTTATCCACATCAAGGGGATGAGCAGGTAAACCAGATTCATCAGCGGCAATTCCAGAGAGAGGAGTTTACCGGCGCGCTCCCCGCCTAATTGTGTTTTCAACAAACCGAATAGAATCGCCCCCAGCCAGGCGCCCAGACCATTGGTAATGACATCGATTACCTGGGAGTAACGTCCGGGAACAAACAGCTGGGTGAACTCAATGGAGATGCTCAACAAAATGCCGAAAAAAAGCGCGTTCCGCCCCCAAACGTCTTTACCCGGCCCGCGGCTCAGTTTGAAAAGAAATCCGATGGGGATAAACAGCACAATGTTGCCCACAAAATCAGCGAAGTTCGTTAATATTTTTATTTCGATCCTTGCAGGTATGCGAAAGTCAAAGGGGAAAAGGGTGATGAGAAGGACCATAAATGCCATATAGCCGAGCAGGGCGGTGCCGAGGGTGGATTCTGGCGGGTCGGTTAACTTCATGAATTTGAGATCCATAACAAACGATCAAAACTGCTATCGCCTGAAAGTGCCGGATTTTTCCTGCTGCACTCTTTCATGTAGCCATATCTTTATCAGGGCGGCGCGGTCGACACCGATGCCCTGCCGGATACGGTCAATTTCCAGAACCAGTTCCTCGGCGATATCAAGCGTGATGCGCACCTTTTTTCCGTGGCGAATAATTTTGGTTTTGGTCATGTCCACCAGGTCATGAATATCTTCACCTTCGTCAAATCGACGATCAAATTCCTTGGCGTTTTTTACGAATTTATTTGTGTTCATATAGTTTAGTCTCCTTTTTCCTGGAACGCCTCACCGATATTATGCGAATGGCTTCCATCCGTCGGGTGAAAATTGCAGTGCAGAGCTTATCACCGATTTTCCCAATCAGGGCATTTCTGTCTTCAGGCACAAAGTTAATTTCAATTTCGATTCGATCCTGATCGTTCCATAATTCTGTGGCAGCATTAAAATCGATGCCGTGCTTTGATTTGTTTGCCCGGCTTTTGTTTTCATCCCATTCGAATTCCATTGTATAAATATTATAGTGATTTTAAAGTGAAATGCAACAAAGTTAATGGTAATTTATACAAAAAAGGGAATGGGATGAACCAATTTTCTGCTAAAATTTCGAAATAAAAGGGGCAGAGCTGTCATCAGCTCTGCCTGTTGTTTTTTAAATCTCGATTTATTTTCGTTTGCTGATTTTTTTGATGCCGTAGATGCCTACACCGACAAGCACCAGGTTGAGCACGAGGTAGAAAAACAGATGTTTAATCAATGAACCGTGTGAGGCTGCGTCAATAAAGCAGCCACCGCCGCCGCCACCGCCGCCGCCGCTGCCACCGCCGCCACCGCCGGAAAACAATCCGGCCTGGGCACCGGAGAAGTGATAGACCTGGATCTCGATAGTGGCCGGATCGGTTTCATTGTGATCGACCCGGGAGTTGGGCACCATCCAGCCGTCACCGCCGGGCTGCACGTTGCCGGCCGCATCGCTGGCCAGGACCCAGCTGCTGCCGTTGTAGTAATAGACGTTGAGGCTGCCGGCATCCTCATAACCGGGGCAGGGGATCAATATTTTTACCGGGGTATCGAATACGGTGGGCGGCTGCAGATTCATGGGCACGGCCACACCGCGAACGCCGGTTAAATTCAGCGGTGGAATTTCATCCGTGGGCCCCAGCGTCGGGGTCTGATTTTCGCTGCTGTCGAAAATCACTTTGGCGCCCTGCAGGCTGCCAATGAGGACTTCGATACCGGCATCCAGGGGGCCGCCCAGGTCCGGGTCCGCGCCGTCGACACTGCTGCTGTCCGGCACGGATTCGGAATTTAGGGCGTCATCCTGCTCGTCTACGGATTCGACATTAAAATCGATGCTGGCCTGGATCATGCCATTGGCCATAACATCGGTGCAATCGACCTTGATGTTGACGTCGCTGTCATAGGGGAAATTTGTGAGCGGATCGCCTTCCTGACTGCGTTCATACACCACCCACATGCGGGTGACCCGGTCGTCCGGATCGGCGCTCAGTTTCTCAAAACGAACGGTTCCGAAACCCAGGTTGCGATTGTAGCTTGTATTGCCGTCATCAATAGTGAAGCGGACACTTGCATTATCGGTTGTATCGATTCCATGGGCGGATTCCAGCAGCACCGCAAAATCCGCATTGACCGGCACGCGCTGTGCATCGGTAATACCGGCATTGTGATTGGGAATGGTGTCCCGGATGATTAACGGGGCCGATGCCGCACTGCGCGGATCGGTGCGGGCATTGTATTCCTGGAGATTGGTGTAACCGTCGCCATCTGAATCGCCGGCGCTGTCATCTGATGATGGGTTTAAACCGTTCTGGGTTTCCCAGTCATCGGCCATGCCGTCGCTGTCATTATCGTTCAGTTTAATGGCAGCAGGCGTCACCGGATTGCCGGCCAGATCGGTAATATTACCTACAGTTAGGGTGAAGATCTGATAGGCCGGAATCGAGGCCATGGACAGCCGAAAAACCCCGTTTCCGAGATCGGTAATGTTATCGTCCGTGGGATTGACGCTGACAAAATTCATAGAAGGATTGAAACTGTAATTATTTTCATCACCGGCACCCAGCATGTTCTGTTCGTCATAGGTGATGGTGATCGTGTCGGCCGCAAAATTGATGACCGGAAATTCAACCATCGAGGGCGGATCGGGGTTCAGGGTGGTGAAGGTGTCCTCGGCTGCCGGGTTACTGTCTCCGGTTTTATTGTCCGGACCGTTGCCGAACGCATCGGTTGAGGCGACCCTGAAATAGTAATCGGTTTGCTGTGAAAGGCCGCTGAGCGTTACGCTGTGACTGGTCACCATCGCCGCGTCGGATGCCGTATCGGGGTAACTTTCCCAGTTGTCGCTTGCCTTACCGTACCGTACCTGGCTGTCGCCGGGTCTGTCGGTGGTCCAGGCGATAACCGCCGTGGTTTCGGAAACGGCGCTGACCTGTACGTTTGATATTTGCGGGGCTGCCAGGGCAGCGGCGGCATTAATCCTGCCGTCGGTGGCCACTTTGTTGTTCAAGACGGATTTGAAATCAACCCGGTCTTCAATGGCGGCCTTGATCTGGATGTTGTTCAGAGCAGGATTGTGCGCTTTGAGCAGCGCTGCCAGCCCGGCCACATGGGGTGCGGCCATGGACGTGCCCTGTTTAAAGGCATATTCATCCCCGTTGTAGGACGATGAAGCCGCGGTAATTTTGACATCATCGATGTAATAACCATCGGCGGAGTTGATGCCGTCACTAACCAGGCGAAATCGGACATATACGCTGCTGCTACCATCATAGGATTCTAAGTCTGCCATGATGGCCGTCCAGGAGGCAAACGTTCCGGTAACCCCGATGCCTAAGTTCGGATTCCCCGATATCTGGAGGGTGACTGGATTCCAGATCACCGTGTTGGTGGATGCTTCCACCCACAGAACATCATACCCCAGCTCCGCGGTCCCGTATAACTTAAATTCAAGTCTGGCCGCCGTGTGATCGGACAGATCGATTTGCGGGGAATATGCCCAGGAATCGGTGCTGTTCTGGTAGTTGGCCCCCGGGCTGTCGGTCAGTGAAAAGGTGCCGCCGGCGGCCGCTTCGCTGGTCGTGTCCCAGGTATTGTTGGTGCCGAATGTGGTCCAGTCGCCGATATCGTTGTCCTCAAAATCATCTTCCCAGACCGTCTCGCGCCCCGGTGCGGCGCTGTAAATATTGGTGCCCGGTGCAGCCACATCCACCGAATTGGCACCGTAATTTGAAAACCACGCCAGCGTGTCATCCTGGGTGCTGGCCGCCACCGCGATGATATTGGTGCTGCTGTAGCCGGAGGGATAATGCGCACTACTGTCGTTGTTCCTGGCGCTGTTGCCGGCCGCGCACACGACCACCGCATCGGAGGCGTCAATGGCGGTTTTAAGGGCCCGGCTGTAATCACCGCCGCCCCAGCTGTTGTTGATCACGTCCGCACCCATGTTATTGGCATACTCGATGGCGGCGACGGCATTGGCGATCGTACCGGTGCCCCAGGCATCTAAAAACCGCAGGGCCATGATTTTGGCCGACCAGCTGACGCCGGTGACGCCGGCGGCATTATGGCCCACCGCCGCTATGGTTCCGGCCACATGGGTGCCGTGGCCGTTCGCATCGCGGGGGTCATTATCATTGATATGAAAATCCCAGCCGTTGACATCGTCGGTATAACCGTTGCCGTCGTCATCCTTGCCGTTGCCGGGGATCTCACCGGGATTGGTCCAGATGTTGGCTGCCAGGTCCGGATGGTTGACGTCCACCCCGGAGTCGATGACCGCCACCACCGCGTCACCGCTGCCGGTGGTCACATCCCAGGCTTCCAGCGCATCGATGTCGGCATCATCGGTACCGTTTGTGCCGTTTACATTCTGACCGGAGTTATGCAGGCCCCACAGCCGATTGAAATGGGTGTCATCCGGTGGAACGATATCGGCATACACAATGTAGTTGAGTTCGGCATCTTCCACATCCGGGTCTTCAAGGTAAAGTTCCAGGGCCGCTTCTATGTCAACCCCTTCGGGCAGTTTCACATGCTGGTAGCCGTTGATGGCAAAGGTTCGCCGGGTGGAGATATTAAACCATTCCTGATATTCCGCGGATGCTTCACGGCGCACCCCGTTTCGAAATTTTACCAGAAGCTCACCGGGTACAAAGGCCGGATATAAAGGGTCCTGCCGCTGAAGATCTGTATCCGCTGCCGCCGGAGCCGATGCGACGGCCACCATGCAGAACACGGCGATAATCCAGTACGATTTTATCTGGTACAGTGCTGCTGATTGCGCTATAATTTTATTGAGTTGCTTTAACCACATAATTGGGTTCTGCGTATTTTACGAATTGAGATGCCTTTAATTTCTCTATGACCCTTTCAACACGTGTGCCATCGGTAATTCTCATCAAAAACAGATTGGGGCTGCGAAATTGGCGAATTATTTCCAGTTTCAGTTCTGCCTGAATACGCGCGATGGTTTGCGGATCTGTGTCGGGGTTGAATTTGACCAGGACTTCATGCGGTACATATTGCGGGGACTGCTCCTGCGGTTGTGAAATTCCGGTCCGATCCGCATGCCTGATATTGGATTCTACAGTTTTGTTTTTTGATTTCAGGTCGTTATTGCCACTTTGTCCATTACATGCCAGGGGCAAAATAAAAAAAACCAGACCGGCGCAAAGACGGTAGCGCAATTTTGTGGTTATTCGATTCCTGATCCGCCTTATTGCGGTCATGCGGTCTCCCTTAACAGCAATTTACCCCCGACGATCAAGGTTCAGACGGGATGTATCACTAAGTATAAGATTATTAGAAAAACGTGGAGATGGCAAGTTTATCCCTTCGGCCAACATGTTATATCGGCTAAACCATTGAAAAACTTTAGTATTTTTAATAAATTAGCAACAAATCTGTCTTCACACAAGGTTTCTCCGGGCAGTTCCGTCCTTCCAATTTTCGCAGCAGCCTGCTGCGGGGGATGGAAAGACAGATCTGCGCCCAATTTCTTAAATTTTCGATTATTTATCTTTAAGTTTTCGGTAGATTATACCGATATTCAATTCGTGCTTTCAGCGTAAACGATTCTTTATGGCGTTAGATCGTCCAGACTGGGAAAAATAATGAATTCTCAATTAAACACGCACATCAGCATCGCCGAGCAAATTATAGAAGGCTCTATATCGATTAAATCAACCGAGGAATTTAAGAGCATTCTAAAGATATTCCCCAGTGATGCGGCCCTGCAAAAGGCTTACTCCGATCTGCTGGCGAAGAAAAAGCGGATGGATGCGGCTGCCAAATCCTATGATAAAGCCGCCCAGCTGTTTATTGATTCGGGCAAAATATTGCAGGCGATTGACTCAAAATTGCTGCAGTGGAAAATCAAGCCGCCTTCGCCCAAGGAGGCGCAGCTTTTTTACACCACTCTGCTCGGGGGTACCTATTATGAATCGCCTTTGAAGGCCTTCTTTAAGCGCCTGTCTTATCGGGAAATGATTGCAATTGTTTCTCAGCTGGTGAGGGTGAAGTTGGCGCCCGGAAAGATGGTTCGAAAATCCGGAGACCCGGGAGACGATCTTTTTTTTGTTGTCTCCGGCAGCCTGAAGGAAACGAGCTTTGTTCCTTTAAAAGATGAAGACGAGACACTATACCGTAAAAGGGCCTCCAATCTGCTCGAAAACGAATTCTTTGGAGACGTTTATCCCTTTAAAGATGAAAGCACCTCGAAATCCTATATCGAAACAACGACTCGAACCGAGCTGGTCAAAATAACAAAATTCAATCTCGTCCAGATATGCAAAAAGTATCCGAATGTCGAACGTGGATTGATCGGCCTGTACAAGGTTCGCAAGGAATCCGAAGACGGCAGGGGGGGAGAGAAGATCCGAAAGATCGGCCGTCATCAACTGCCGTTAAGAATCAAGCTGCAGGTTTCAATGAATGGCAATAAAGACGAGCCGTTAACCCTCGACGGGTATTCCCGGGATGTTTCCATCGGCGGGCTATGTGTCATTCTGGACGGCAAATATAAGAGCATCTCATCCATTTATAAAAACGTTCAAACGGCCAAAATCGAAATGAGTTTACCGCATGAAGAACTCTCCCTTAAGGTTGCGGGGACCATCGTCTGGAGCCGTGATTTTACCTGGAAGAAGAAAAGGATCGTGGCCCTGGGGTTCCGCTTTATGGATATGTCACCCAAGTTCCGCGGGATGTTTTTCATGATGGCAGATAGTATTTGTAATGATGGAACCTAAGGTTCCAGGTTCAGGTAAGCGGTATAGGGTACAAGGTATAAGGTATGCGGTATGAATTCTTGAATCCTTAGCCTTCTGGCATGCGATCAATGGCTTCTTTTATACATCCGCTTTCCCTTTTTTGCTCACTTCCATTCTCTGTTTTCTGACCTCTGACCGTAACAATCCGCAATCAAATTGACATTGCCCCGGTATATTATTTATACTCCTCGCTGGTTGAAAGGAATGCCCATGCAAGATCGATCCGTGCTAAAAGATTATATTCATCCGGTTTTAAATGAAGAAATTCGAACGATCAGCGGGCATTATATCCTGATCAGCGAAAACCGCCTGCCTTATAATGACCGGCAGGTTTTGTATTATCTCGGTTGCGCGGTGGTGGACGCTTCCTGTTGCGGAACGGGCGGCTGCGCCTACGCCCTGGTGCCGGGGTATATCAGGCAGTGGAAATATAAACTGAACAGGGACAATTTTGCGGTTACGCAGGTGGAACCCATACGCAATAAAAATGACCGGCAGGCGCTGGGTCGCCTGATCAAAGCAAAAGAGGGCGTGCAGCAGGTGAATTTTGAGTAGAAATCATCCGCAGATTACGCAGATTACGCAGATTACACGGATCAGCAAAAAATAGATAAAAAATAAATCCACCGATTACACAGATTAAAAAATCAAAAATTAAATTATTAAAATAAAATCTGCGTTAATCTGCGTAATCTGCGGATATTAAAATCACTCGTTCAATGAAATCTGCGGATAAATATTTCACCCATCGTGTTCTGCGGTTGTCGGCGTGAATCTGCGGTTAATTTTATCATATAGGAGGGCGATTGGAAGAAAGAGAGGTAAGCGGATTTGGGTTTATTGCCGGCGGGTGGCCTTTAGACCCGAGCAAGTCCACTGTGATATTCATTCATGGAGCCGGTGTGACCGGCCATTTCTGGAAAGCCCAGGTGGAAGGTCTCGCCGGGCGGGTAAATACAGTTGCACTCGATTTGCCCGGTCACGGCAGAAGCGCAAAGGACGGCAAGGATACAATTGCGGATTACAGCCGGGCGCTGGTTGAATTTGTCGATGCCATAGAAACACGCAAAACGGTTCTGTGCGGGTTGAGCCTGGGCGGCGCGATTGTTCAGCAGGTTCTGCTCGATTATGCCGGGTATTTCGCAGCCGGCATTCTGATCGGAACGGGTGCCAGGCTCAAGGTTTTTCCGGCGATTTTTGAGGCTATTGAAAACGATTATCCTGCTTTTGTAGAGATGTTAAATAAATATGCCGCTTCCGGGAAAACAGATGCGCAAACGACCCGGCTTTTTAAGAAAGACCTGATGGCCTGCCCGCCCGAGATTGCCTATGGCGATTTTCAGGCCTGCAATCAGTTCAATGTGATGGAACGGCTGAATGAAATAAGCGTGCCGGTACTTGTCATCTCGGCCGAAGATGATATTCTGACGCCGCCCAAATATGCCCAATTTTTAGAAGACAGCATCCCAAACACCACCCGCAAACATATCATGGATGCCGGCCACATTGCACCCATGGAAAAACCCCGGGAGGTCAACCAGGCGATCATCGCGTTCTTAGACCACCACGGCTTTTGATCGTTGCAAACAAGATGACTTATTAGTATACACTTATTTTTAGACAGGATTTACAGGATTATTTGGATTTACTTTTTTGGCCGCTCTCCGGAAGAGAGCGGCCAAACCCCAATCGCCTCCGGCGAATAAAATCGGATAATATAGCCAGGCAATTGTGCAAGTTAGCTTTACTTGGGCTAATACATGTACGGCCAAACAATTAATGTATAAACCATTTTATTCCGCTGAAAGCGGATTGAGTTTTCTCACTTCCATCTGGGAAGTGAGAAAGATAAAAAATAATCCTGAATAATCCTGTAAATCCTGTCTAATAAAAATAATCCTGGGAGGAAAAGTGATGAGTGATGTGTACGAGCGCTTGCGATCGCGGCTGGATGATATGGCGGCCGGTTTTCCGGAAACCGAAAGCAAAATAGAAATTCGCCTGCTCAAACATTTGTTTACCGAGGAGGAGGCGGAGTTTTTTATGTTGCTTCATCCTTTACTGGAGTCACCGGAAGGTGTGGCCGAACGATTAAAAAGAGACCCGGATGAAGTTGCCGAGCTCATGGAGCGCATGGCCAAAAAGGGATTGCTTTTCCGGCAGCGCAAAGAGGGCCGGGCCCGGTATGCGGCCGTGCCCTGGGTGGTCGGCATATTCGAGTTTCAGGTAAACTCTCTGGATAAGGATCTTGCGCGGGATCACGAGGAATATATGGAAGAAGCTTTTTTGCAAAATTTGCAATCCAACCGAACGCCGGTTATGCGATCCATCCCCATTAACCGGCAGATCGTGGCCGACTGGCCGATCGCCCCGTATGAAGATGTTCTGCAGATCATTGAAAACCAGGAAAAAATCCTGATTACCAACTGTATCTGCCGCACCCAGACCACACTGGCCGGCGGCGATTGTGACAAGCCTATGGAAAGCTGTTTTATGTTTGGCTCCCACGCAGATTATTATGCCGAAAATGGTATGGGCCGCTTTATCACCAAAGAAGAAGCCAGGCAGATCATCCTCAAAAATGAAGAAGCCGGGCTGGTGATGCAGCCCTTTAATTCCCAAAAAGTGGGCGGAATGTGCAGCTGCTGCGGTGATTGTTGCGGCATGCTGCGATCGTTGAAAAAACAGCCCAATCCGGCCGAGGCGGTGAGAAGTAATTATTACGCCCGGGTGGATGAAGAATTGTGCACCGGATGCGAAACCTGTGTGGAACGGTGTCAGATGGAAGCCATTGAAGTGGTCGACGGCATTTCCACGATTGCCCTGAATCGATGCATCGGCTGCGGCCTCTGTGTCACCACCTGCCCCGAGGAAGCCGTCCAATTGATCAAAAAATCCGACGACCGGCTTTATGAGCCCCCCAAGAGCGGCGTGGAAACCTACATACGCATCATGCAGGAACGCGGAAAGATTTAGCGCAAATTGCACCACTTTATTTTAGACAGGATTAACAGGATTAACTGGATTTTCTTTTTTACATTTTCAGTTTCCAGATGAAACTGAAAATACACAATCCGCTTTCAGCGGAAAGAAACTTTATAGGCCACTTCAATAGATATATTCCCTGGACAGGGTTCTAAGCTATATAACAACTGATTTTAACCTATATTTTTTTCAGCCATAGGCTGATTGGGTTTCGGCAATTTCATCTGGAAATTGACGAAAAAAAATATCCTGAAGATCCTGTTAATCCTGTCTAATCAAACACAGGAATCTGAATCATGAAAGACCACAAAGGCTTATACTACTATCCGTTTCCATTGAACAAGCGCGTGCGGATGTACGTGCGGGAGGCGGACGGCGAAATCTGGTTTCGGATGTGGAACACCGATGATTCGAAACTATGGGATGAGCACGACTGGGTTCCCTATGGTGCCATCAAGAAAGCCCAGCACATCTATCAGGTAAAGGATTTTGATCCCAAGCAGGCCTATGATATTCAGATTGCACGAGCACTTATAAAAGAAGATAAGCGATCCGAATAGTCGCGATAATTAGAACAATCTAAAAAATCATCCGCAGATTACGCAGATTACACGGATTAATAAAAAATAAAACATAAATAAACAATCCACAGATTACACAGATTAAAAAATAAAATTATTAAAATAAAATCTGCGTTAATCTGCGTAATCTGCGGATAAATGTTTCACCCATCAGGTTTCGAGTGAATCTGTGTAATTCTGTGGCTAATTAATCTCAATAGTTGCGCATTACCCGTCTTATGTCTCCTTTAACCATTACCATTAAAGAAAACCTGCGGCTTAAAAACGTCCCCCCGGAGCTCAAACAGATGCTGGTCGAAAGGCTTCAATTTCCCAACCCCAAATGGCTGGAAAATGAACGGATGGGGCGCTGGAACCGGGGCACGCCCAGATTGCTGAAATTTTACGATAAAGTCGGCGCAGCCGGGCTCTGGTTGCCGCGGGGCTACATCCGGCATTTGATCAATTTGTGCCGTCGGCATGATGTTAAATTCACGATCGACGATCAGCGGCGCAAACTCAGGCCGGTAAATTTTACCTTTCACGGTCGGTTGAAACACTTTCAGAAAATCGCCGTTGATGAAATGCTGGCTAAAGATTTCGGAACGCTGAGCTCGGCCACAGGTTCCGGGAAAACCGTGATGGCACTGTATATCATCGCCCGGAGAAAACAGCCGGCCCTGATTATCGTTCATACCAAAGATCTGGCCGCCCAATGGGTTGAGCGAATTGAAACGTTTCTCGGCATAGCCTCTGAAGCGGTCGGTTTTATCGGAAGCGGCAAGAAGGTCATCGGCGATAAAATAACGGTTGCCCTGGTGCAATCCCTTTATAAATGCGCCGAGGAGGTCGCCAAAAATGTCGGCTTTTTACTGGTCGATGAATGCCACCGATGCCCGAGTCGCACATTTACCGAAGCAGTTTCCAGTTTCGATTCCCAGTTCATGCTGGGGCTTTCGGCTACACCTTACCGCCGGGATAAGCTGTCCAGATTAATTTTCTGGCACCTGGGTGATATGCATCACGAGGTAGATAAAGGCCAATTGATAGAAAGCGGCGATGTCCTGCCTGCCGAAGTGATCTTCAGAGAAACAAACTTTACGACCCGCTATGATCCGGTCAATGACTACAGCAAGATGCTCGCTGAGCTTGCCACCGATACGGAAAGAAACATTTTGATCGCTTCGGATGTTGCCGGAGTGGCAGCCAGAGATTCCGGGATCTGTCTGGTCCTGTCAGATCGCAAGGCCCACTGTGAGAATCTGCAGGCACTGTTGCGCTACCGGTTTAAGCTCGAATCCGAATTGCTTACCGGTGATCTTGATATCAGCGATCGTCAGAAAGTGCTCAAACGTATCAACAAGGGCCAGGTTAAAGCCGTCATTGCCACCGGCCAGTTAATCGGGGAAGGATTTGACTGCAAGGATCTGTCCACCTTATTCCTGGCCACTCCGATCAAATTCAGCGGGCGTTTATTGCAGTATCTCGGCAGGGTTCTGCGCCCGGCCACCGGAAAGAAATATGCCAGGGTCTTTGATTACGTGGATGTCCATGTGGAGACCCTACTAAAAGCTGCCAATGCGAGGCAGCGCGTCTATCGAAGATAATCAGGAAGTGCCTAAAGTGAGCTAAAATGAGCTAAAGTGCCTAAAGTTGTTCTGCCTAAACGCAGATTTAATTGGATTGGCGCAGGTTACCATTTCTAGAATTTCGATTTTAATCACGAAAACACGCAATGCGGAATGGATTCTAATTTATTCTCCTTTTTAGACAGGATTAACAGGATTTTTTGGATTATTTTTCTTTTCCAGTTTCCAGATGAAACTGGAAAAACTCAATCCGCCTGCGGCCGAAATTTTTTCATTTATGTTTGAGCCAAACCTATAATTCCTTCAATATTATTCTTCCCACAGTGAGCGTTTTTTATATAGATACAGGCTGATATAATTTGAGAAGTTGCTAGATTCTTTGCTACTCCATGGGGTTTGCTTCGAAAGTTTGTAACAATTTCCATTTTTATTCGCCGGAGGCGATTGGGGTTTGGCCGTTCTCACCCGGAGAACAGCCAAAGAAAAATCCAATTAATCCTGTAAATCCTGTCTAAATATAAATTCAAAATAATTCTGCCTGCCCTCTGTAACCCTTCCAACTCAAGCTTGTATAAATAAATACAATTTTTTAATTGATAAAAACCAGAGAATGGGGTATCCTATTATTTAGAACAAATTTGGATGTTTAACCGAAAACCGACATGTACTTTCGGACATGAAAACCGACAGTCTTCCAGCTTCAGCCCCTAAAACCGGGAGGCCGGATGCCGTTTTACAGGTACTCAACTCGCTGCTGGCCGATCCAGGGCAAAAAAGACTCACCGGAAACCAGGCGACCATAATCCTGGACGCCCTGGCCGGTTCGAATGACCAGGATCTGGTCATAAGGTTTCCGGCAATTCTCAGTATCTGTGCGCGCAACGGGATTGCGCTCAATAGCCATATGCTGTTTTCAAAATACTGGGAATCGAGTCCCAAAAAACAAAATCTGGAAAAACTGCTGTTAATCAGTGCCGAATTATTCGACCTTGAGGGAATTGAGGCCCCGCAGAACCTGAAAAAAATCGCCCGTTCGCTAAAGGCAAAATATGGATCTTTACTGTCAACCAAGATGCTACCGCTGAGCAGCGGCGTGAGCATTTCGATCAAGGCTATCCGGGATACCCTAAAGGAATATATCGCCAAAACAAAACCTGCAATGCAGGCCCTTAAACGCAGCGGGCCGGAAACAGAACCCAGCCGGGCTGTTTTAAACCGCTCTGCGGGTCTTCAAACCTATTTGAGACGACTTTTTTCACCCAAACAAAGGGATCTCGTGTTTAAAAAGCTCAATGGCGAATCATTCACCAAAACCGAACGGGAATATTACTCCCGGGTTGTTCGAAAAAAATTGGAGGCCATCGCCGATTCCGAAGTCGGGTATGTTGCCGCAAGGCTGACCCAAAAATGATAATTCATCAAAGCGAGTGCGTCCCGCCGACGGCGGGATTAAAAGTGATCTAAAGCGATCCCGCTATAGCGGGATTGATATATTCTGTCGACTTTATAATAATTGATGGAGCGAAGCGACGCAGTCATTTTAGTCACTTCAAACTCTAGTTCACTTTAGTCACTTTTTTTAGTAATGCGAAACATAAGGAAGGTGTAATGGATATTTTCTGGGATATAGGGTTACATACGGTGGAAATCTTGACGTTGTTATTTGGTGTTCTGGGAATGGCCTTTTCCCTGTTGCTTCTGATTTCGCCCAGATTGACCAGAACCGCCGGCAATTTTTTTAACCGCAACATTAGCGTCGAGCCCAGACTCAACATCCTGGATATGGATATTAAAACCGAAACTCTAATTTACGGCCATAATATTGTTATTGGTTTATGCCTGGTTGCCGGCTCGATCTTTGCCTTAATCTTTTTTGCTTTCGATCTGAATATATCGAACTTTGCCAATGTGTTTATCGTTTCCGGGAAATATTTCATCATCTTTGAAATTATTTTCAACACCTTTGTATGGATTGCGAGGATTGCCTGCATCCTGGGGATTGTGTTTGGCGGCTTTCTCCTGTTTGCTCCTGACAAAATGCGAAATGTGGATCGAAAAGTGAACGTCTGGTTAGAAACCCGGGGGATTTTCGCAAAACTGGATCAAACCGGTCCCGAATTGGACGCATTCTTATTCCGTCATCCCTTTTTCTTCGGTCTGGCCGGAGTCCTTCTATCATTTCTTATTATTACCCTGTCTACCATTAATTTGCTGAACTAGCCTGGCAGACCGTGATTTCCAGTATTATTTAATAAGGAAGCAAACTGCAGCGGGAATCGAACTCCTCGGCTTTTTGATTGACCGGACTAGAATATTGCTCTAATAATAGCTTCAAAAAAAAATATGGGGTTAATTATGGAGAAGAGTGAGTTTCGAATTTTTCCTTCCGAAAGAATGAGTGCCGATTTTCCCTGGCAAACCTGGGCCATAGGATGGCTATGTATCTTTAAAGGCAGCATATGGCTTGCTTACGAGCCAAGCATCTCAGATTCGATGCTCACGCTGCTCGGCTTTAAATATATGCTGGAGATGGTGCCCCTGATCATTTTTGGAATTGGCATCTGGAATTTGCGGAAGTGGGCGATGTGGGGGGCAATTATTATCGCGTTGATTAATCTGGTTTTTATCCTCGTTATTCCAAACACTTTCAGCTCTCTGGTGGTAAAATCCGAGGCCGTAATTTGGTCTGTGCTGCTGTCGATTGTGACGATGCTTTGTAACGGTCCGCTGGGCGATCTCCTGATCCTCCTCACCGCCCCCATTCTTTTAAAACACGTCAAAAAGAATAATTAGCCAAGACGCATGCAATGTGGGGTAATTAGCCGCAGACGCACGCAGATATACACTGATTTTTAAAATAGCCACAGACCCACACGGACATATTCTTTTCCCTGGACGACGTTGTCCAGGGAAAAACCCTGTTGCCCTTCGGGCAGGGATTAAATCGTGCTGAACACGAATTTTTATTCGCAGTTCGATTAAATAGTGCCATTGACCCAATAGGGGTTAAGTTTTTATCGCGAAGCGATTGACAGTTTTTGTTCGGCCAATGTCGGCCAAACAAAATGTCTGTGTGCGTCTGTGTGGGTCTGTGGCTAATTAATCTAAGTCGTCTGCGGTTGTAGACGTGAAAAAGGGGGGGGCTGGTCGGGGCGAGAGGATTTGAATGCGCCATAGGCGCACAAGCCTCCTGGGAGGGCTGCTTTACCCGCCTCTGGCGGGCTCCGACTGAGACTCCAATTGGTCAAGCCACTTGCGCCCTTGGCCTGACTTAAGGAACTTTTCTCGTTTCCGTGCTGATTTGTAATCCGTATATTCTTCCTTGTGCAACACGGTAAATTCACCAAGTACTTGACTGCCTTTTGTCTTAATAGATCTATGCTACCTTATACGTCTATTAAGGTCATTTCTTATGCCGACGTATCTTTTGCCTGTTTTTCCCTTAAGAACGTATAATGTGATCAGTGGTTGGCCTATATTAACGCAGAATTATGAGGTGGTCGGGGCGCCCAGATTTGAACTGGGGACTTCCTGCTCCCAAAGCTACTCGCCTCATTTTTAACCTACTGAAACCCCTGAAAATCAAAGAATCAGTTTGCGCCGGTTGTGGTTATTTGTTGCGGTTTTGAGCATAAACCACAACCATATCCACAACCAAAATTTGAGTCGGAATTAACACTCTTTAACAAACAAAAATTTGCGAAATAACTATTACAGAAACGATGCACTTATTTAAGTGTATAAAAGGATCAGGAGACCGCAGATGACCGGCCACGGGCAAAAATTATCGAGAAAAAAAGAGCAGGCCATAGCGGCACTGCTTTCTCAGCCCTCAATTGGCGGAGCTGCGAAACAGGTCGGAATCGGTGAAAAAACTCTGTTTCTATGGCTCCAATTAGACGATTTCCAGCGGGCTTACAAAAATGCGAGACGCCAGGTCATTGACCAGACAATCGCTCAAATCCAGTCCGTTTTGTCTGAGGCAGTGCAGACGTTGTTAGATGTAATGTCTGATGCCGCAGCGCCGGCGTCCGCGAAAGTGTCGGCTGCGAGAGCCTTGATCGACATCGGCTTTAAGGTCGTGGAAATTGAAGATTTAAAAAGTCGAATCGAAAAAATAGAAAAAAATCTATAAAGGGAAAATAATTATGAGGAATTTGAAATCGAAAATAAAAAAAATTGAGGATAAAATTAAACCCGAAAAGGAAGTCGTGATGTTTTGGGCAGAAGGGCCTAACCGTGAGGAAGATTTTGAGCAGCAAAAGGAAGAATATTTAAAGAACGGCGGGAATCCAGATGCTTTGTTTATTTTTTTAACCAATCGTTTCTAAAAGACTCACATAAAAACTGCTTTTTCCGAATACAGACGAATTTCAGGGCTGATCCGTGGTGGCATTTTTATGTTGCGATATAAATCGAATATCACAAGAATTTTGAGGATTCAAAAGTGCATGTATGTTGGAGATATTTCAACTTTTATACTGAATTAGAAACCTTTGGTACATAGCAGATATGTAATTCAGACCCATGTACTGGTGATGTGTAAAAATTGAGACTTGATCATACAGATATGTTAGATTATGCGCTGATTTATTGATTTAAAAGGATAATATCGTCCACATACCCGCTGCCACGAATTAGAAATCCGTTTACCTTCAGAATTTTTTCCCCGGGTTGGCCATCGTCCAGATCAGCCTGCAGATCCCTAAAAAAATTGTGCCACTTTCCATCAGTCACATGGCTTCCCAATCCGTGATGAATATACTCGCCACTTCCAAGACCATCATAATCAGCTCGTGTATAATAAAGATAGCGGTGTCCTGAAGTTGTTTGAACATCAATATAAACGTAAAAAGATTCAGAATATTTCATGCTCCATTGGATCACAAATTGGTTTGAATTTTGCCAAGTTGTACCGTCATCATTTTTTAGGCGATAACCATTTTGGGTTCCGGAGCCAGAAAATTGGATTACACGACTTTGGCGATCATTGTCATATATATTTTTGATTGTCGCTCCGTCAGGTGAGTTATCATAGATGCTCCATCTTATTGTGGTGCCGTCTTCGGCGTCTTCATAGGTAGTAGCGGAACCAAAGGGTATAGTGTAGGCAATTTCATCTGAATAATCACTTTCGACAGTATCATTGTATGCAGTAACAGCGAAGAAGTAAGTAACGCCTTCCTGAAGCCCTGAAATAGTGCAGCTTGTAAAATTACCAACGTTTACATTGTAGTCATAGTCGCCGCTTGTTGTGCCATAATGCATCTTGTAACCGTCAACCGAGCCTATCGAGGCATCCCAACCCAATGTTATCTGTGCTGCATATGTAATAAGAGGCATTAGATAAAAGGTAAAAGATATAAGGAAAGAAATTAGAAATTTAAAGTGGTGATTGCTGAGATCAGGCAATAGGATTTTAGGTGTCAAAACAAATTGCTTCGAGAAATTTTTGGAGACAAATTGCAAACGTGCCAAAACAGCACCTCCATCTTTAATTATTAGTAAAGTTTCGCAGGGTTAAGGCCCATTCGTTATGATTACATAAACACCATAGGCGGACATTCCTATGATACAGATTGCGAACATCAAGGCTTCGTTTTTAAGAATTTTTCCGAATATGACACGCATAGTTTATATCCTCGCCAAATTCAGCTTTCATATCGTTCATATAGACCCAAATTTAAGCTACTTACCAAGAGCAAAAATCGTGCAAATTTATGAAATAAGTTAATTGCCAAAAAATTCAATGCATTATGAGATTTCATAATTTAAGTTCGAAATTAATTTGTGAAATTTCATACAGATGATGTATATTTTTTCAGACAGTATTGAGCGACTATAATTAATAAAAGTTTAGCCAATTAATGTAACTTAATTCAGTTACTGATCAATCCTAACCTGCACCAATAATAGAGACATTCATTGCAAATTGCTTAATTGTCCATATTAAGCAACCAATTGTTTGCGCAGTAAATCGGGATGGTGTTTTTTGGCAAATTAAGTGTGAAATGATAAAAAAATGTTTGAAAAGCTTCTTATGGCGGGATCATTGCAAATTAAAATGGAGTTGAGTTTGGCTGTACTCTTATCAAATTAGCGATTTGTGATACGTGGCAGCAATTTAGCAGCACGCCAAGTTTGGATATATTGAGAGACTGTCGGAGAATTCGTTTTGGCAAACCGAAATCATCTCTCGATATTCAAGATTTCTAAAATCTGAGCTTTTTCAATCAGTAATTGGATTATTTTTTATTATCT
>WOR8_10000573_pt1 | contig 38308 bp, 33 predicted proteins | sample DeeMarSeWOR38_10_FD_19890 | JGI IMG/M metagenome (IMG submission 19890) | reverse complement strand
AACGGCCATCCGGTCGGTGTCGACACAAACCTCTTCGGGACCGTCACCTTCAAGGCAGATGCGACGCATTCCGGCCAATTGTCTTCCCCATTGGAGTAAGACCAGCTTATCGTCAGGGGCCGGCAGGTCATGCGGCAGATCTTCACAATACGCGATCTCCCGCTTGGTTTCTTTAGACAGCCGAACGCGCAGCATCTGTTCGGCGAAGTAAATCGGGTGCACGAACCAGATCATGCCGTTTTTCGCAGAAAGATTGACCGCATCGACCAACAGCTCAGCAAGGTCCTCCACCGCCGGCGCCGGGAAAACAGTTCTGGGCTTGTTGTAGACCGTTACATATTCGATCCAGCGAACCTCGGGCGCTCCCTCATACGGTCCTTCGGCCTGGAAACCACAGTCCAGTTCGAACACATAAGCGCCCTCCTCTTGCACCGCCTGAAATTCGAACGCCATGACTTCCACTGCAGCGGTCCTGGGTAATTTCTTCCGCGATTTGATATCTAAAAGTTTCTGCCAGCCTTCCTGCCAGCGGCCGGGTCTGCTGTCGTCGATCGCAACCTTTTCTTTTTTTTTCTGAGTCTTTAATTTAGCCTCGGCGAATTTCTTGGCAAAATCAGGCGGTACAGCCGGTGCGTCAGGTGCGCAATTAATAAATTCTTCAAATCGGGTCTTTGAAACGAAACGCAATTTTAGTTTCGGTTTCGTTGCCAAGTTGTGCGGCCAGACCAGGCGGTAGGCTGCCGATTCACCCGGGCTGACTGCCAGCGGACCCAGAAGCACGCTCATCTCGGGCACTCCGGCATGCGGAAATGCATGCACGATATCATGACGCAGGTCGTGTGCCCGATAGACGGTTTTATCGCGCTTTTTCGATTTTGATTTTCTTTTTTGGGGCATCGGGTTTTCCTTTATATATGTAGTGGCCACCGGAAATTTTGGCTTAAAACCTAAACCCACAGTTCGACAGACCTGGCGGAGGCTCAGGGCCGGCTAATTGTCAAAGTATTTTTTCACTACTTGAATCGTTGATTCGTACCAGTACTTTCCGGTTATATTTTTATATTCTTCTTCGTCATAAATTTGGGGTTTTAAAACCACATCGGGCGTGCCGGCATAGTGGCTCGGGTAGAGGTAGCCGGCACCAATTCTGGGGTTATCGTCTTTGGGCTCGGCGGCACGATTATAGTTGCTATTGCCGAAAGCATAGTGGCGGACTTCCCATTTAGGCGTCTTTACCCCCTTGATGACCTCCCATCGGATCAGCGCAGCAGTAAACCAGGTGTCAAAAATGATATTGCTATCGATACCGATACTGGAAATCAGATCGTAAAACGTATCATAAACTCTTTTGCCTGCTTTTGATAACAACTCACCTGATGCTTTGTTCGCCAGACCATCAAGCACGGCGCCTCCCACAGCTGCTGCTGCGCCGGATCCGGGAGTACTGCCACCCAATATACTGCTGGCCGCGCTGCTCAACAAAGAAAAGGGGTTCTCAAAAGCATCTCTTAAAAAGCCGGCAATGATCTCGGCAAGTTCTGTCCATTGATCCGATTCAGTGATCAGATGGGTTGACAGGTAAAGACTGGGACCTTCCCCGCGCAACGGGATCGAAGGGTAAGTGTGCGGTGGCGGATTGGGAAGGGTATTATAGAAATGAGAGTCGCCTCTGGCATAATCCACTTCGGCCGGACTTATCTTCAGCGCCCGTGGACCCGTTCCGCGGTAAACATAGGTTCCCTGGAAAACGATGTCGTCTTTACCCGCACCCGGCGTTTCCTCCTCACAATAGAGGCGTTTTACAGTTTCGGTGAGGTGCCACTCAAAACCGGAGTCATCGATTTTTTCTCCAAAAATTTCAGCCGGCACGCCTTTGTGAATTTGTTTCCCATCACCTTCGCCGTCTTTGTCTACTAAAATAACGTTTTCGTCGGACGCTTTATATTTATTAAGGGCATCATTTTTTGAACCAGTATCTTCACCGATGACAATTATCTTTGCCCCTTTTTCATGGGCAATCACTTCAGCGATCCGTTCATTCAATTCGTTCAGGACCTGTCTGACGGCGTTCGTAAGTTCTTTAATGTCTGCATTCGATCTTTGGAGTTTCTTTGCTCTGACAGAGAAGTAGCTGTCAATAAAATCCGACAACATGTGAGCGGGAATTTTTATTTTATCGTTCCAGGCTTTAGCGATCACGCTTCTTTTGTAGTTATCCAGTAATTTACTCAAGCGCGCATCTTCTGATTCACCCTGCAGGCCCCTGGCGATACAATTACCGGCAATATCAAGTAAGGCGTTTAAAAGATCTTCAAACCCTCTGGTAAGCGGAAGCTCATTGTGAATGGTTTCGCGTAAAAAAACCTGGCTGACGGGAGTGACCGGCATATCTTCCTCCTTTCAAACTGGCTGCAAATTGTTACTGGAGGACATCCAACCTGCCTGATAATTTGGACTTGCTATTAACCGGCATTTGAAAAACGCAAAATGAGATGTGTTCTCAACGAACGTGAATCGTCAAATCTGATTTGGAAACGAATTACGTTTTAGCATATACCACAGTGTGGTATATGTCAATGAAAAAATAAAAGCCCATTAACAGGAATTATGTGCGCTTTAAAAACGAAATTGGGGACATCCGATAATGCGGATGGCCCCAATTTTTTTCAAATGTCAATATGTCATCAACGTCCCCATCTCAAGAGTAATCGACTCCGTTTAGTGATCTTCGGCCATTGAATTTTCTGCAGCGGATTAAACGCGTAAACAAAATCACAACGCGGCGCTTGATTAATTTTTGAGCGGGGGAAGCTGCAGGACGGTGGAGGGCGGAGATTAAACTGAATACATAAATTTTTAAAATCGACCAGTCGGGCGGACGGTAGAGTCCAGTCCTTGTTTGGAAGAAAAATCTCTGGCATGTTTCCTGGCAACTTTCCGGGAGGCGAATTCTCCGATACGAACCGTGTGCCAGACCCTGCCTTTTGCGTCATTGAATTTAACTATATTGGCTGAATAACCCTTCTTTCCTAAAGTGCTTGCCATTTTGACGGCATTGTCTTTATGTAAAAACGCGCCCACCTGAATGGAATAGGAAGCTTTCGGCAGACTGGAAAAGCTGATGGGCAATTCAGATTTCCCAACATCCTGCCGGCTCACAACAGTTGATTCCTGGGCAGAAAGTTCGCTCTCGGCCGTCTTCTTAATTGATGGCTCGGTTTTTTTTGTTTCCGCCGCATTATTTCTTGCTGTTTTAGAAAGATCGTTTAAATTGTTTACTTTATATTTCTCTTCCAGACCTGTTTCAGTCGACTCTAATTTGACGGATTGTTCTCCGGTAAATTCCATTGCTTGAGTCTTTGCTACCACACTTGATTCAGCCAATGCGGCATCATGGTATTCGGTCTCATATGAGACCACCACATCGGGTTTCATTATAGAATTGTCTGAAATCGGAAGATTAGACCCGGTCCACAATATTCCCTGATACCATAAAGACCACATTAAGGTTAAAGCGACCGAGCATATGGCCAAGGCAGTATTCCGCAAACCCGATTCCGTGAACCGCGAAATAATATCTCGTGTCCGGATCAGCCATCTGTATTCTTTTGAGAAAGCGTATTTGTGAGGTCTGGTATTTCGACTAAAAGAGCCCTTCTGAGCTTCTGTTATTTTAATACCGTCAGCCTGCAGACGATTTATTATTTTAGAAAGGCCTTTTGACAGTTTAAAAAACGGTGGCGCGATAAATTGATTAAAAAGATAAGCTAAAGAATGCTTTGTTAGTTTTTTAATCTGATAATAAATCTCTGGAATTTTTGACTGCAGGAAAAGATTGGAAATATAATTAGACGCAGACAGAAGTATGCCGGTCAGTTTGTGCTTCGTTTCTATCTTAATTTCACCGGGAAGACGGAGTTCGTGAGAACATTCTTTAATCATTTCCGGCGTAATTTTTTGAACGCCTGCTACATATCCTTGAATTAAAGCCCGATCGCAAATTATGTTAATCAGTCGCGGGTAACCTCTGGAAAAGCGATATATCTCGGTGATGGCCTTCTGGTTGAATATCTCTATTTCACTTCCGGCAACTTTGAGGCGGTGTAAACAGTATTGAAGTGTTTCATATTCTGATAACGGTTTGATTTGATGATGGATGGTAACTCTTTGCCGGAGGGCTCGACATTTTCGAGACAATAATTTTTTAGTTAACTCATTCTGCCCGACTAAAAAAATGCTGATCAGATTTTTGCCTGCCAGCTCGATGTTTGACAGAAGTCGAATCTGCTCCAGAATCTCTAGAGATAATTTATGGGCCTCATCGATAATAAGCAAGACACGAATATTATCCGTAAATTGACGTTCCAGGAAATTTGTTAAATGAAATATAAAATCTTCGACCGTATTAAAACGTTCAGAAATATAAAATGATTGGCCGACAAGAGATAAGAAACCCATCAGATCTATCTTGGAGTGGACAATTTTGGCAGCAAAAACATCACTATCCATATAATCTAATAGCGCATTAATTAACGTCGTTTTCCCGGTTCCGGCATCTCCGGTCAGAACCAGGATGCCGTTTTGGCTCATCACGCCGTACTCCAACACGGCTAATGCTTCTTTATGAATTTCGCTTAGCCAGAGGAACCTGGGGTCCGTGTCAATTTGAAACGGCTTTTCAGCCAACCTATAATGCGAAATATACATCGGCAAAAACAGCGCTGAGAAAATTTTCAAAGAAAAAGTTGGCGAATAAATAAGTCAAGAAGAATGAAAAAGTAGAAGTCGGAAACGTTCAGCTTTCGAGAGGGAAAAAACACCCGGCCTTGAAATCAATGTAAATTCAGATCAACCCGTTTATCTTTACTTTATTTTATAGACATTTTTTAAGGTTAAGTCAAATCATATTTGCGGATTCATTACTTTATTAAAATCGTCAGTCAAAAGGATGGTATCATATACCCATAAGTCAAATCCCAATATCGACATTCCCTTTGCCAAAACGCAATAAATCAACCCCCCTTTTTTGCTATTACTATGGAAAATAAGCGATCAAATGCGAAAGTGTCAGCGCTGAAAGTATTAAAGTAGTCATTTTTAATTTTTTTAATACTCGTCACTTCGTTTGCCATTTTATTTGGCTTTGATATGCATGCTATGCAGTCGACTATTATTTCTGAAATTGTACAATGTATTGATACCGGTGAATTTAACAAAATCGGCAGTGTAGATAGAAAGGGTTCTGTTTGTAGCTTAATTACTATTATTATTTTTCTTTGCATTTCTTTGCGAATAACCCAAAAAAAATTGGAACTGAAACATAACCAAACGCTTGCAGCCGAAGTGAAGGACCACGCGGCTAAAGCGCAGCGTTCGGTCGCCTCTAACCCCGAAGGACACAATTGAGGGCAAAACAAAGTCGGTATGACGATTCTATAGAAACCGCCGACACCGATCTCGCGGGCAGCATATGGTCAGCGACCGGTGATGTCACCTGCATTCACCCTCGAAGCCATGCGCACGGGGGGACGAATTATAATTTTGAAACGACATAAGTTGCACTATCTCCTAAGCCTCGCAAAGTGAACTCCGGCATTTCTCGAGAACTTCGGCAAAATAATGCTCCAGGGCAGAATTCACCTCGGGGCACCTATCGATAACTGCCGCTGCCCAATCCAGGTATTCCTTACGTTGTTCCAAACTCCAATCCGTTGGGGGCGAGTCGGTAATTTCGATTACATTTGAAATCTTATCTCCGAGTTTGATAAGAACAGCATCCGGCGAGAGCTTTGCGGCATGTTCTATTTGACGTTGTTTCCTTACCTCTTTTGGAAGCTTTTTATCGTCCGAGACCTCTTCGACAAGGCGGCACACCCTTTTGCCAAAAGCTGATGCAAGCTCTTCAACGGTCGTTTCTGTATCCTCTAAAGTATCATGCAGCAATGCCGCCGCCAGTATTTGGGGATCATCAATATCACCAACTTCAGAAATTATCCGTGCGACTGATTTTGGGTGTTCAATATAAGGGGATTCATCCCGACCTTTCCGTGTTTGACCCTTATGTTTTTGGGCGGCAAACTCAGCTGCTTTTAATACAAGCGCATCTTCCATAAAATTTGGCATTGGCTAAATTCCTTACCCACTGTTACCTATTCCAATGTGCAGGGCAGCTACCGCGGCGTCGGCAATATCGACGCTGATCCACTCTTCGTGGATCCGGACGGGACGGATAACATTGTCGGAACGGTCGATGATGACCTGGCGCCTTTCGCAGGCTCCCCCCTTATTGATGCAGGCGATGGATCGGTCGCTCCTGCAACAGACATCGATAACAATCCCCGGGTGGATGATGCGGGAACGGCAAATACCGGAACGTGAACGCCGGCTTTCACGGATATGGGGGCATACGAGTTTCAACCGTAACCAACGGTATCCCACAGCCTACGGATGATTTTGTTATTCTTAAACGCCCCATTTTAGATCTGAAATGGCGTGTTTAAGACATTTTAAAGCCATGTTTTAGAGCACACCCAATTTTAATTACAGATAGCAGGCACGGCCCGACCCTCAGGGTTCTCCTGTTTCCCTTTTTCCTTCTTTAATCATCCAAAACAGCGCCTCGACCATAGAGCCCCATTGGATGGCCACCGGCAGCCAGTCCAATAGATCTGCAGTCGGTACAGCGATAAAATTATGTTGGAGCAAAAATCCTGTCAGTAATTTGCTGCCGATGTAGCCGGCCAGAAAACACCAGCCGATCGTGTCACGTTTCTGGAGAAGCTGGCCGGCTCCCGGGCACAGCCATCCGAGTCCGACGAGGGCTGCGCCGTATTTTGCCGAAAACCGCGACCAGCGAATATCTATTTCGGGGAGTCGCTGCCATAATGCGCCAATCGTTCCGGCGATGGCAAAATACCTGACAGACGCCTGAAATAGTTTGCCAGTGCTGTGTTCCGCCCTGGCCACTAATTCGTGAACAAGGTTGATTACGGTATAAGGGTTATTTGGCGACAACTCCCCGCTGCCTGCCATACGGGAAATGTCATGGAACAGATGCATGTAGGCCGGTACAACAGCCAGAATTGCCAGTAAATAGGCGGCGAATAGAAGATATCCGAAGCGCCTGGAGCCCGCATAGACATGTCCGGAACCAGGGCAGAACCAGGCCACGGCGACTGCCCATGCAACGCTTACCTGAGGCGGTTCCCCCTGCCGGCGTCGATGCTCTGTTGCCGCATCAACGGCGCCAATCATCGCCCACAACCAGATAAAGTATAAAGCGAAAAAAGAAATCCCGGCAGATAAAAAAGGGACATCCGGTAGCACAAATGGTGCCGCGCCGTTAAAGCTGTCGAAAATCCGGCCGATGACCGCGCTGAGTATAACAAACAGGGTCCGGGTAAACCAGACGGTGGCCAAAATAAACACAGCGGCCGTTAGCAGGCCCCGCAGGCGGTCGCCGGCATAGAACTCTCCCAGACCGGGGGCGCTGGCACTGTAGACGAAGGCGCGATGGACGCTGATGGATTTTGCTACGCTTGAAGACAGTTCGCCGATATTTTTGTCACCGGCCTGAATCATCGATATTTCCTGTATCATCCGGTTGAGGGTTCTATATGTCTGCCGATAATGTCCTTACCATTAAATAAATATTATAGCAGATTATGAATTTAATAGTGAAAATTTAATTGGGCTTTCCGCAAGGGCGAAAATAGGTTATATGAAATACTGATTTGGAGTGATGAAGGTAGAATTCAAGCTATCTGACTTGTCGTTTTCCGGTCTGAGTTGTCTGCCAGGGCGCAGCTCGCCAAAGCGAAGACTGGTCGCTTTCCGGCTTAATATGGCAGGTTTTTTTCCAAACGTATAAATAGAACGGACGTCCGCTTTATACTGGGCGTCCACTTCTCTCTTGACAGTCAAAGTACGAAATTTTAATTTGTAATTTACGATATTGAACCGGGTCAAGTAGACGCTATCCCTTCCGACCGCCACGGCGATCCGCACAGTGAGATTGCGCGGGCAATGCGCCGGGCATCGACGACCTGAACCGCACTTGCGCCGAGTATATGAACAGTTGATTTTATAGCACTTCAATTATGGTAAGGAGTTGAAGAATATGAAAAGACTGATACTTTTAATTCTGGTCCCGGTGTTCTGCCTGTCGACATCCGCCGAAGCCGGTCAAATCTATCAATGGCTTGACAAGAACGGAGTGAGGCATTTTACCAACGAACCGCCGCCTCCGGGCGCAAAAGTTGTTAATGCGCAAACGGCGATTCCATACAATGAAGCGGCCGATCAAAAGCGTACGCAGGAAGATCAGGAGGCCCTGGAGCAGGACTTGAATCAGCAAGAATCACAGACCGAGCAGCAGGAAGAGAACCGACAGGGACAGGAGACCCCGGGAGTTCAGGCCGACGATTCCGATTCCAATAACACTGCTGAAGGCGTTATCGTCGAGCCGAATGTCCAGGACCGGGAGCAGGTCCGCCATTACGAACGGCGCAAACAAGAACGCGAAGAGATTGTGACGCCGCTGCCTCGCCGCAACCGGATGGACGGGCGCATTCGTTGAAGGCGATTTTAAAACATAATGAACTGAAAAAAATCAAGCCCACCCCAGGCAACAACGCAGTATTTTCCCCTATTTGATCACCCCGCATGCCATGCGGTCACCGCCTCCGCCCAGTTTCTTGGGATTGTCGGAGTAGTTGTCGCCTCCGGCATGAATCATCAGCGATCGGCCTTTGAAATCAGATAGCTTGATGCGGGGGGCAAGTACGGGATGGTCGGCTTTACCATTTGCATCAACATACAGGGCGGGCAAATCGCCGAGGTGGCCATTTTCATAAGGGCCTGCGTGTCTGCCGGTGCCGGCAGGGTCATAGTGACCGCCGGCCGCCATTCCGGGGACCATTTTACCGCCCCCTTCTCCAGGGCTACAGTCTGGATTTTGATGGACATGGAACCCGTGCAAGCCGGGGGTTAGATCTTTTAAATCGGGCGTCAAAACCGTTCCATAAGGGCTCGATGATGCCTTCACCGTGCCGATAGCGCTGCCCACACCTGCGCTATCGATCAGATACATTGGGATGACCAGCTCTTCTGCTTGCGCAGGGATACAGACGACCAGCAAACCCAGGATAGTAATTATCAGCTTTTTCATGATGACTTTCTCCGTTTATTCTTCCCGGTTCAGATTGGCGCTTTAAAGACCATTGCGGAAGCGTGTTTTGACCAAAAGCTGGTTACGGGGAGGGGCTTTGTCAATGGGGAATACAACATTTAAATCACAAAGGATTCCACCGGGGATATCGTAGATATAGAGCGTAGAGGATTTAACCGGGGCGCCCTGTGAAATACTTGTCAGTGAAATACGAAGTCCATTTCACAGGGGTTTCGAAGGTATGGAACGCAGCGAATTTAATCGGGGAGCTGGCAGATGTTCTTTTCTTCAAATATCAATATTTCAACCACATCCCTATCTCCATTTTCTTGCATTCTTCGAAAAAAAATGCAATATATTAGTCCCTATCTCCCACACAGGAGGCCAGCCATGTTCGCTGCCCTGCACTATAAGGGTTTTAACGGCGTTCGGGCTTTTCGCCGTTGGGTGATCCCCTACCTCGCTTCCCGTATTCATCCGGACGCCTTCAGGCCAATTCTCTGCTATCTTTACACCGAGTATCACTGCAACATAGATTGCCACTACTGTTTCCAGTTCGACAACCACAGACCGGGTATGGAGTTGGATACAGCCAAAAGCGCAATAGATTGGCTCAAGTCTGCAGGGTGCCGGGTCATCCCTCTCATGGGAGGGGAGCCGCTATTGCGGAAGGATTTCATCCTGGAAGTTATCCGTTACGGTTCCCAAAAAGGTTTTTTCATGTATCTGCCCACCAATGGGTATCTTTTGGACAAAAACTTTATCGACGAGGCGGGTCGGGCAGGCGTGGCCGCGATAAATCTGGCCGTGGACTGCGTATCTCCCCGCAAAGGCCTGCCAAAGGCCCTTCTCCCAATTGAGCCGCAATTCCGTTATCTTGTCGAGCGGCAAAAGAAATACGGCTACCTCGTCTTTTTCAATATCAACATCTGCAAGACCAACATCGAGGATGTGAAAGCGCTGACCGAGATCGCTCACCAAAACCATATCGGAACCGATTACCATCTCAATGAACAGCCCCACAGCTTCATTGATACCGGGCATTTCAAACATCAGGATGAGGGGCTGTATATCACTCCTGATGAATTCGACGACGTCGACGACCTTCTGGACTGGATAATCGACAAGCAACACAGGGGCTGGCCGATGGTTAATTCTATCGAACACCTCCAGGCATTCAAACACCGGGCGCGGGGCTCGATGCGGGCCTGGCCCTGCCGGGCCGGCTTAAACGGGGCGCTTATCAGGCCCGACGGCACGCTTTCGCCCTGTTTTGACATGATGTTTTACGATTACAATTGGGGTCGGATCTGGGAGCCGCGCTTCGACCGGCAAGAGTTGAAGGCGCTCAAAGAAAAGTGTTTGCCGCAGTGCTCTTCCACCTGCTTTTGCACGATGGGTCATTATTACAGCCTGAGCACCCTTCCGGAATGGGTTCGCAAGCATATGCGGGTGGGTTGACGTTTTTCCGGCCCGGGATGTCCGCAAGCCTGAGCAGACATTAAAACTTTTGCCGGCTACTGGGTCCCTACAAAGAAAGGGCGAAAGCGGTCCGGCTCCCAGGTCAAAGCCCGGTCGATCTCACCCAGAAGCCTCTTCCTGTCATCGGGTAGGTTTCCGGACAGATTCAGGTAGTTGGTGTAGTGATCGCTGGTTAAGCGGGTCCGGCAATGAAGGTTTTCGAGCAATAGTCTGGTTTCCTTCAGCACCTCGCAGGGTGAAAGGAGTTGAAACCGGCCTTTTTTAATTTGGTGCAATAAAAGCGTATTGATTTTGGGTACAAGGGTTCGCAGCCGCACAAAATCCGGTTCAATTTCATTGATCGCCTCGGCAGTTTTCAGCGCATGAATTTCCGATCTTTCCACGCCACCTATCCCGAGGATGACATATTCGCTGAGTTCCATGCCCGCTCGTTTTACCATTTTACCTGCTTTTATCTGTTCTGCGGCGTTTGTTCCTTTCTTCACCCTTTTTAAAATAACATCGTCACCGCTTTCAAGTCCTACATGAATCCGACTCAGGTCGGCCTCTCGAAGCATTGCCAGATCAGCCGGATCCTTTCTGGCAATGTACCGGGATGAGCCATATACAGTGATCCTTTGAAGACTCCGAAATTTCGCCGTACTATAACGGCATATCGCGGCGAGATCACGGGCGGGCATGGCAATGGAATTGCCGGCCGGGAAAAAGACAGATTTCACCTTTTCCCCGTAGATATCAAAGGCTGCATCGATGTCCTCGCAGATTTCTTTTACAGGCCTTATCCGGTAGAACGGACCCTTTTTATAGATCATACAAAAGGTACATTTGTTGTGCGGGCAACCCACCGTGGCCTGGATTAAAAGACTGGCTGCTTCACTCGGCGGCCGATATATGGGACCTTCATATCGCATGAAATAATTTCGTTTTTTTAACGGCAACGGCTTTAAAGTATACGGCTGTGCGATCTCTATCTTGAGCGATAATTGAGTATATCACAGGTTATGAACGAACCGAAACCGATATTCCCGGCCGCCAAAATCAATTTTTTACCCATCAAATCCGGTGACCATGTGGACACATTCTCTAACCCCAAACTGATTTCTTGAATAGGGTGCAGTATTAAATCTTTATTCAAAAGCGCAACAGATCAACCCCCGTACCTTTTTTGTGGCCCCCCGGCATCCCAGCCTTTAAATTTGCTAATTGCCCGATTTTTTTGTATCATATTAACAGGTTGCTACCCTATCCAGGCCCTTGCTTGCCGCGGCGTAGCTCGACAGAGTGAAGACGCGAACCCCAAACCCTGAACCCTTGAACTATGAACCTTATTTTATGAAAGACATCATATTATTCAGTTTAGGAGCGATTTTTTCAATTGCCTTCGGTATAGCGATCACCCACCTGGCGGTGGGGTGGGTCGGTAAAGACATTGTTTTGTGGGGCTGCATTGTTCTCATTTTCTTCGGTATTGTCATTGGTATCGGGCACACGGTCATAGAAGGAATCGTCATCGCCGCAATTTTGGGAGCAGGCGGATATTTCTTCGTGAATAAAATACCGGCGTTTGTATTGTATGTCCCCGGGGCGTTAGCGGGTTTTTCGATCTTTATGATTGTCATCGGCTTAATCGCTGCGTCGCAGGAGGCGCCCCAACGCGAGGCGCGGGAGCGGGCGCAGAAGTCGCAACACGAAAAAGAAGCGGAATGGCGTGCAGAGCGGGAGGCTGCAGAAGCAAGGTGGGAAGCGTATCGCAGGAAACTTGCAACCCTGCCGGTCCCAACACCAAAGGCAGATGTCGGAGAGCGGTTGAATGCCTTTCGGACATATCTTAATCGCGTTTGGCACCGGCTGCCGCCGCAGCTTTTCGAACCCAACGATGCAAATTACAAACTCATACACACCTGGCTTCAGCGGCAGTTTATCAAGATCGTGGAAAAACCACTTGGATGCCAAATTGAAATGCAATACGGCGATTACGATTGTGAGTTCGATGAGGACTTGCCCGGAGAAGCAATAAGCGCACCGGAAGAGCCAGAATACCAGCCTATGGAGATTTGGGTGAATGATATATATACATTCGATAGTCTGGTTGCCGCACATGATGGTTGGTATAAGACGAAACCACCCTTCGATTATATGAGAGTATTTGAGGAAACGGATTCAGCCGAAGGATCGACAGCTGAATACATTCCCTTTGCCAAGGCCCGATTCGAACTCCGCCCCGCTTCATGGATCCCAACCAGTTAATCTGTGTACATCTATGTGCAGCCTGCCTTGGCGTAGCTCGCTGGAGCGAAGACAGGTCCGTGACCCAATTTTAATATTCCAGCATCCTGGCTATGGACTACGGCCAATCACTCGAAATTTATAAAATGACACATGAAAATATTAAAATTAATTGCCTATAAATTAGCCAAAATCTACTGGAAGATTTTTAGACCTCAGACCTTCGGGGTAAAATTGCTTCTGATCAATGACGGTAAAGTTTTGTTAGTGGAACACAGTTACACCAAAGGATATCATCTTCCTGGTGGTGGCGTTAAAAGCGGTGAGATGTTCGAGCAGGCTTTAAAAAGAGAGATCCTGGAAGAGCTTGGTCTGGATATTAATGATCTTCAACTGTTTGGCGTTTATCAAAATACAAAACAAGGAAAAATCGATACAGTAACTGCGTTTATATCCACTACGCCCGTGGACTTAAATAAAGCCAAGCTTAGCACTGAAATCAACCGTGCCGATTTTTTTAGCCTGGATATTTTACCGACAAATATTTCGCCGGGCAGCCGTAAGAGGATACAGGAGTACCTGTCTAATAATTTTCCAATAGCCAAGGAGTGGTAGTTTTTATTAACGTCACTTAAAACGGCTTATCAGCTCCCGCCAAAGACAACCTACCATATACCCTGTACCGTATACCCTATACCTTATACCCTGCCCTCCGAAGCATTTCAATGCGAAGCATGGGAAGACGCGTCCTCAGTCCTGGATTCAAAACGCAACAACGCAACCCCGTTATATATTAAAACTACTATAGAAACTACTCCCCCGTCCCCACCCTCTCCCTCTCGTTCCTGTTTCTCCTCGAATTATACGGTCTCTGCCGAGGTGGCTCCGGCGGCAGGCAGATAAAATCGCATGGCGTAGTCTTTGACCATGCGGTCGGCATTGAAACGCCATCCAAGACTTTGCATGGACTGCTTGACGCGCTCTATCCAACGGTGAGGTAGGCCGCTCGGGTCGCGTTCATAGTAAAGTGGAATCACTTCATTCTCCAGCGCATGGTAAAGAAATTCGGCGTCTCTTTGATACTGCTGGCTTGGGTCGTTGTGCATGCCGCCATGGCCGATGGCAAAACCGTTTCTGCCGTTAAAAGACTCGTTCCACCATCCATCGAGAGTGGAAAGATTCAAGCCCCCGTTGAGAACGACCTTTTGTCCGCTGGTGCCGCAAGCTTCCAGAGGGCGCCGTGGCGTATTCAACCAGACGTCAACGCCTTGCACCAGGTGGCGGGCCACATTATAGTCATAGTCTTCAACAAAAATAATTCTTCTTTTGAGAACCGGGTCGTTGGCGTACTTTTTGATTTGCTGTAAAATCTTCTTTCCCTCATTGTCGCGCGGATGCGCTTTTCCGGCAAAAATGATCTGCATCGGCTTCTTTGGATCGGTCACCAATTTGATCAACCTTTCCGGCCGGGATAAAATGAGATCACCCTGTTTATAAGTGGCCAATCGTCTCGCTGAACCGATGGTCAGGATGTCAGGGTCCAGAATTTGATCAATTTGCTGAATCGTTTCTTGATCCCCCAAACGTTCAGCCTGGAAGCGCAGACGCCGCCGGACAAAATTAATCAGGCGCATATTCAGAGTCTGATGGGTTTCCCACAGCTCTCCGTCGTCGATCTCGGTTATTTTTTCCCAGATATCCGGATGGATCATGCGGGTGGACCAAGTGTGCGCCAGTCTTGTCTCAAACAACGTGTTCATCTGAGGTGCGAGCCATGAAAGCACATGAACACCGTTGGTGATGTGGCCGATCGGTATCTCCCCCTCGGGCCGATTCGGCCAGAGGGCCTGCCACATGCGTCGGCTGACATCGGCATGAATTGCCGAGACCGCATTGGCGCGCCGAGAATTTTTCAGGGCCAGGACAGTCATACAAAACGGCTCTTTCTTGTCGTCGGGATTCACACGGCCCAACGCCATAAGTGCTTCATGCGACAGCCCCAATTTTTCCTGGAAAACGCCCAGATGCTCTTCAACCAGCTCCGCAGAAAATCGGTCGTGTCCGGCCGGCACAGGCGTGTGCGTGGTAAAAACGGTGTAAAGCGATACCCGCCGGCGGGCACGATCAAACGGAATGTCGTCGTCCTGCATGATTCGCCGGACCTCCTCAAGAATGGCAAATGCACTGTGGCCCTCATTGAGATGCAAGACACCTGGAAATAAATTCAGCGCCTGCAGCGCACGCGCGCCACCGATACCCAATAGTAATTCTTGACGAATACGGGTGCGGTCGTTTCCGCCGTATAGACGAGAAGTCAACATGCGATCCTCGTCTGTATTTCCCTCCACGTTTGAATCGAGCAGAAGCAACTGCACCCGGCCGACTTGCAATTGCCAGACGCTGGCCTGGATAAACCCGTCCCGCGTATCGACCCGGATGATCAACGGTTGACCATCTGCTTGTTTCAGCATTTCAAACGGTAACTGATTGATGTCGAGGTCGACATATTCTTCTTCCTGCCAGCCTTCTTTGGTCAGGCGCTGCATGAAATAACCCTGATGGTACAAAAGACCGATTCCGATAAGCGGAATTCCCAGATCCGATGCACTCTTTAGATGGTCGCCGGCCAGAATGCCCAATCCGCCGGAGTAAATCGGCAACGATTCATGCAGGCCGAATTCTGCCGAAAAATAAGCCACCGGTCGGCTGCACAGATTACCGCAATGCACGTTTCCCCAGGTTTGCGGCTTCGCCAAATATTCATTCAGTCGCCTGAAGGCATGATTGATCCGGCTTTGAATCACAAGTTCCGATGCCCGTTGTTCGATCTGTTCAGGACTGATTCGATTCAAAAACGCAACCGGATTATGATCGACCTGGCGCCATAAATGCGGATCCAGATCCGTAAACAGCCGAATCACTTCCGGGTGCCATGTCCACCATAAATTCTGTGCCAGTGCGCGCAGCCGTTGATGAAGATTGTTTTCCATTGCGGGATCTCCTGTTCTTAGAATTGAAGAGATAGAGTTAACAAAAACTGGTCCTTCTCAGAATATTCTTTTTTTACGGGACATACAAGAATCTTTAAATTGTGGCCCGTTTTTCCCCTTTAGAAAACCAGTTTTCACCGAATCCATTAAGGTCCAAACGTTTTGCAATATGTCGTTTTCCGGCTAAATATGGCAACAGCTTTTTATTCAAATGTAGAAATAGAAGGGACGTCCCCATCTCCATCTCCATCTCCCCCATTTCCCAAATATCTTTTACTTGGCCTAAATTGGCTTTTATTTTTATCCGGGCTAGCGGATGGAAGGATAGCCATCCCTGACCCCGTTTTTGGAAAAAACGATCTGCCAGAGCTGGTTCCGCCTCGCACGGAAACTGCCGGCACAGGAAAGCAGGTAGTATGTCCACATGCGTTGAAACCGCTGGTCGTAAGCGTCCTGGATACAGTGCCAGTTTTCGACGAAGTTCCGATGCCAGGCCATTAGGGTGAGATCGTAGTGCGGACCGAAACTGTGCCAGTCTTCCAAAACGAAAAGGCCTTCGGCAGCGGATGCAATCTGCCGGGCCGACGGCAGCATCGAATTGGGAAAAATATATTTTGCAATCCAGGGGTCTACGGAGCGAACCGACGTGTTGCTGCCGATGGTGTGCAACAAAAACAGTCCGCCATCCTTCAGGCATCGGTTGATCACCTGCATGTAGGTCCGGTAGTTGGTAACTCCCACATGTTCGAACATGCCGATCGAGACGATGCGGTCGAAGGTCCCTTGAACATCGCGGTAATCCTGCAGCTCGATACACACGGGCAGGCCTTCACAACACCGGTGGGCCAGTTTGACCTGCTCGCTTGAGACCGTAATGCCCGTTACTTCGACGCCGTATTTCTCAGCGGCGTAGAGCGCCAATCCGCCCCATCCGCAGCCGATATCCAGCACCCGCATGCCCGGTTCCAGTCTCAGTTTTCGGCAGGTTAACTCCAGTTTGGCCTCCTGGGCTTCATTGAGCGTCTCGGCCGCCAGCCAATAAGCGCAGGAGTAATTCATGCGCTTGTCCAGCATCGCTGTAAAAAGGTCGTTGCCAATATCGTAATGCTTCTGGCCGATTTCATACGCCCTGGCTCTGCCGTGCATGTTGGTCAGTTTGGCCTTAAGTGCCGCCCACAGGATCGCTTTCGATTTGCGGACCTTTTTATCGAGTCGTGCGGCTAAGATCCGTTCGAAGAACTGATCCAGTGCCTCACAGTCCCACCAGCCATCCATGTAGCTTTCTCCCATCGCCAGTGAGCCCCCGGCGATGACCCTCGAGTAGAAATCGGGATTGTGAACCCGGATATCGTAGGGTCTATCTCCGTCGATCCGTACACCCGCATGATCCAAAAGTTGCTGTATTAGCTGTTTTTCTGAAGGGCTTTTCATGGATTTGTCTCCGTTTTCAGGCGAAAGCGAAAATCGGAAAATAGAAAAAAGAGTCTCTTAAATATTCGTCTTTTTTTGTTTTGTAATGACAAAAACCCCACCTCTCAATCAGAAAAGTGGGGTTTTGAATTCATGCCATTTCCATCTCTTTTCAATGTCCATCCGCAGGTGAGATAGTTTTTACAAATTCAAGGAAGGCGATAATTTTAACCATAGACATACATATAAGTATTTCGCGGATTAAAATTTAAGCATGACAACGAAATTGTGAAAAATAGCCAGGTACGGGTGGAACACCGGATTGGGTTATCGCATATAGAATTATTATCATTTTTTTAGCATATAGGTTTTTCCGAAGTCAATGATTCATGATTCAAATAGAGAAATAGAAGGGACGTCCCTATTTTTCTATCCTCTATTCCCCTTGTCGTTTTCCAGCCTGAATCTGCGGATTGCGGATTGATGAATTTCCGATCTAAATAGTCCGGATTCCTTTCAGAGGGGAAAAAGGGGTTCGCTCTCCAGAAGTTTCGGGATGCGGTCGGGTTTGCGGGTTTTGTATTTCTTCAGCAACTTTTTATAAGAATCCAGATCAAAAGGCACGTTGTCCTGTAACGAGTGTAACATGAAGGGGATCAAAATCAGCCCGATCAAATGCAGGGTATCGTGGTGGGGGCATTTTTCTTGGCGCATGGCATTGTAGAATTGCAAAGCTTCGATCGGATCTTTACCCTCCAGTTGGTTTTCAACCACCGAATGAATAGCAATGTGCAGAAAGGGATTTGTTTCGGTGTCCGGGTCATACTCGTGGTCAGCCGTCACATCTGCGAACTCAAACTCGTTAAAAAATTCGTCCTCATGATCCAACATAATTTTCGCAAGATGCTTTTCTTCAGCATCGAGATCTTCCAGGTCACGGGCCTTCGCTTTTTCCCAGATGTCGTGCATCTGTTCGCGGTGCAGAATTCGCATTACTCTGGTGACATCGTCTCCGGCTCCGGCGAGAAGATCCTCATCCTGATCATCTTCAGGGCCGAAATGAAAATCCCACTGCGCTTTGGGATCGCTGAAGTAAACTTCATTGACTTCAAAGTGCTCAGGGTCGTACTCTCCTCCAACCCACTCAAGCATGGTGTCATAGGCGTCATGTTCAGGGTTTGAGAGGACCTCCAGCAAGTCCTCATAACCGGGAAGGCCGCCACAGTCTTCAGGCGGACAGGCCCGCCTGCCTGCCACACAGATTGGGTAATCTTTTTGCGTGTCACGCTGAAGAATTTTTTCCAGTTTAAGCTCATGCTCCCAGTAGTCTCCGAAATCGTATATGTACAAAGCTTTATTGTTTTGTGCTGTAAAATATCTCGAGATCTTTTGCTTCCATCCCGCTAAAATTTTGTGCTCAGCCCCGGCAAAGTCATCATCCGGAATCCCGATTTCATCTTCGATCCGCTTTTTCGGGTTCATGACTTTAAAAGCATACAGATGGAGATCCAACCAGCCCATTGCATTCTGGATCGCCACGTGTAAATCCCAGAAAGTGTAATAATCCGGCACCCGGATTCGTCGCCATATTGGCGGACGGATGAATTTTAGCGTAACCTTAAACTGATAAACGTTTTTGAAGGATTTTCCCATGATGATTGACCCCGGAAAAATTGTTATCGAATCTTTTATCATGCCGGCTTTCATAGAGTCAATATTCGACGCTTCAGAAAATCTGCTTATAACGGGTTCCGGCGCCTTGGCCTAATTTCTGGATAAACGTTTTTTTAGTCAGAGTCTGAAGTGCGTACTGAATCGTTCGACGTGGCATGACGGCTTCTTTTTCGATATCAGAAACCTTCAAACGTTTCTCCGGGCTGGACTTAAAGCAATTCAAAACAGCCTGGGCCGATTCGGAAAGCTTTTGTAACTTTGCATAGCGGTTACGATAAACCTCAACATCGGATAAGGACGACCGGAGGATCTTTATGAAAAACCATGCCAGGGGCTCGATTTTGTATTTTTTGGGATCATCATAAAATTTACCTTCCGAGCACTGATGCAGCGTGACGTAATAAAGAGATCGGTTTTGTTCAATGTGTCTATCGATTGCAATATATGGCGTTATCGCCTTCAAATATTTATCATCAGATTGGAGCAACGTCAGAATAAAAAGCGCCCGCCCGAGTCGACCATTGCCGTCCTGGAAAGGATGGATCGCCAAAAATCGAAATACAAACTCCGTGGCAACCAGCAAAGGCCAGGGATTTTCGCGAATGTTTAAATTATACCATTTCACAAGATCTGCCATGGCTGTGCTCGTAATAATCCCCGGTGGAGATGGGTCCAGGGCCACCCCTTGTTCACCGGTTTTGTGATTGATAAATATAACCCGGTTAGGTGTTTTTTTGTATCCTCCGGCAAAATTTTCTGCCTGAGGATAATATCCGAGCAAATCATGGTGCAGGCCTCGAATGATCGTCTCTGTTAAAGGAAAAAGCTCTTTTGCTTGAATATAAACAGTTGAAAGTATCTGGCGGCAGCCAACCACTTCTTCTACACTGCGTTCTCCATCTTTTTTAAGCTTGTCCAAAATAAATATCTTATTTTCTTGAAACGCTGTGGTTTTACCATTTTTTTGCAAGATCGTATCGACCCATTCGACCTCCTGGTCCGTTAAAACGGCATTTTCGATTCGTGTAGAAGCTCCGATATTGCTGATTAAAGCAAAGCGATGGAGATATTTAGCTTCTTCAGGTGATAAGTCTTCGATATTTTTATATGTCTCTACTAAAAAGCCCTGCAAAACTCTTAGTTCGTTTTCCAATTTTTGGCCTGGTGTGAACGATAACATATCTGTCTCCTATCAAAAAAATTTAGGTGAACCATACAATATCGCGCAATATTGCGCAAGTATTTTTTTATTTTTATTGCGCATTATTGCGTTTTAAGTGAGGGACAAGCAGGTTGAACAGATAAGTTGGGATAAAATAGTAAAGGGGGGTAAAGGAGTCAAGTTTTCGTGTGGCTCTTTTGAGCATGATCTTTTTAGTTCCGTTATCGTTCATCAGCCTGCGGCCGCACAGGCTGACTACACAAACTGAAAGCGTGATGCCACATCCTTGAAAAAATCACGGGACCATATTTCAAGCGAATCCGGGTTGCTCACAAACGGCTCCACTTCCCGGCGCGCCTGGTCAATGGGCAAGCGTTCGATGGCGTCATGCATCAATTTTTTGAAAGACTCCACGGAAAGGGCCGCTTTATTTTTCCAGTGACCGCTCTGTCGCATGCGCTGCTCCAGATGAGACAGGTGAAGCTGCGGGTGGTTGGCGGCATACCACACCAGGTCGCACCAGTCGCGGCCTTTTACCCGTGTTTTCAACCTGCGGCACAGAATCGCGTGCATCTTGCCGGGCACATAATTCGAGGGACGGGGTTGATTTGTTGCGTTGCTTTCCCAAGTGTTTAATGAAAACAATGTCATTTAAAATAGGGTTTATTGGCAACAGGCCATCAAAACCTGCTTTAATCGCTTTCCGGCAGCGGATCCTTATTCGAGCCGTCCGGCAGCTGCTTTGCGTCCTCGCCGTCGAGTTCAAGCGCCGGAATGGCCGGTATCTGACCGCCGATGATGCCCTGCATGTCGCCGTAAAGGCCGACGGTGTTTTTGACGACGCGATCTATTTCCTTTTCGCGCTGCTTCCAGTGCTTTTCCATGGCGCGGCGCTCTTTGTTGAGCTGATCCTGCATGGAGGTGAAGGCTTCGATGATGCCTTCGATTTTCTGCTTAAACTCGACGCCGGCCAGGTACTGGTAGAGCGCTTCCATTTTTTCGCTTTTCCCGACGGATGCGGTGCGCTCGCGGTTGATTGCCTCCAGATGCTCGCGCAGGGCTGCGGACAGCGGAATCGCGCACAGCGGGTCGCTGACCCAGACGCCGTCGACCTGACCGAAGCGGCTGATGCCGTCGGGCAAAACGACCGAGACCAGGATGGCGATCGAAGCGCGGGTTTCGATCATGTCGTCCTTGAGCTTGGGGATCCAGGCGTTGCTCCAGGCTTTGGTGTTTTTGGTCTCCCACAGCAACACACCGCATTCGGCCCCCATGGGGGTGCGCACGGTCTGAACCAGGTCGGCGCCTTTGATCCCCTTGGGCACGGGCTGAATGTCGTCGTGGACGAAAAAGGCTTTCAGCTGGGCTTCGAAGTCCTGCTCCAGGACCTCGCCCTGGGTTTCCATGGAGCCCTGCTCGGCCTTGCGTTTCATGTCCGCGAGCGAGGCCTTAAGATCGTTTATCACCTTGTCTTTTTCCAGGTCCTTGAGCCGGTTCTCCTCGGCAATCTTTTTTGAAGTTTCTGCGCGTATCTTTTCGCGCTCCGCGTCCAGCTTGCGGGCCACGTCCAGCTCCAGGGATTCAGCCGCCTCTTTCAATTTGCGCTGCTCCTTTCGCAGCTCCAGCTCCTGCTCCCTGAAGGTCTTGATGGCCGCATCCTTTTCCTCGAGGTCTGTTTGCAGCTCCTTGAGCTGATCCGCAAACCGGCCTTCGAGTTTTTTGGCCGCCTTTTTTTCGGCTTCGGACAGGCGCTCTTTGAGTTTGGCCTCGATTTCCTCGTCGATCGCTTCGCGGCTTTTGGCGACCCGGGCTTCCTGCGCCTTGAGCGCCTCGGTCTTTTCCTTGAGTCTGGCTTCACGCCTTTTCACGTCCTGAAGCAGCTCTTCCTTCAGGTGCTCCCGAAGGCGCCCGGTCAGCGCGTCCGACATCTCGAATTCATGCCCGCAGCTCGGGCAGGTGATCATCCCCTCTTCCATGGTTTATATCCTCAGCAGAATGATAATGCTTTTAAGTATTCGAGTTTGTCGAGGTGGTCGCGATTTTCGACCACCTCAGATTATTCATCTAATTTAGTTAATTCTGATAATAGCCATTGTTGATATAATTATTGGATTATTGATACATTTACGAGGCGTCTAAAATAGCCATTTATGATACCATTAATGGGATCATTAACCTTTTTTTCTCAGATCGCATCCCGGCCGAAAAAATTCGAGGGACGGGGTTGATTTGTTGCGTTACTCTCCTGAGTGTTTAATGGAAACAATGTCATTTAAAATAGGGTTTATTGACAAATAGGCCATCAAAGCCTGCTTTAATCGCTGTCCGGCAGCGGATCCTTATTCGAGCCGTCCGACAGCTGCTTTGCGTCCTCGCCGTCGAGTTCCAGGGCCGGGTTGGCCGGGATCTGGCCGCCGATGACGCCCTTTCCTTCTCGCGCTGTTTCTGAAGCCAGGTAGGATTAATCTATATAACTATTAAACTATTTTATATTCAGATTATTTGTCATTGGCAGGTAAACAATTCAATTATCATACTAAAGAATGGGTAAATTATCAAGATTATTACTATTTAGCTCATAGCTCAATGGCCGGGAAGCAGCATTAGCTTGAAGCTCAAAGCTGAAAGCTCTTTTTAGTTAAATGGTTAAAAATTTGGACTAAGTGCTGAGCGAGCCGCGGGAGGCTGGTGGCGGAAGGTGAGTTCAGATGTACACGGTCTCGCTTAAAATGCGTTCCCCTATTTTGGGTTTTAACGCTTTTTTTATTACCAAATCCACATTTACCCCAAGAAGATCAGAAAGATGATTTTTTAGCTGTGGTAAAGGCGGGACGAGGTTGATTTGTTGCGCTGATGGTGCAGACCGGTGCGGGATTTTGACTCCCTTGAAAGCACGAAAGCTATCAGTCTTTCCGGCCTCACAGCCTATTTAGATTATTGGTTGGTTGACTCGCTAAAGAAATCGAGATCGAGCTCTGTAAGCAGTCTTGCTCGAATAAAGACACTCCCTTGTCTACAAAAGAGGTTTAAGCTCCTTTAATAGCCTTGAGAACGAAACAGCGCGCACCTGGCGGCTCATTGGAAATGTCTGATCGCCGGCATGCATAATGTCCAGGCGGCTGAGTTTTAGATCTGATATGGCGCTATGCATGGATTTTGTAATCCGCGGTGAGCTGGTCCGCTTAATTTCGAAACCAAGCCGCCTGCGACCTCTAACAACAAGTAGATCCAATTCGGCACCGGCATGTGTTGCCCAAAAATAACATTCCTCACTACGAGCGCCAAGCCGTCTAACAACCTGCTCGAGCACAAAGCTTTCCCAGGAGGCCCCTATTTTGGGGTGACCCTCAAGATCTTTGAGCGTTCTCAGATTAAGCAGTGTATGCAGGATTCCTGTGTCGGCAAGGTATACCTTAGGCGCCTTGACCTGACGTTTGGAGATATTCTCATTCCAGGGTAAAAGCTGGCGAACGACCAGTGCAGATGACAATAGATCAAGATAGTTTCGAGCTGTTGTGTCTGCGACGCCAAAAGACCGCCCAAATTCAGAAGCGTTCCAGATTTGGCCATGATAGTGCGCAAGCATCGTCCAGAAACGACGCAGGGTGGCCGAGCTTATGGTTATACCCAATTGGGGCAGATCTCTTTCTAAAAAGGTTTGAATGAAACCACGCCGCCACTCCTCGCTTTCCGCGTGCGAACGTGCCAAAAACGATCTTGGAAACCTTCCACGCAGCCAAAGCCGCATATGCTGCTCCTCTCCAACTTCATCCAGCGAAAAACCGTCCAATTGGTGATAGATAATCCGGCCCGCAAGTGTTTCAGCGCTCTGACGGAGAAGATCGGGTGATGCACTTCCAAGGATTAGAAATCGGGCCGGTAATTTCGGCCGATCAACCAAAACTCGAAGAACAGAAAAGAGATCAGGGTATCTTTGAATCTCATCGATGACGATTAAACCCTTCTGCTCCTTTAGCGCAAGCATGGGGTCGCTGAGTCGTGCCAGATCTTCAGGATTCTCAAGGTCATAATAGGAAACAGGCCTTTTGATATCCGCAGTAAACAAACGAGATAGGGTTGTCTTTCCGACCTGCCGCGCGCCTATTATTCCAACTATTGGATTGCTCCGAAGCAACCTTTTTAGCCTTTTGATTTCCTGTGGACGGTCAATCATGATAACTATTTACATTGAAAATCCGGTGCTGTCAACAGAATTTTCAATGTGATTAGGGAAACGCAGAAAGGGGGGTGTTGGTGAAATATTAACATTTGAGAACGGTATCCGGATGATTTATTAAAGATTTGACCCCGCAAGCAGGATTCAAGGTTAAAAAATCTAAAACCGAAAAAAATACGGTCCTCGCCTGTTTTTGGCAAACGAGGACCGCAAATGATTACGGTTTCGCGATATTAAAATCTCTGGCGTCTGGGACGGAGAACGGGACGCCCATTAATATATAAATAACTTTAGACGCAAGGCAGGGCTCCGATGGCGCCAGCTGATAGCGAATAGCTGAAGCTCTCAGCCGGTAGCTCATAGCTCAAAGTTAATCAAGGGCTGGGGACAGGAAGATCAATAGCCGCTTTTCTCTTCATCTATAGAATAACAGGTAGACGAGTGCCACCGTGGCCATTATGGTAATCAAAAGGCAAGGTATCTCCACTAATTTTCTATTATGGGCACGCTTGCATTTTTCTTGTAATTTACCAATTTCTGAAAAGCGTGAAAATGGTGCTGCATCGGTGAGCAGCTTCAACACAATAAAAGCATGCTCGATAATTGGTTTATAATTTTTTGATTCGCCGTCAATTTCATGAAACAAAAATTCTTTTCCATTACCCTGGGCAGCAAATCTATGCGTCCGGTTAAAGAAATTGAGAATATGTGGTTTTGCAAGCTGCATTTGAGCTTTTTAGTCGCCTTGTACAAAATATCTACCATACCACTTATTCCGAATTGTAAACTTGGGGAAATGAATTGCGCTGGATTTAATGTGCACGGCAACCGAATTCACGCCGCCTATAGCAAACCAATAGAACAGAGGGGCAGCGCCAGGTTCTAAAATACATATTTCGTATCCATTATATTCGCCATGAAATATGTATCTCGGCAGCCAGGTTCCCCATGGCTGCGGAAAAGGCGCATAAAATCGATCCCTGTTTATGTATTTAGTAAACAACTCCATTTTAGATATCGGTCTCAATCCCAATTCCGCCTGTATCTTATTATCAAAATCGATCTTATCAGATTTTTCCGCCCAGCAGCCGAACAACATAAGCAAAAGAAAAGGCAAAAGTATTCCGGATATCCAATAGACTCTGCGGGTAATGTCTGCATCGTCTTCACCACCACATGCGGATTCCAGGCTGAACCATATAATTACAGCAACAAACAGAAAGGTCAGGAGTAAACCAACAATCCATACTGTAGTACTTACTTTTCTTGCATTGTCCATATTTTTGATCTCGCTGGTGTCTCACTATTGTGCTGAAATCTATTGGGCTATTCCATACGATGCAGGGAATACCGTTTACCGATTTATGTCATCCAATTCGGGTAAGGTCCAAATCTTTTATCGGAATTTTTATCTCAATTCTTAAGTATCCAGAAGGACGAAAAAGGAGGGATGTAGAAGAGGGACATCCATTCTATTTTTATATTTTATTGCCATGACTGATAAATTATTACACCACGGCTATCAGGAAGTTTTGGACATCCCTGGAATTTCCGGCCGGCATATTGGTTTTTTTGCCTCTCTTAGCACCTTGTTTATATTATTCCTCATCTCCTTTTTGTTCGGGTCGATACTTTGCCAGAAATTGCTCCAGCTTTTTGAACTCGCCACCGAAGAACAGGAAAAGCGACTCGATGACCTGATCAATTCCATTTAAATGGCCATAGGTGGCCCCGACATAGGGCAGCGGCAATTTAAAGTGTGACGCTTTGTCGGAAAATCCCACCTGAAACTTATTGGCCGACTCCATGAAATGGATAGCCAGGCTGTATTTTGTGCCGGGTTTCCAGAACTGGCCATTGGACTGATGGCTATCGCGCCAGGGGTATTGCCGGACGATCCTTTCGGCTGTATGGACGTCGATGGATCTTTCCTCCAGCAAAATGGATCTATCCGGGTCTGTTATATATAGATCGTAGAGGTTTTCTGTCGGCATTTTACATTTCCTTATTTTTCAATTAGCAAAACGTTTGTCTATTGCACCATTAAAACCGGCTCTCTTTTTCTCTTAAAATCGTGTTTTTAATATCAAAATGACGGCTCTAAGGACTTGATCTGCGTTTGATTTATCGAATTCAGGGTGGGGGAGACCGGGTCAATATCAATAATTTAAATTTATACAAAAAAATAGGGAAATAAGCAAACCAATGCGTAGAATTGGAGGTCCTCTGTTAAATCCTCTGCGCTAATCTCTGATGAGATATTTACCGGGGTAAACAAAGCTGATAGCTCGTAGCGCATAGCTCAAGGCTCAAAACAGCTTGCAGATTTCGCACATTATACAGATTAAAAAGGGTCAACCATTATTAAAAGGCTCTAAAACAAGAAAAGTACCTTTTCTCGGCAAGCAGTGCCCTCTATTGACCGGATGCAGAAATTTTTGTTAGAGGTCAAAATTCGGGGATAATGCGATAATCCGAACTCGTATTCTATCCGTAACCGACTATTTCCATTGAATCATCATCAAGGAGGAGTATATGTTTGAAGCAGTAGCAAGCCCGTATCTGGTCAGTGACGATGGCAAATTTCGCATCAAAAACGCAACGACCTTACCGCCCAAGGGCTCTCCGGGCAAAAAGAAATGCAAGCAGCGCATCGGCAAACTCATCGAAGAGATTTCCGATTTACAGCGCATGCTGTATGCGCATGACCGCTATGCCATCCTGCTGATTTTCCAGGCCATGGACGCGGCCGGAAAGGACAGCACTATCCGGAGCGTGATGAGCGGGATCAACCCGGCAGGATGCCAGGTATTTTCTTTCAAACAGCCGACCCCCGAAGAGCTGGACCATGATTTTTTATGGCGCAGTGCAAAGCGCCTGCCCGAACGCGGCCGAATCGGCATCTTTAACCGCAGCTATTACGAAGAAGTGCTGGTGGTCAGGGTTCACCCGGAGTATCTCAAGGCCCAGAAGCTTCCTGATGATGTCGATCTGAAAAACATCTGGCAGCAGCGCTATGTCTCAATCTGCGATCACGAAAAACATCTGGCGCGCAATGGGACCGTCATATTAAAATTTTGGCTGAATGTGTCCAAAGCGGAGCAACGCCGGCGATTTCTTTCTCGTATCGACGAGCCCAGAAAAAATTGGAAATTTTCCGCCGGCGATGTGGAAGAACGAAAATTCTGGCAGGATTACATGGCCGCTTATGAAGCAGCCATCAATGCCACCTCGCGGACGTACGCTCCCTGGTATGCCATCCCGGCCGATGATAAGCCCTTTATGCGCATGTGTGTTGCTGAAATTATCGTGCAATGTCTTAAAAAATTGAAACTAAAGTATCCGACCGTCGGCGCCGGGGAAAAAGCCAGATTTGCTGAAATGCGGGCGATGCTGACAGAATGATATGTTCAAAAAAGGTTCAGGGTTCAGGGGTTCAAAGTCAGGAAGCTGGGAGACTATAAGGCTGGAAAGCTGGAAGGCCAGGAAGCAATAGCCAGAAAGACGGACGGGGTTGATTTATTGCGCTGATGGTGCAAACCAGTGCGGGATTTTGACTCCCTTTCCATCAAATTTGCCGGAAAGGGAGCCAACATTCGCCATTGATGAGTGATATTAAAATCTACGGCGTCTGCGGTGGGAGAAGCGGATCATTCTGGAGCCGGGGATTCGACGATTGTTTTCGGCAGCTCTGGAAAACAGCGACGTGTGCAGGACCCGGTCTTCGTGGGCCAGGGCAAATCCGGTGGATTGATCAGAATCCAGGCGGCAGTCGGTGCCCTGCCCCACGGATTTGTGGGTTTCCACGCGGCAGTCGGCAGAAGCTTCCAGAAATTTAGCGGCATCGTTTTTGCTGCCCTTTTTAGCTTTTGCCCTGTCTCTCCCTGATGAATCGATGGCATCCAGGGCGTAGCTTTCCACCAGCTTCTCGAAGACTTTTGAAAAGGTTTCGGCTTTCCCGAAGCAGTCCATTCCCGCCACTTTGCCGTTGATCATAAAAACGGCCCCGACCTGGGAGTCGCTCAGATCGAAATGTTTGATGTATTTTTGAAGGGATGGGGCCTCTTTGCGGTAGATCTCGGACATGGCCATGCTGGGGGATTCGGCGGCCATTCTGAATGCCTTTGCAGAAATTTCATTCCAGATCTCTCCCTGGTTCGATCGGAAGTTGCCCCGGTTTTTGAGAGAGTATTTGACCTGATCGGCTTTGTGGGCGCGAAGCGTGGATGCCATCAGGCGCATCTCGCTGGAGAATTTATCGGATCTGTAAGACCAGCGCCCCTGCTCCACGCAAGACACCGGGATCACGGTGGTGGAGTTGCCGGCAATCAAAATGGTGGTGTTGACGATGCGGTTCTGCTTGGCGCCTACCAGCTCCTCGCCGTCCAGGATCAGCACCATCCGGTCCGATTTGTTGACCACCTTGAGCTCCGGCACCGTGCCGTCTCTGTCTTTTTCGACCACGTCGATCAGGTTGCCGGACAGCGCCTCGTCCAGGGTGAGGTAGTCCAGATCTAAAGCGTAATCGGACAGCAATGCAAAGACTGTCAGGTTCCTGTAGGATTGTTTGCGGCCGAGTTTGAGGCCTGACAGATATTCATGGATTAATCGTTCCATTTTTTGCCCTCCTGCATTTTTTATTTACATCTTAGCAGGGGGGTGTGACAGATACGGTCACGGCGCCTCTGGCGCAGCTCAAAGCTCATAGCTGATAGCTCATAGCATCATGGGTTGATTGGTTAAATGGTTGATCAGTTGAATCGTAATAACAGGGTGCAGTTTGAAGAAGATGATTTTACAATAATCAAAACTAAGATTTACTTGACTTGACAATTGCAAGAAATGATATCTGTATTGTAGTTTTATTAAGCAAAAAGAAATTTAGATGACATCATCAACCATCACTATCGGAATTTCCTATGGTCAACGTGAATAAATTGAAAATTCTTCACTTGCTGAGTCAGAGACCGGATTCAACTGGAAGTGGGATATATGTGCAAGCGATGATTCGGGAAGCAACGGCTTGTGGCTATGACAATTTTCTGGTAGCGGGTGTTGGTTCTGATAGTTGTGATGACATAGACTGCATCGAGCAAGACAAATCAGCGTTTGTGAATTTTCATAATGCTGATGTTTCCTATCACATCCCCGGCATGAGTGATGTAATGCCTTATGAAAGCACCAGATTTTGTGATCTTTCCGAACAAGATCTTTCCGAATATGAAAATGCTTTTTCCGAAGTAATTCAAAACGCTGTTCTCAGGTTTAAACCAGATATCATTCACAGCCACCATTTATGGATTATCAGCGCTATGGCTCGCCGGCTTTTCCCGGATATTCCGATGGTAACTACCTGTCATGGCTCGGATTTGCGACAATTTCAGAATTGCTCTCACCTGCAGGCAAAAGTATCAATGGGATGCCGGAAAATTGACGTTGTAATGGCTTTAAGTGAGGCACAAAAAAATGAAATTATTCGCTTATACGATATAGCTCCTGAAAAAATTATGATTGCCGGTGCCGGTTACAATGACGCTCTGTTTTATTTAGACAAAAAACCGAATTCCGATCCAGTTCAGCTGGTGTATGCAGGAAAACTGAGTAACGCCAAAGGTGTCCCCTGGTTTTTGCGAGCGCTACAATCAATCAGAACTCCTGCATGGCAGTTACATCTTTTAGGCAGTGGCAGCGGAGAAGAAATGGACTATTGCCTCATGCTGGCAAAGGAATTGGGTGCAAAAGTTCGTATCTATGGCGCGCTGCCCCAAAAGGGTTTGGCTGCGATCATGCGACAGTCTCATATTTTGATACTGCCTTCTTTTTTTGAAGGTTTACCCCTTGTTATCCTGGAAGGCTTAGCCAGCGGTTGCCGAATCGTTGCCACTGATCTTCCGGGAACACGGGAAATACTGGGCAATTCTGATACAGATTTTATAACTTTGGTCAGAACGCCGCGTTTACGTTTTGCCGATCAGCCATACCGGGAAGATGAATATTCATTTGAACAAAATCTTGAAAAAGCGATTCAACAACAGATCAATGCTGCATCCAGATGTGCGCAAATTGATTTATCGTTAATCCAGGATAAGCTTTATGCTTACACCTGGACAGGCGTATTTAAAAAAGTCAAAGAAGCCTATCTGACATGTTTAACCTAACATGATGGTTCAGGGTTCCGGGTTGTTCGATTGCGGATTTCGGATTGGGGATTGCGGAATTTTAATTAACCGCAGACCCGTCTTTGCAAAGAGCTTCGCCGCGGAAGGCGACACATGGACAAACACAGACGATCAAACAGCTATAATTTATCCACAGATTACGCAGATTATATAAATAATTTAAAACATATAGTGGCGGCAGGCAGGGGTAAATCGGCATTCGGGTTTGCGGGCAATCTGTTATTATGGCTTGATTTTATCTAAGTTTGCGATGTTTTTTGGCTTTCCACTGAAGAAATTGACCACGTTTTCGAAGGCGGTTCTGAAGTACAGTTCATAGGTGTTTTTTTCTACGAATCCGATGTGGGGGGTGGCCAATACATTGGGCATATCCAGCAATGGTTCCGTTTCTTGTTTGGCCGGCTCTTTTTCGTAAACGTCAATTGCCGCAAAACCCGGGCGACCTTCCGATAAAGAACGGCGGAGTGCATCCGGCTCGATCAGCTCCGCGCGGCTGATGTTGACGAACAGGGCATCTTTTTTCATGCGTTGGAGGTCATCGTAGGTCACACAGCCTCTGGTCGTATCACTCAAGCGAAGGTGGATCGACAGAACATCAGAATCAGAGAAAAGCGCGTTACGGGTCGAAGCGGCATCAAACCCATCCGATGCCGCTTTCTCCCTGGATCGATCGCTGCCCCAGACAAGAATATGCATGCCGAATGCCTGCGCATATTGCGCAATGCGCCGGCCGATGTTGCCATATCCCCAGATACCCATTGTCAATCCGTTGAGTGTTCGGCCCAGTCCCAAATTACCGGAGTCCTGCCAGGCGCCCTGCTTAAGATTGGAGACATAAGGCACCAGATGCCGGCTGGCAGCCAGAATCATAGTCCAGCAGAGCTCGGAGGGCGCTACCGGAGAGCCGGCGCCTTCTGCTACAGCCACCCGGTGGGCATTACATGCGTCCAGGTCGAGATGCTTGCTGATCTTACCGGTCTGGCTGATCAGTCTCAGGTTTGGCAAACGCGAAAGTAATGAACGATCGATTACAGTTCGTTCACGAATTAAAACAACGCCGTCCCGGTCGACAAGGCGCTCGACCAGCTCATCCTGTGATACCGGCGGATTGGTGTACACCGTTACATCAAAATCATCGAGTAAGGGGAAACAATCCAGATTCTTAACCACATCCTGATAATCATCAAGTATTGCAATTTTCATATGCATTTCCTTTAAAGCAAACGATCATCTGCGAAATAAAGCTGCATTTTTTGGACGGGGCGTTTGGCCCGGTCTCTTTCGGATTTTAACCAGCCTCTCGCTAGAGCCGGCAATTATTGTTCTTTTTTTACTTCGGCATAACCAGGTCTGGGAAAAACAGGACGAACCGGGGCACATAGGTGATGATTGCAATTTGAATGAGGCCGATGAGCACGAATGGGAAGGCGCCTTTAACAATCTCCGAAAGGGGCGTGCGGGTTGCGCCCGACAGCACAAAAAGATTCAGACCTACCGGTGGCGTAATACAGCCGACTTCCATGTTTACCGTCAGTATGATTCCGAAGTGAATCGGGTCAATTCCCAGGTGCAACAGTACCGGTAACAGGATCGGTACGGTTATGAGCGTGATCGAGATGGCCTCCAGAAACGTTCCGAAAATAAGAAGAAGGATATTAATAAACAGAAGAAAAAGTACGGGCGAAAGATTCATTTCACTAAAGAACTGAACCAGTTTCGCCGGAATTTGAGCTTCTGTAACCCAGTGGCCGAAGAGGTGCGCCGTACTGATAATAAACATAATCATGCCTGCGCTCATCATGGCTTCGGCGGCAGCAGGAAGGACATCTCGTACCTTCACTTCCCGATAAATAAAGAGGCTAATTATCAGAGAAGCAACGGCAGCAAGTGCAGCCGCTTCGGTAACGGTTACGAACCCGGAATAAATGCCTCCCAGCACAATAACCGGCAGTGACAGCGCTGGAAGCGCCTTTACGGTGGCATCTATAGTTTCTTTTGCTGTGGCTCTCTCGCCACCCCGATAGCGCATTTTTCGTGAGAAGAGGTAAATCCAGGCAATATAGAGCCCCCCCTCGAGGAGCCCGGGCATCACACCTGCCAAAAAGAGCCTGGGGATTGATTCGCCGGTAAGCACACCATAAAGGATCAAGCCGAGACTCGGAGGAATCATGGCCCCCATCGTCCCCGAGGCGGCCACAACACCAGTTGCAAACGAGCGGGGGTAACCCCGCTTTATCATTTCCGGAATAACGATGACTCCCATGGCCAGAGCCGTTGCTACACTGGATCCGCAGATCGCGGCAAAGATCATGCAGCCTATAACGCATACGATTGCCAGACCTCCCCAGAGGTGGCTGACATAGCAATTTGCCGCACGAATAAGATACTTGGATGTCCCCCCCTTGAGCATGAATTGTGCACCGATAACAAAAAAGGGGATAGCCATCAAAGTAAATGAATTCAAGGCATTATACATCACATCCGGAATCATGATAAGCGGGGTACTTGAAAACAGCAAAAGCATGCAAAGCGTTGAAATACCGAGAACAAAGGCAATCGGAAGACCTGACAAGAGGAGGATGATAAATACGGCTACAAATGTAATGGTCATTTTAAAATCCCGCCGTTAGAAAATCCTGAACATTTTAACATCATGCTAAATCCAACCGACCCGGTTTTCCCCTAATGCTCTTTGAGATCCGAGGGATCAAATCGGAAGAGCAGCCTGTATATTCGTCTAACGTAACGTGCGGCCATGAGCGAGAGCCCAACGGGAAGAGACAGATAGAAAATCCATAGCGGATATCGCATTGTCGTTAATGATCTTTCATCCGAAACATAAGCGATATGGACGATGGCCCATCCCAGATACAGAACCAGAATACAAAAACCAAGCGCCAGCAAACTGGTAGCCAGTGCCACCAGGCGGTGCATCTTAGTGGGAAGACGTTCCACCAAAAAAGTGGCGCCAACATGCCTTTTTTCTTCTACCAGGATACTGGCAACAATAAACGCAGCCCATATAATCAGGTAAACAATGATCTCCTCCATCCATTCAGGCGAATATTTGAAAACATATCGCAATATGGTATTGGTAAACGCCAGTCCGGTGGTAATCAAACCCAGTAACCCGGCAATGGACTTTTCAGTTGAATTCCATATCCCTAAAAATTTCTTCATCGTACCCTGCTCCGCATCTTGTAAAGTCGGTATGGGCGATAATCCGGAGGGGAATGTCTATAACACGCATTCCCCCCCAACCAACCACCGAAAGACAAAAAGCACCAATCGCCCTTTACATGCCCAGTGACTTCTCGGCCAAATCGATGAGCTTTTCATCATATTTCATCTCTTTGATAAATTCCGCCTGTGTCGGCAGAATTTGTTTGCGCCATTCGGCTCTTTCGTTGTCTGAGGGACGGTAGATTTTTACGCCCCGTTTTTCGAGATTCATTTCCCCCCCCGCTTGCATCTTCTCCGCTATCTCGCGCTCTTGGTCAACCACCTCATCCCATACATCCATCATAATTTTCTGGAGGTCCTGGGGCAGTGATTTCCAAAACTTATTGCTGACAATGGGCATGTAGTGTCCCATCGCGCCGTATTCCTTGACAGCATATTTGATGCCCGCTTCATCCAATTTGGTGGCATCCGCTCCTTTGAAATTGGTTATTGTTCCATCAACCGTTCCCTGCAACAGGGCCATTGGAAGATCTGACAGAGCGATTCGCATGGGGTTGGCCCCAAAAGCCTTCAATCTGTGGGCGAACTCCGGCGAAGTGGGATAGCGGATCTTTAAGCCCTTGAAATCTTCCGCCTTTTGAATCGGCTTGTCGACCGTGAGGACATGGACATAGCCCAATTCGAAAAAGCGTCCCAGGACCTTGACGCCCATCTTCTCTTCGATGGATTCCGAAATCGCATCTCCATACCCGCTATCCATAAATTTTCTGATATATTCCGGCTTGCGACCATAGAACATGGGCAGGTAATTAAGGCAGGCATTAACATCGTAGGTTGTCAGGTATCCGGTTGCCGGTGCCCCCATATCCAAGGTGCCGAGTTTCAGCGCTTTGGGAACGGCTCCTCCCTTATACAATTGTGCGCTATGAAAAAATTCAGGCTCCAGCCGGCCGCCCGATTTATTTTTTATACCGTCAATAAAGAGCAGCATGCCCTGGTTCCGCGGATGATCCATAACCGTGTTTACGGAAATTTTGAATTTATAGACCTCCTGAGCCATGGCGGAAGGCAGGAAGACCGCCAAAAAAATAATGGTGGAGAGTATCAACGCCAGTGTCTTTTTCATTTTTACCTCCTTCTATAATACGTGTTTGGGTTAATAAAGGATTTAGATCCGGCCCCGGTTACTCAGGGCATCATGCCCGGGAAAAGGACCTTGCGCTTCTCTGTGCCTCAATAAGGAGTCTGGTGTTTATTTGAAAATATGGTTGCTTTAATACTTTTGATAGAAATTATCCAAGGAATTCGACCTTCTAATTGTCTTTTGCAGATTGAATTGCAAACTACCAATCAGACGCAATCATATGCATCGTACAGGCCGCATGTTCAGTACCCGATAATCCGCCTCCTGTAACATGGGACATGGCAATCCTGGGAAGGGGCTCGACCTGATATCCTTTGCACTGTCCCCTCAATTGTTTGACATTGGCGGCGATCTGGGCCGCACCGGAAGCGCCTATAGGATGCCCATAAGAGAGCATCCCCCCCCGCGGGCTGAAAACACATTTTCCCCCGTAAGTGGATTGCCCCTCCCGGAGGAACTTCAACCCTTCCCCCTTTCTGCAAAAGCCCATACACTCATAGTAGAGGATCTCTGCGATTGTAAAGGCGTCATTTAATTCAACAATATCGATGTCCTCCGGTCCGATACCTGTTTCCTCATAGAGAAGCTTGCTCGTATTTTCTGTTATGTCATCGCCCGTTATATCCCGGGGTCTATTGTGATAGGGACCCGATGTGACCGTCGTGCCCAGAACTTTTGCGGGCTTAACTATATGCAGTCTTTTCACCATCTCCTTCGAGCATACCACCACCGCGCCGGCCCCGTCGGCGATTCCGCAACACTGGTGAAGCGTCAACGGATAAGCGATCATTCTTGATTGTACCACTTCTTCCACGGTGACCTTGCCCTTAAACCAGGCGTGCGGGTTATTGGTAGCCTTCTGTTTTTAACTGTCACCATGGCCAAATCCTCAATCGTGGCCCCTGTTTCATGCATGAAGCGCGTCGCCCGCATAGAATACTTTCCCGTCATGACCGCGCCATGCATTGCCTCAATGTCACCCTTTGCAGGCGGAAAGGCCGTGCCGGTCTCTCTGTGAAGCGTGTGGTTTTCGGCACCAACACCAATGGAGATTTCCTTCAGGCCGCAGGCCACATCCTTAATTGCGAGATGGACCGCCATCGCGCCGGCCGAACAAGCACTCTCCACATTAATGACGGGCACCCGCCCGAGCATACCGAGATCCTTGAAAATGGTCTGCCCCGTGACGAGACCGTTATGGGCATTTCCAACGTATGCACTTTGAATCATGTCGGGTCGATCAATATTGGAATCCCTGATGGCCTGAAAGGCCGCACGCCTGCCCAGCACGTCAAAATCCTCTTTATGCTTTCCAAAGACAGTTTCTCCGACCCCCGCAATATAGACGTCTCTCTCCAGTTTCAAATTTCAGCTCCTGTCCCGCCTCCTATCCGGAGACTTTCTTGAATTTATAACTTGTGATGGGTACGCCATTTCGATTCATTCTTATGGGCCCAACAGTCAATTCGACGTCCTCATCGCACTTGAAAGATCCAACCTCGCCTTCCAGCATTGAGAATATTCGGAGATTCTCCGGCAGATCGATGTAACCGATAACATAGGGTGTTTCCATACCCGATTGGCCGATGTAGATATCGGAATAGCTGTAAAGCTTTCCCCTTCTTGAGAGGGGAATCATTTCAAATTCCTCACTCCAGCAGTTGGGGCAGATTTCCAACCTGGGGAAATCCAACTGCCCACATTGCCTGCACCTGTAACCTTTCAGATAGGGCGGTGAACCATCTTCGGGAACCTCCAAAAGATCCGGGTGGAAAAAGGTGATATCCGGCTCTTTTGCCTTACCCTTTTTCTCAGTGGCTGCAGTCATCTGTGTCTCCTTCGCAATAGCCCTGTCGAGGCAACGTTATACAGACGATCCCATCCCCAGCTGAGGCCATCTGATGCGATTTTACTTCAGTTTGAAATCCGTTTTTTCGAGGTCAAAGCATTCCCGGGCATGATCCTTCTGCTCTGCCTTGAGCTTGTATTTCTGTACCCGATGCGTCGGCGTCTTGGGAAATTCGGTGCGAAATTCAATGTAGCGCGGGACCTTGAAATAGGCCAGTCTATCCTTGCACCATTTTACGAGCTCGAGCGGGTCAAGCGTCTCGTTTCGTCTGAGTACCACAAAAGCCTTAACATCGTCATCATAAAGGGCTGAAGGGACCGCGATAACGGCTGATTCCAGCACCTTTTCATGGGCGTTGATCACATTTTCCACCTCGAGGGAAGAGACATTTTCCCCTCTTCGCCGGATGACGTCTTTTTTGCGATCTGCAAAAAAGAAATAGCGTCCCCGTCCATCCAGCCCTGATCGCCGGTATGGATCCAGCCGTCCCTGATAGCCTTTCTTGTCAGTTCCGGCTCCTTGAAATATCCCTTCATCATAACGGGATTCTTGATTACGATCTCGCCAACCGTTCCCGGCGGTGCTTCCTCACCGTTCTCATCAACGATTTTCACCTCGTTAACGAATCCCGCACCGGGGATCTGCTTCGGCAACCCCAAACTTTTCTCTTTGCGCAGACCGCGCAGAGGTTGAATGAGGCACAGGCCGCACTCGGTCAAACCATAACCGCTGACAAGGGTAATTCCATATCGATTCTCCAAATAATCCTGAAATTCCCTGTCAAGGGCGGGGGTGCCGTAGGCGGCCCGCACGTTGTGATCCCTGTCCCGGTCCGACTCCGGTTGTTTGCTCAGAATCGTCAGCATCGCCCCGATGTAATTAAATACCGTGGCCCTGTATCGCCTTATCTGGTCCCAGAACCTGCTTGCGCTGAATTTTTCCACCACAATCAGGCTTGCCTCGGACGTAAGGGCTCCCATGGTGGAATATACCTGGGGGTTCGCGTGGAAAAAGGGCAGGCAGGTAAAAAGCCGGTCGTCAGGTGTGACTTCCATGGGATATCTAAAGCCATAACCGACCAGTATAAAGTATTTATGCGTCAGGACGACACCCTTGGAAGGGCCCGTGGTGCCGGAGGTGTACATGATTTCGCAGATGTCTTCTTCGCTGATGTCAACAGGCATAAGTCCTGTGGCGGCACTGTCCAGCGCGTCTTTAAAATCGATATAGTCGCGGTTGTGGATATCTTCGCCCAGGTAAAGAAAATTTTTCAACAAAGGGGTTTGCGGCCGGATTTTGTCGACCACATCGTTCAGGGAGGAATGCACCAGAATCGTGTTGGCCCCGGAATGATTGACGATATATTTGGTTTCTTCGGTCCTGTAATTCGTATTAATGGGAACCAGGACAGCCCCGATCTTTGACAGCCCGAGCCACCCGTAGATAAACTCCGGACTGTTGGGCAGAAAGAAACAGACCCGGTCTCCTTTTTTTATCCCCAGTTCAAGGAAAACATTGGCGGCTCTGTTGATATTCTGGTCGAATTCAGCAAAGCTCACTTCCTGGTCCGCAAAATAAAGAAAGATCTTTTTTGCGTTTTTATTTGCGGCTGTTTCGATTAACTCCCGGATATTCATAAGATCGATTCTTTTCAGGTTACGGG
>WOR8_10000559_pt1 | contig 38755 bp, 31 predicted proteins | sample DeeMarSeWOR38_10_FD_19890 | JGI IMG/M metagenome (IMG submission 19890) | reverse complement strand
GGGCAGTGCGGCCGGCAACACCACCTGCCGGATGGTTTCGGATTGGGTGGCGCCCAGCCCGTAGGCACCGTCGCGCAAAGCCTGCGGCACCGCATTGATGACATCGTCGGATATCGAGGAAACAAAAGGAATGATCATGATGCCCATCACCAGGCCGGCGGCCAGTGCGCTTTCCGATGCGACATCGAGCCCTATGGACACCCCCGCACCGCGAATGAGCGGTGCAACGGTCAGGGCGGCGAAAAAGCCGTACACAACCGTTGGAATGCCCGCCAGGATTTCCATCAGCGGCTTGGCCGCCGTGCGGAACTTCCGGCTGGCGTACTCCGACATATAAATGGCGGACATCAGCCCGATGGGCACTGCCACCGTCATGGCGATGGCAGATATCAGCAGGGTGCCGGCAAACACCGGCACCGCACCGAAAGCTCCCGATGAGCCGACCTGGTCGGCGCGGATCGCCGTCTGGGGACTCCACTGCAGCCCGAAAAGAAAATCGGTGACCGGGATGACCCGAAAAAACCGGATGGCTTCGTAGAGTACCGACAACACGATGCCGATCGTGGTGAAAATGGCGACGGTGGAGCAGATGATCAGCAAGTATCCGATGATCCGCTCCACTCGGTTGCGGGCCCTCAGCTCGGGGGTGATCTTCATGCAGGCAAACAGCGCCCCGGCAACGGCAACGGCAATGGCGGAAACCGCCAGTGCGGCATGACTGACGGTGATGATATGACGGTATCGGTCCGCTGCAGCCTGCATGGTCTGATCGATTTGACCCGAGAGGATATTGCCGCTCACCAGGTTGCGGATATCGTTTACGATCAGGTTGAGTCTGTCGGCCGGCAAATTGCGGATTTTTTCCGGCAGGTCGGCTACCACCAATGCGGTGATAAGGCGAGTTTCCAAAGCCAGCCAGAAACCGAACAGCAGAAGGGCCGGGATGGCGCACCACATTGCCGCCAGCATGCCGTAATAGGTCGGTCGGGAATGCAGGATTTTGGTGTGGGCACCACTGCCGGCGGCGGCAAAGGCTCTTTTGCGGCCGAGGTAATACGCCAGGCTCGACAGTGCCAGCAGCACGAAAACCAAAAATGCAGGTGACATGTTTCTTCCCGTCCTTGAAATGGGTGATTGCCGGTTTCTTGCTATGAGACAGACTAGTAAGGCAGAAATGTTAGGGTTGTGTTAGTTTTCGGCTAGGTCCCTGTTTGACAACGGCAGCCGGCCGGGCGGCGGTAGTCGTTGGCAGCGTGTATTATTCGGCTCCCCATAGTTCTTGTGTGGCGGGGGCAAATCTGATAGGAAATTATGGATATGGAACGCTGCGAGCCGTCTTCCGGCATGGAAGAATCGATAACAGCCCCAATAAATGAGCCCGTTGCTGTCAGGAGGTCGAGATGGATGACATTCTTCAGTTGGTGACCAACAGGGACCCTCAGGAAAGGGAGTTTCATCAGGCGGTCGGTGAAGTGGTGGAGTCGGTCAAACCGGTTCTGGAGCAAAATCCCGTTTACCGCCAGGCAAAGATCCTGGAGAGGCTGGTTGAGCCCGAACGGGTGATTATGTTCCGGGTTCCCTGGCTCGACGACCAGGGGCAACCGCAGGTGAACCGCGGCTTCCGGATTGAGATGAACAGTGCCATCGGTCCGTACAAGGGCGGGTTGCGGTTTCATCCGTCCGTGAACCTGGGAATCCTGAAATTTCTGGCTTTCGAGCAGGTGTTCAAAAATGCCCTGACCACCCTGCCGATGGGCGGCGGCAAAGGGGGATCGGATTTCGATCCCAAGGGCAAGTCCGACACCGAAGTGATGCGCTTCTGCCAGAGCTTCATGTGCGAGCTCCATCGCTACATCGGGCCCAACACCGACGTGCCCGCCGGCGACATCGGCGTCGGGGCGCGGGAGATCGGATATCTGTTCGGCATGTACAAGAAACTGGCCAACGAGTTTACCGGCGTGTTCACCGGCAAGGGGCTGAACTGGGGTGGAAGCCTGATCCGACCGGAAGCCACCGGCTACGGCTCGGTCTATTTTGCCGCCGAAATGCTGGCCACGCGCAAAAAGACCTTGGAAGGGTTGACCTGCCTGGTTTCCGGCTCCGGTAACGTGGCCCAGTTCACAGTGGAAAAACTGCTCGATCTGGGCGGCAAGGTGGTAACCCTTTCGGACTCGTCCGGATGCATCTTCGATGAAAGCGGCATCGATCGCCAGAAACTCGAGTACGTAAAGATGCTCAAGAACGTGCGGCGGGGGAGAATGGAAGAATACGCCCAGCGCTATCCCGAGGCGGTGTATACGCCGGTGGATCCGGCCATGGACCACAATCCACTCTGGAACACCAAGGCCGACTGTGCTTTTCCCAGCGCCACCCAGAACGAGATCAACGCCAAGGATGCGCAGCACCTGGTCGACAACGGCGTCATCCTGGTTTCCGAGGGGGCCAACATGCCGACCGTGCCGGAAGGAGTCGACGTTTTTCTCGAAAACGGGTTGCTGTATGGCCCGGGAAAGGCCGCCAATGCCGGCGGCGTGTCGGTGTCGGGGCTGGAGATGACCCAGAACAGCATGCGGCTGTCCTGGACCCGGGAAGAGGTCGACAACCGCCTGCAGATGATTATGAAAAGCATCCATCAGACCTGCCTGGAAGCTGCCGAGCAGTACGGTCATCCGGGCAACTATGTCATTGGCGCCAACATCGCCGGGTTCGTGAAGGTGGTGGATGCCATGCTGGATCAGGGTCTGGTTTAGAAAATCGGCAGCGGGCAACGTCCTTGATCGATGCCATCGGAATCGGGTCTCCGAATCAATCGGGTTTCCCAAAGTTGTCGTAAAAACGAGCGCATATCGGCAGGCATTTGTGCGGCAATGCTGACGGGAGGGTCGTTGTTCTTTGAGCGCAAAGAGCACCTGCCGGGAAACCTGCCGCCCAGGCCGCACCTTTCCTCTCCGTTTATCCTCACCCTCTGCACGGCATATCGGTTTGCCCGCCGTTTACCATCATCTACTGCCAGCCGGGTGATCTTGCTGTCCAGTGGGCGATGGGCGCCTGGTATTCCATCGGCTGGCGATCTTGCCGCCCGGTTTACCAGCCGGCCGCTTGGTTGCGGGCGGCAGTTTTGTTTCTCCCTTTCGGCGGGGATGAGCCGGGCAAACGCAATCTGGGTAGAAAAAACAGTTCAGCTTCCGGGGTCGGTTTCCGGTGCGGCCGTCTCGGGCGAGTTGCCGGGAAACAGGAGCGATGCCAGCACACCGATCGCCAGGCCCCCCAGTACGACAGCCAGGCTGATCATGGCGGGGATGTGGATCACATGGAAGACCATCAGCAACATTTTGATGCCGATATAGGCCAGGATGCCGATCACCGCCTTTTCCAGGTGGACCAAAATTCGCTTGGCGGCGGCCAGTAAGAAGAAAAGAGACCGGAGGCCGAGGATGGCGAAAATGTTGGAGGTGTAAACCAGAAAGGGGACCTGCGTGATGGCGATGATGGCCGGCACAGAATCGAAGGCGAACATGACATCGGCGACCTCGATGCAGACCAGGCAGAGAAACAACGGCGTAGCCTGCCAGACGCCATCCTGCTTGACGAAAAAATCGTGATTGTCCACCCGCGGGTATACCGGCAGAAACCGTTTGGTGTAGCGCACGCTCCAGTGATCGGTGTAGTCGGTGATCTCTTCTTCTCCCGCGCGCATGTTCTGCCACATTTTCCACGCGGTCCAGAGCACGAAAATGCCGAACGCACCCAGGACCCATTCCCCCAAAAAGAGCAGGGATGTTCCGGCCGCAATGAAGATAAAGCGCAGAACGATGGCTCCCAGGATGCCGTAATAGAGGATGCGGTGCCAGTATTTTTCGGCGACGGAAAAACTGGAGAAAATCGCCATGAAGACAAACAGGTTGTCCACTGCCAGGGACTTTTCGAGAAAGTATCCTGCCAGGTACAGGGACATGTACTCGAGTCCCCAGTGGTAGTAGACATACCCGGCAAAGCCGATACCGGTGGCAATCCAGATGACCGACCAGATGGCCGCGTTTTTCAGCGTGATCGGTTCGTCCTCTTTGTGGGTTTTCAGGTCGATGATCAGAAAAAGAAAGATTGCCACCAAAAAAATGCCGACACTGATGGGATCGACTTCCGTCATTTTTCCTCCAATGGGGTGCTGGGCGGATTCGCTGAAGGAGAGCCGGAATGAAAGACGGTGAAAGAGGAGATGGAAACAGCGAACCGGTCGCATCGGTTTCAGGGACCACCCTGAATCTGTCCTATTTACCGTAAAGCCTTTTGATGTGTCAATGCTGTTTTCACTGCTCGGACCGGCTGGGTGTCGGGTTCAGCCGTTTTTCGCCGCAAGGGCCGATGGTGTCGCACCGAAGGGGCAACGCTCGCATTCCGGACGAGAGACCCCATCACGATTACCTGCAGCGCCGACAACCCGACGAAATACCAGAGCCATCCGGGCAGACCGAAAATAACCGGTTGCACCTTGCCCCAGGCCCAGACGTCGACTCCCAACACGAAAATACCGGCCAACAGGTAGGTGTAGCGGTTGGTCAGCCATTGCGGCAGTCGCAGGCTCAGCGCACCGGCTCGGATCCTCACCAGCAGATGGGCGACCAGGTAGACCGAAAAAGCGGTTGCCATGACCCACACCACCGGCAGAAATCCTGCCGGCGGCAGCCATTTCAGGTAAAAAACCACCACGGTGGCTTCACCGCTGAGAATGGAAAGAACAGCGGGCAGGGCGTGCACCCGCTTGAGGTAGAGTCCGAAAATTACCGTTGGGAACAAAACGGCCAGGCCGGTAAACGTCTGGGTGGCGATCTGTAAAATGGTGGCCGGCGGCCGGTAGGCCAGGAGCAATCCGAGCAAACTCAAAAATATGACGAAGACCCTTCCGCTGATACTGTTTTGACCCGGGCTTTTGCGGATCATCGGTAGAATGTCCCGCGAGAAGATGGAACTGAGCGTCAGCAGCTGCGAATCCATTGTGGACATCAAAGCGGCCAGTCCGGCCGCGATGACCAGGCTCGCTACGATATCACCGGAAATAGCGGTCAGCACCATGGGCAGAATCCGGTCGGCCTGCTTGCCTGCCAGGTCCGGGAAGGAGAGGCGGCCCATGACGCCGATGGCAATGGGCATGATGAAAACCACCGTGCAGACCGGGGGATAGAAAAGCATGATGCGGGAGATAACCCTGGAACTGCGGGCCGTAAAAAAGCGCTGAAAGAGTTGCGGGAACATCGGGTCACAAAAAAACCAGAGCATCAGAAAGCTCAGCCAGATCCCGGGGGAATATTTGCCCAGACCGCCTGGGCGCGAGAAAAGTTCCGGCGACCGGGCCAGAATTTCCTGTTGGGCGGCGACAAAGCCGCCGTGATGGCCTGCCACGATAAGCAGCGATACCACGAGCATGACAAGCATCATCATTCCCTGAAACAGGTCGGTCCATGCGACCGCCCGCATTCCGCCGCGCAGGGTGTACAATACGATGATGCCGGTTACCAGCAGGCACCCGTAAGTATACGGCAGCCCCGTAAGCTCTTCCAGGGCGTAGCCGGCGGCCATGGGCTGCAGGGCCAGATAGGGGACGGTGAAAACGATCATCACCAGCGCAAACAGAAGCGACAGGGCCGGGCTGCCGTAGATGGAGCGGATCATTTCCGGGGGGGTCACCACGGCGTGCCGGCGGCCTATTTGCCAGGCTTTTCGGCCGATGATCCAGAAGGTGACGGCCATAAAGCCGGTACCGAAACCCATAATGGGGAAGAAGGCATAACCGTCGCGGTAGCCGGCACCCGAGGTTCCGAAAACGGTGAATGCGGAAAAGTTGGTGGCCACCATCGTTCCCAGCAGGACAATCGTGCCGAGTTTGCGATCGGCCAGAAAGTACGTTTCCGGAGATGATTTCCAGCGGGTGCGCGCCAGAAAACCAATGCCGAGAACCACCAGAAAGTATCCGACGATGATCGCTGCTTTTGTCAGCATATCCGTGCTCCGTAACAACAAAGCCATCCCGACCGGGTCGGGATGGCTTTGCCTGACATAACCCTTAGCGCTGCATCTGTTGCTGTTGAAAGCGTGGTTTACCGAAGATATCCGCCTGCGTCAAGCCTTAATTGCCAATCGCTGAGCGGGGACCGATTTGACACCGATGCTGTGATCCTGCTATCCAGCACGGCGTGACAACACGGCGCAAAAAAAAAGGTGAAAAGGCAAACAGTGTTATCCACTTTGCCCCCGAGACACGCCTGCTGGAAAAGGCCCGAAAATATATCGACGATCTGGAACTGTTTTTAGAGGATCGTGACCGGGCCATACCGATCCTGCTGCGGGTATTGCAGTTCGGTGACCAGCAGCTGAAAAGCCAGATTACTTTATTGCTGGGCGGCTTTGCCGGGCATGACATCACCGGACCGCTTTACCGCATGTTGAAGGATCCGACAGAAGACGGAGACCTGCGCCACGAAGCGGCGGTTCAGCTCAGCGTGACGTTTCCCCTGGTAAAAGACCCTTGGCCGCTGGTCGACTGCCTGCTTGAAGACCTGAAGAGCAAGGATGCCGACCTGCGGAGCCATGCCGCGCTTGCCCTTGGTTGGAAGGGCAACCACCGGGCGGCGGCTGCCCTGATCAAGCGGCTGTATGATCCGGAAGAGCCCGTGCAGCAGGCAGCCGTCAGCGCCTTGTCCAACCTGCGAGACGAACAGGCGTATCATCTGTTGCTTCAGCGGCTGGCGCACGGACGGCGGGAGCAGAAACGCACCATTCTGTTCAACCTCTGGCGGTTTCATACCAGGCGCGAGGAGGTCGCCGCGGTCTACAGGCAGTTTCTGACGGGAGAAGACGAGCAGCTGCGTTTCGATGCCCTGGTTCTGCTGGGCAGGGTGACCGACACGCGGGATCAGATCGCTTTGTACCGAAGCTGCCTCAAAGACCGCGATCCGCGACTGCGGGAGCTGGCCTTGAGGAGATTCGCGCAGCTGGAGCGCGTTGACCTGATCGAACTGAAACCGGCAATCGAATCGATGCTGTCGGATCCGGATATGCAGGTTAAACATGCCGCAATGCAGGTGCTGGGAAGGCTCGGGTGACGAGGCAATCGGCAGCCGGGGCTGCGGACAGTAACTTCAGGGGGTGCCCTTTCGCCCGGCTTCACCGGCAACGTGTCGAAACGCTCCATAGGTCAGCGTTCCGCCGGCGATTCCCCCCCCGGCCTGTATAAGGTTGGGCAAAACTTCCGACACCGCGCCCTGCAGACCGATGCTCGGCACCAAGGTTTCGGCGATGAAATAGCCGGCGACCATCGACACGCCTCCCAGCAGCAGAAATGCCCACCGGATGTACCGGGGTCTGCCGGATGCCAGCGCGCAGAGCCCGCCCTCCATCCCCTTAGCTATCAGGGTGATGGGCGCAAACAGACCGAATCCACCGATGATGTCGGCCAGTGCCGAGCCGATTCCTCCCGCTGCCGCTCCCCAGAGAAACTTGCGGTTTTGGGCCAGCTGCCCCAAAACCAGGCCGGAAAAAACCACCGCCACATCGCCGAAGTTGAAATAGCCCCGGCTCGGCAGCGGGATTCGGACGAACAGCGTCATTAAGGCGACCACCACGGTCAGGGCGGTCAAGGCGATTTTTGCGTTATTCATTTGCCAGCTTCATCCCAAGTGACGGTAGCGGTTTTTCAGCAACCGGTTCGAGTTTTCGATTTCCTGGTACAAAAAGAGGTACAGGGCGATGATCAGGCAGGCGTATCGGGTCATTGCATACCGGATCCGGTGCCGGCTCTTGAGCCCGGAATAGGTGTTCAGGTACCAGGAAAAACGTTTCAGCGCCCGGGATCCCTTCTGGAAAGCGGATTTTACGGTAATCATGTCGATGCGACGATTCATCGACAACGGCAGGCGCAGGATGTCCAAGTACGTCACGTATGATAACATGATTTTCAGAAACGTCAACGAACTGGGAAATACCAGGCACTTAACGATCGTGTCCTCCAGCCAATCTTGCCGACCCAGCAGGCGGGTGAAGTGGAAGATCAGCCCGAAGGCCAGCAGAAAGGCGACAAAGGGCAGGCAGAACTTCAACAGGGAAATCGTCTCCCGGCGGCCGAACCGCAGGTAGCTCCAGAGCAGCGCGACGGCCAGGGCCGCACTTTGCGCCGGCAGGTGGGAGTAAAGCGGGCCGAACACGAACAACCAGAAAAACCATCCGGTCCCCAACGCCAGCGCGCTCAGTTTCAGCATGGGCATGGCTGCTCCTGCCGGATTCGCACGCGTTTCAGCCGCCCGTCCTGCCCGATGGGTTCAAACCGCACCCGACAGACCCGGCCGGTGCTCTCCTCATAGCGGGGTCGCATCGGCTCATCGTGGTGGGTGACGACAAAGGAGAGCGGGATGACGGTTTTTGTCCACTCAAACATGAATTCGTAATCGCTAAAGTATTTATCGAACTCGTCCATTATCAGGACTTTTGCCGTAGGGCTGTGGGCTGCCCACACCCGCAGCAGCTCCCTTTCGCCGGCACCGATGACCGAAAGACCCATGGTGGCCAGCAATGCCCGCAGGGTGTAAAGCTGGTTGCGAATGTCCTGGCCGATATACAGGTAATCGACGTCGTGGCTGTCGAGGGCCGGCAGGAGAATTTTTTCCAGAAATGACGTTTTCCCCGACCCGTTTTCCCCGAGGAGGATATACCGGCAGCGCTGGCCGGACAGATCGAATCCGGCTTCGATCTCCAGCACCAGGTTCCTGTCAGACAGGGTATAACTGCCGCCGCCGATCTTCATCTTCAGGCCAACTCCTCCATTTGCTCGACCAGCTCGGAGCCTCCGGTGAACACCCGGATGCGACGGGAGGTTTTCAGCTGCCGCAAGTCTGCGGTCAACAGCCGTCGGTTGCCACCGCTGATCGATTCGAGCACGTTGATCAACAAAATGCGCAGGTTGCGGATGTCGTGACGGTCGACGGCGGCCATCACCAGCAAGCAGGCAACAATCGCCTTCTGGCCGCCGGAATAGGTCTCGAAGTCCCGGTCTGCGCCGATCTCGTCGAGGCCGTAATTGCGGGCGGCGTGAATGATACGGCGAAGAAGATCCTCGTCGTCTTTTTTCTGCAGCAGCCAGATTTCTTCCCGCAAGGTGGAGGAGACAAAAAGGTGATTGATCTCCAGAACGAGAAAATCATCCGCATATCGGTCCAGTATCGATTGTAGTTGGTAGATCGCCATCGATTTTGCTTGCCTTCAGTTTCGTTGCTTCCAACCTTGCCACAAAACCGGGGCTCTTTACAACCTTCGCCGGATGTCGCTTATTGCCCGATCAGCAGGCGGAAACAAGGACGCCGCCAGCCCGGACCCTGATTTCCAATCCGGAAGCGGCGTGTAAAACGATGAGTTGTTTTTTTCTTCCCGGGTCGGATCGATTTTCAACCGCATACCGGCGCAACCGTCAAGCCATCCATTGCTCTTTTTGGGAAGTGTTCGTTCCTTTTCGTTATCTATCGCAGCAAAGCGCCTGACAAGAGACACGCGGAAGGGCGTGAGGTGACGTTATAGGAAAGAAGACCGCCGGGATGCCCCGGACTATTTTTTCTTCATCCGTTTAACCAGCTCCGGCAGGTGCTTTTGCGCTGCCCACAGCCGCAACGTCTGCCGGTGATCGTCAGCCGGAACCCCGAGAAGTGTTTTTCCCGGCGGCACATCACTGATGACGCCGGCCCCTCCGCCGATTTTCGCCCCGGCACCGACGGTCACGTGATCGACTATCCTTGCGCTGCCGCCTACCATAACGCCATCTTTCAGCGTTGCGGAGCCGGCTATGCCTGCCTGGCCGGCGACTGCGCAGGAGCGCCCGAGTGTGCAATTGTGGGCGATTTGGACCAGGTTGTCGATTTTTGTTCCGTCGCCGATCGTTGTGGCGCTGAACTTGCCTCGGTCCACACAACTGCCGGCACCGATTTCCACGCCGTCTCCTATCCAAACCGTTCCGATCTGGGGGATCTTGACCAGGCCGCGTCCGTCCGGTGACGGCCTGTAACCAAAACCATCGGCACCGATGGTCACATTCGGATGAAGGATGCAGTCGTCGCCGATCCGGCACTGTTCCCTAATGACCGTGCCGGGCCATATGATCGTGTTTTTCCCGATCCTGGAATCATCCAGCACGGTCACATTGGGGTAAAGCCTGGCGTTGGGACCGATCACAACACGCGGTCCGATGTAGCAACCGGCTCCGATGCTAGCCCCCTGTCCAATCGTGGTCGTTGGGTCGACCACCGCAGCCGAGTGGATCCCGGGGTCGTTTTTGGGCGGTCGAGGTTCAAACAGTTGAAGGACGGCGGCCAGGGAGAGATCGGCATCGGCCACCCGGATAAATGCCCGACCCTCCCCCGGCTCGATATCCAGGCTGTCGCTGACGATGGCGGCAGAGGCTTGCGATTGTTTCCACATGTTTGCGTATTTCTTCGACCCAATAAACGTCAACTGGCTGGATTCGGCCTTGGCGATCTCTTCTACTCCCGTGATCGAGATCAACGGGTCACCGGACAGTTTTCCGTTTACCACCTGATTAATCTCTTCCATTGTGAATTTCTTCATACATGCTCCGGATAATTGCTAAAATTAAGCAGTGATGCGTATCAATTATACATTCGGATGAATCGAACCGCTCTCTTATTCGATCTTGCCACAAAACCAGTGTTGTTTACAACCGGTAGATGCTATTTGACGAATCGACACAACCACCGATTTGTCGTATTGACAGCGGTGAAATGAGGAGGTAATTATAAGGTGCAACTGCGGATGCGATTTCGGGAGCTCGGTGGCACCGGGCTGAGAGGGACCCTGAACAACACCGGGTCCGACCGTGGAACCTGATCCGGGTAATGCCGGTGGAGGAAAACCAGCCATCAGGCCGCCCTTCACCCGGGCGGCTTTTTTTTCGATTGCTCGCCAGTAGCCCCTCCACACTTTCCGAGCTGCGCTCGACCCTGCCGGCAGAACCTGCACATTTGCATGTGCGAGTCGAGGAGTAAAATATGGATATTCAACCCATTGGCGATTCAAAAAGAACCCTGGGGGGACCTGATTTCTTCCTCCTGTGGGCCGGCGTGGCCGTATCCCTGGCCGAGATCTGGGCCGGTGGATTTCTGGCGCCGCTCGGGTTTTGGACCGGGTGCTGGGCGATTGTCCTCGGGCACCTGATCGGCAATACGTTCATGTCTCTGGGAGGCGTGATCGGCTCGGATCACGGCATTATGTCCATGGTATCCGTAAGGCCGTCTTTCGGAATCCGCGGATCCAACCTGGCGGCCGTGCTCAACATCGTCCAGCTCATCGGCTGGGCCGCGGTAATGCTGATCATCGGCGGCCGGGCCGGGGCCATGCTCGGTCAACCGGTAGGCGGTGTGGCCGCCAGCACATCGTTCTGGACGGTTGCCATCGGGATCGGCACCTTACTCTGGGCCCACTTCACCGGCAAGACCCTGTGGAAACTCCTGCAGCGGGTGGCCGTTATCGCACTGCTGCTGGTGATCGCATTGATGACCTGGGTGAGTTTCGGACAGTTCGGCAGCGGGGCCCTGTCGGTTTCACCCCGGCCGATGTCTTTCATGTTCGGGCTCGACCTGGTCATTGCCATGCCGATTTCGTGGATGCCCCTGGTATCGGATTACAGCCGGTTCGCGCGCAAAACCGCTCCGGCCTTCTGGAACACCTGGTGGGGGTATTTCCTGATTTCCTCCTGGATGTATCTGCTGGGGCACACGGCCACGCTGGTCACCGGGCAGAGCGATCCGGGGGTGCTGATCCTGCAGGTGATGGGACAGATCGGATTGGCCCTGCCGGCGCTGATCATGGTGGTCCTGTCGACGATCACCACCGGCTTTCCGGACGTTTATTCGGCGGCCTGTTCGATGCTCAACATCTCCGCGAGATTCGGTGCCCGCACGATCCTGTGGGCTGCCGGGCTGGTGTCGATCTGTGTGGCGCTGGTGTTTCCCATGGAAAAGTACGAGCATTTCCTGCTGTTTATCGGTGCGATGTTCGTGCCGCTTTTCGGAGTGGTGTTGACGGACTATTTTCTGATCCGCCGCCGCAGCCTGCAGGTGGAGCAGTTGTACAAAACCGGCGGGGCTTACTGGTACAGGGGCGGGTTTAACTTCAAGGCCATTTTTGCCTGGGCCGTCGGCTTCATCCTCTACGAAGCCATTGCCGTTTTCAAGCTGCCCGTCGGCGGGTCCCTGCCGGCGCTGGCGGCGGCAGGCCTGATGTACTACATTCTCAGCCGCCCAGGGGAAAAGAAGTGAGCCGCGGGACGGGGAAGCCGCGGATGGCCAAAGGGCCGCTGTTTCCGCAGATGCGCGCCACCAGTTTCCCCGGCAAGTGTTCTTGCCATGAAAACTTTCAGTTGAAGGAAAACAATGCGGACACGATAAAATAATTCTTGACAAAACGATGAACTTATCCTTAATAAAGGATCATCAAGAAAACAGGAGGAATCAGAAAACCGGTGCTGAATCAAACCGCCATATACGCCGTACGGGCAATGGGGTTTCTGGCAAAACAGCCGCCCGGTAAAATGGTTCTGTCGTCTAGGATTGCCTCTGAAATGGGCATCCCGCGCAACTTTTTGTCCAAGATCCTCAACCGGCTGGCGCAGGCCGGTTTGATCGTTACCACCCGCGGCAGGAGCGGCGGGGTTGCCCTGGCCCGCAGGGCATCGGGGATCCTGCTCAACGACGTCGTCCAGCTTTTCATGCAGATGAACGACTACAAGCAGTGTTTTTTGAAGTCGAGCAAATGCGACGGGAAATGCGGGCTTCACCTGCGCTGGCGGATCATCACCGAGCAGTTCGAGCAGATGTTGAACGACACCACGGTCGATCAGATCTTCTAACCCACCGCGGGGATTTCGGAAAGTCAGAAAGGAGGGATGGCAACAAATATGGTTGCCACAAAACAAGATAAGATGATGAACAAATGAACAAAAGTTGATGCAAAGGAGGTCGGTTATGAATCACCAAAGACTGAAATGGGCGGCGATCATCTGCTTTGTCGTGGCGATGGCAATCCTGCTGGGCGGCGGTATATACATGAAAAAAGATTTACCGCCCTATCCGGGAAAAGTGGTCGGTCCCGGCGGCAACGTCCTTTTTGAAAAATCGGATATCATTGCCGGGCAGAATGTCTATCAGCGTTACGGCCTGATGGATCAGGGAGCCGTATGGGGGCACGGATCGCAGAGAGGGCCGGAGTTTTCCGCCGCTTCCCTGCACATCCTGGCGGAGGCAATCGGTGATTACTTCGCCCTGCAGGACTACGGCAAACCCTATAGCGAACTCGATGAGGTTCAGCAGGGGATCATCGACGTCAAAACAAAACACGAGACCAAACCGAACCGCTATGACGCCGCCACCGACACCCTGACCCTGACAGCCGCCCAGTTGGAAGGATTCGAAAGGATCCGGCAACACTGGGACAAAATCTTCAAGGAGGGTGAGCAGCGCTACGGTTTTCTGCCGGATACCATCGGCAACCCGCAGCAGCGGCTGGACGTTTCGCGCTTTTTCTTCTGGACCGCATGGGTGGCTTCCACTTTGCGGCCCGGAACCGACATTTCGTACACCAACAACTGGCCGCCGGACAGCCGGGTGGGCAACACCGCCAGCACGGAATCCTATTTTTACTCCATCGCCGGTGTCGCCGCCCTGCTCCTGGTCCTCGGCCTGTTTGTCTTCTGGGTTCACCGGTACGGCTTCTGGTACGGCGCACCCAAGGGGGTGGCCCTTTCGGAAAAACTGATCGATATGCCGCTGACCTCCAGCCAGTTGAAAGCCGCCAAGTTTTTCGTGGTGGTCATTTTGCTGTTTCTGGTCCAGACAAGCTTCGGAGGGCTGCTGGCGCATTACACCATACACCCGGGAAGTTTTTTCCTGCCCTTTGTGGCCAAGCTCATTTCCTACAACTGGGCCAAAACCTGGCACCTGCAGCTGATGGTGTTCTGGATTGCCACCACCTGGCTGGCATCGGCCATCTACCTGGCGCCGATCATCGGGGGAAAAGAGCCGGCCAGGCAGGGCCTGCTGGTCCAGTTGCTGTTTGGGGCCGTCCTGCTGGTGGCCGTGGGCAGCCTCACCGGTGAGGTGCTGGGCATCAAGGGAATGCTTGGGGACTGGTGGTTCTGGCTGGGGCATCAGGGCTGGGAATTTCTCGAACTGGGACGCATCTGGCAAATCCTGCTGTTCGGCGGTCTGATTTTCTGGCTGCTGGTTGTCTACCGGGCCGTCGGAGGCCACCTGTCGTCGCACAAGGACGAGTTCAGCGCGTTGATCTGGTTTTACGTTTTCAGCGCCGTGCTGGTGGTGGCCTTTTTCGGTTTCGGTCTTTTCTACGGCAAGGGATCGCACCTGACCATGGCCGACTACTGGCGCTGGTTCGTGGTTCACCTCTGGGTGGAAAGCATCTTCGAGTTCTTCGGCATTGCGGTCATCGCACTGCTGATGGTGGCCATGGGGCTGGCCACGGCCCAGTCGGCCCTGCGGGTGGCTTATTTTACCGCTGCCATCACCTTTATCAGCGGGATCGTCGGTACCGCCCACCATTACTACTGGTACGGGGGGGCTTCCTTCTGGATCGGCTGGGGCGCCATATTCTCCTCCATGGAGCCAGTTCCGTTGATAACCCTGGTGGTGCGCGGGTTGATGGAATACCGGGACATCCGCAAACAGGGCGTGCAGTTCAGTTACAAATGGCCCATGTACTTCCTGGTGGCCGCGTCCTTCTGGAACTTTCTGGGAGCCGGTATTTTCGGCTTTTTAATCAACCTTCCCATTATCAATTTCTACGAGCACGGAACCTACCTGACCATGCACCACGGCCACACCGCCATGTTCGGAACCTACGGCATGCTCTCCATCGCACTGCTGCTGTTCTCCTGGCGCGGGCTGGTCGCCAAAGAGTACTGGAAGGACGGCATCCTGAAACTGTCCTTTTGGGGGCTCAACGGCGGGCTGTTTCTCATGGCCTTTGTCACCCTGCTGCCGGTCGGGGCTATTCAGACATGGGTTGCCTTCAAAGAAGGATACTGGGTGGCACGGAGCGCCGATTTTTTCGAGAAGGGAATCATCGTATTTCTCGGAACCTTTCGCGCGATTCCGGACGTGATCATCATCGTGTTGGGGGTGTTGCCCCTGGCGTATTTTCTCATCACCACCTACCCGCATCTGAAAGCGGCGGAAATCAAAGATGGTGAGTCGGTGTGGGAACGGTTGGGGATTGAGCTATAGGTGTTCCTGCAGGTAAACGGATGGGGATCAGACAGCTGCGGCAGGGTGGACGTGTAAGTGGGCCCTGCCGCAGCACTGTTTATACGCTATGGTGAACGGACGCGCAGCGCGTCGGAATCAAAAGCTGTATTTTATCGCCAGAAACAGCCGGTCGTTGGCCCCGACATCCTTCAAACGGCCCTTGTCGCCGGACTGGTAGAAAACCACCCCACCGCGAACCGAGAGGGCATCGGTAACGTCGTACTGGCCATCGAAACGCGTGAACGCACCGTCGTCGGCCTTGATGCCGAAAGTGGAGGCAAGCAGCGTCAGCGTCAGGGTGTCATGGATGAAGTCTTTGGCGATCCGCAATGCCCATTGAAACTCGTTTTCATCGGTTTCGTCCGGGGGCAATTCCAGAAGGGAGGAGTAATCGAAGATGTGTCGGTTGACCGCCTCAAGGCTGACGGTGGCTTCGCTGAAACCGGAATACTCCACCCCTGCCGCCAGATCGAGCCGGCTGTATTCGACCCCCGGCGTATTCGTGAACTGCAGCCCGCTGAACCAGGCGGCTTCGGCTTTCCACAACCAATTGCCGAAGGCGAGGTTGGCGGCGGTGCCGAGCATGTTGATGCGGGGGTGGTTGCGGACAAACTGCTCCGGCGGCCCGGGGGAGACGAGTTTGGCATATGACTGGTCGTTGTAAATGTTGGCCCAGTAAAACCCGATGTCCCATCCGCTGAAAAAACCGGTCAGGGCGGCGGCGGCTTGCATGTCTTGGAAACCTTCTTCGGGGTCGCCTTCCGGCGGGCGTGGTTGAGGGAATGGGTAGAAATCGCTGCCGAACACCGGCAGCTTGCTGAAACGCACCTCCGGAATCGCCATAACGCCCAGTCCCCAGTTGCCGAAGTAGTAGTCGAACTTGACCATGGTTACCGGCAGACGCAGGTCATCGATGTCGGTCAGCCCCGGAAGGCGCAGATCGAGCGGATTCAGTACGTCTGTCACCCGCAGGTTGTCCAGGGTTCCCCACACGACGATCTGCCGGCCGATCTTGGTGTCAAGCCGATCGGTGATCCGTCCCTGAATAAAGGTATCTTCGAGCTCCAGCTCCGTTTCGTACTCGTCGAGCACCTGGGGGGTGTAAGCTTCGCGTCCCCGCAGCACGTATATGAGGTCATAAAAGCCCCTTACGCTGATCTGTCCCTGCCAGTTGTCGGAGAACCGGTTTTTCAGGGTAAGCTCCAGCTCGGGGCGCAGCATGGTGAATCCGCGCCAGGGTGAGGTCGCATCCGGAGAAAAGTTGTAGGTGGTGGTGAAAACAAATTCTCCGTCCAGGCTCCAGGATGACGGTTGATCTGCTTCGGGTGCCGACCGGGTTTCGGCAAACGTTTCTTCCTGTTGGTCATCAAATCCCTGCAGGATTTCGTCTTCTTCCGTTGACGGTTCCGGTTTTACGGCCGTATCTTCTTCAAAGCCCTGCAGCAGCTCTTGGAGGTCATCCTTCGTATCTGCCGGCGCTTCATTTTCAAAACCGTCGATGATTTCATCGACATTTTCCCGGCTGTCGATTTGGGCGCCAGCAGGACCGGCTGATGCAAAACAGACGATCACCACGAAGATGGCGAAGGGTATGGCTAAGGATTTGCTCATTGAACGTCATCTGCCGGCAGGGTCGCGCTGCGCCCTCATTTAGTGGTCTACAGGCTACAGCCCCTTTTCCATCCGCCGGATGGTAAACAGATCGGCATCCAGGTCTTGGTTGAACTTTACCTTATCCAGGGTCAGGATGGTCTTGTGCGCGGTCTCCTTTCCCTTTTTCTTGGTTACGAGGGTGTCGGTGGCCACCCAGATAGCATCGATCTGCTCCAGCTCGCGCACGTCCACATACTTCAGATAGCCGCCGTCCTTTTCCCAATGGATGGCGCGCACCACCATGTCGATATCCGGACGTACGAAAAGAAGCGATTTTTCATAGCCCGTTTCGTCGATGACCTCCCTGCTGCGGGGAATCGACCAGATCACCCACACCTTCTTGCCCCTGACTTCGCTCTGTTTGCCTTTTTCGTAGAAGACAAAGTCGTAGTCCTCCAGGTCGCGGGAGGTCATGTCCGAATAATTCAGATCCGATCCCATAAAACTGCCGCTTTTGTCGGAGGTGGCGATTCGTTTGGTTTTGCGCAGCGCCGGCAGGTACAGCCACTGGTCGTCATCCTTTTCGGGATCGTCGTAGTCGTAGGTCAAAAAAGCAGTGTCTTTGACATCGGCCGGCTGCACGAAAAACATCAACCGCTGCGTGTCATCGCCCCTGTCTTTTTTGAACGTGGCGATTTTACGGATCCGCTCCTTGCCGCGCCGGTCGATCAGGACCATCTGCATATCCGCGGTCTGGTTGTCCCCGTCATCTCTGGCATCCACTTTTTCCATAACGGCCCGGGCCTGGGAATCGTCTGCCGCGGCACCCGGACTGACCATAAGGGATAAATGTACTGCCACAGCAAGCACTGCAGCGGCAGCATACATTTTTCTCATATCCGTCCTCCCGTCGGGTTTCCCTGTGCAGGGATTTGCTCAGTTTCGACCGGCGGCAGCGAATTTTCGTCCACCGCCTTTTTTTTGTTTGCCAGAACCATCAGCGCCGGCGCCAGCAGGTAGTCGGCCAGCAGGGCCATCGTGATGGTAAAGCCGGTCAGCAGACCGAAATTACGAACATTGCTCATTGTGGCAAAGGAGAAAATAAAAAATCCGACAGACAAAACCACGGTTGTGACGAGCATCGCCCGTCCGGTTGTCTGCAGGGTCCGGTGTACGGCCGCAACCGGGTCGCCGCTTCGATCGTAATAGCGCCGGAAGTTGTGCATAAAATGGATGGTGTCGTCCACAGCCAGGCCGATGGCAATGCTGGCTACCATCATGGTGAACAGGTCCATCGGCAAGCCGAAAAATCCGATCACGCCGAGCATGAGCAGGATGGGCGCCAGGTTCGGAATCATGCTCAGCAGTCCAATGCGAATCTGGCCGATGAGCAGGATCATCAATACGGTAATCACTGCCAGTGCGATGCCGTAGCTTTTTGCCATGCTGTGAATGGCGGCGGTGATCGTTCGAGCGAGCAGCCCGATCATGCCCGTGAGCGTCACCGTAGCCTCCGGAAAGTACCGGTCAAAATAAGCGTTTACCTGCTCGATAAATACACCGGCATGGTAGGCATCTTCGAACGGGACTTTGACCATGAACCGTGCCTTGGAAAACTGGCTGTCGACGAAATCCTCCAGATCGTCGGAACCGCTGTTTTCGAACAGCAGGAATTCCTGGGCCACCAGGTTGCGGTCGGCGGGGATGCGGTAATACTCCGGGCGGTTTTCGTTGAGCGCCTGGTGAATTTCCTTCAAAATGGTGGTCACCGACCAGGCTTTTCCCACATACAGTTTTTCGAATTCGAGCCTTGAAACGTGGGCGGCGGTGTCCTCGAGGCGGGTGAGCAGTGCCGGATCGTACAGTCCGTTTTCCATGCCGGTATCGATGACGACCTCCAGGCTGATGGAGCCTTTCAATTGCCGGTCGATCTGTTCGGTCGCCAGTCGGATGGGATTGTCTTGCGGAAACCAGCTCAACGGGTGGTGAGAGAAACGGATCGAACCGATGGCCGCCACCGATGCGAGCATGACCACGGCACTGACCACCAGGATGGCGATCGGGTGGCCCGTGGCAAAATTGCCCACGGCAGTCAAAAACCGTCCCATGACGGTGCGTTTCTCTTTGCCGTCCGGCATCGATTTATGCGGTATCGGCACGAGGGCCAGCAGCGCCGGCAAAAGGACGACGGTATAGATGAAGGTGAGCAGCACACCGACACCGGCAAAGACCCCCAGATCGGCCACCGGGGCCAGTTCCGCCGTCGAAAACGACATCAGGCCGCTGGCGGTGGTGATGTTGGTCATGGCAACCGCCAGCCCGGAATGCCCCAATGCGTAGACGATGGCGTCCTGCTTGTCGGCGCTGCTGCGGTACCGGTGGAAGAAGATGGCCAGAATATGCACCGATGTTCCCACCCCGACAGCCAGCAGGAAAGAGGGCAATATCTGCGTTGGCACTTTGATGGGCACGCCGAAAAACGCCATCAGCCCGATGGTGTTCAACAATGAGAAAATCACCACCAGCAGGGGCAGCAGAACCCCTGAGATCCGGCGGAACATGACGAAAAGAACCAAGGCCACGGTCGCCGTTGCCATCAGCACGAATTTGCGCATATCGCCCATCATCGACTGCTTCAGAAAATGGGTCACTACCGGAGACCCGGCTACCCAGATCGGCAGTTCGCCGGAGCGGTAGTCTGCAACCACCCGCTGCACGGCAAAAACCACCTCGCTGTTTTCCTGATCGGTCAGGTACACGGGTCGTTTCACCTCGGCAGTCGGTGCCGGTGGGTTTTCCGCTGCGCTGTCCTCAAAGCCTTCCAGCAGGTCGGCTTCCTGGCCGATACTCGAACGGCTGTGGGTCCGGATGATGATGGTGGTAAAGCGACCGTCTTCGGAAATCAGGGTGTTTTGATACATCGGATTGGACAATACCCGCTGCTGTAAAACCGCCATCTCCTGCTGGTCCGCCGGCCAGTTCTCGAGCAGATCTTCAACGATCAGATCGTCTTTCTCGCCGCGCGTCTGGCGGGCGTTGATCAGGGACGTGATGTCATCGATGTAAGGCACTTTTTCTTCCAGCTCGCTGTGCAGAGAGGCAAGGGTTTTCAGAAATGGGAGGTCAAAAACACCCGGTGGCTGCAGCGCCACCACAATCACCTCATCCCGTCCAAACTGGTCGCGAAAGGCATTGTAGGCCAGCATGGCCGGATCGTGTTCGTGCAGAAACCCTTCCATGGAAGTGTCGACGGTGATCTTCGGTATCTGGGATACGATAGCGGCCGTGATAAGAAGCATCAAAACGATGGTTTTGATCCGGTTGCGAAAGAGGATCCGGGCAAATTGCTCGAAGCCTTTTTCGATCCAGAGGCGAATGAAAGACATACAGGGTCACTCCTGATATATAAGATGCAATAACAGCTATTTCCGGCTGTCCCCGTTGCCGTCGGCACAGCCGGACGGGCTATCGCTTGATCGCCCGCAGTACCGGTTTTTCGACATCGGCGAGCAGCGCGGAACCGTCTTCGGAATCGGGCACCAGGGACTCTTTATCGGCTGAGCCTGCGAGTCGCCGGCGTGGTAATAAAATCGTGGCTTTGTTCACGGCGGCCCTGGCCGCAATCTCGTCAATGCGCGCATCTTCATAACCCGATTCGGAGAAAACCTGCAGGGCGGCAGTGAAGATTCGCTGAACGGCAGCCTGTTTTTTTCACTGATACTGCCATCGGTTTGAGGTGGAAACCGTTGTGCAGCATCGGGCAGCAATCCAACCTTGTTCCACTAACCATTTAGTTTAACTTTTTAGTAAATCATATAGATCGACCGGTATGTCAAACGGCTGTCGATTGCAGGGGATACGAAACCTGATCCGTATCGATTCGCTTTTTGAGCCATCGCGTTGGGAACTGCGGCGGTGCAGCAGCGGATAGTGGACCTGAGATCAGTCGGCGACAACGGGATCGATGCCCTTGGTTGCAAGGGGGCTTTGTTGCAAGGCTCATTTCCCCAGAGCGCGCTTTAGCGCGGCGGAGTGGATATGGCCGGCGAAGTGGACCGGACTTTTCCCGTGAATCGGGTCCCATCCGGCCGGATCGGCCACACAGAAATACTGCACCTCCAGTCCGATGCGAACGATCGCTTCGTCCGGCGGCAGGTGAATGACGCGCCGGGCGGCTTCCCAGGTGGCACCACAGGGGGCCCCGCGAACGACGCGGATTTTCTCGAGTCTTCCGTTTGCGACCGCAGCTTCGAACTCCGGTGCACCGAACTGATCGCCATACCGGCCCAGGCAGTCCTGCCGGGTAAGCCCGCATCAGGTGGGCGGGGTCAGGGCGCCTTCCACTTTGGTCTTTTTCCCGGAGGCCACCACGGGGATGCCGAGGCGACGGCAGTTCACAGCCAGATCGTGAGACAGGTCCGGGTGCTGCAGAAAGTCGAGCACCAGGTCCGCCTCGATCGTTGCCGGCAGATACTCCGCGGTTTCATCGATAACCGGGGGCAAATTGCCGTCGATGTGAACGCACTTCAGTTCATACCGGCCGAGCCCGTATTCACGGATGCCTTCTATCTTTTTCTCCCCGCTGCCGTTTTGCTGAAAAACAACGATTCGCTGGATCGGCAGCAGAAACTGCGGTCTGCATTTCTTCGGATGCGACATAACCAGATTCCCGGATCTACTTCGATGTCGAGCCGACGGCCGAATTCGATCCGTTCGGACGACACCATATCAATAAGCACGAATGGATGCGAATGCCAACCGGCAATTTACATCGGCTCCCCGGCCTCAAACCGGGTTATCTTTTCCTCCCAACGCTTCTTGCGACGCTCGTACCGGTCGCCGGCAACTTCCAGCTGCCGGAAGAGTCGATCGATGTTCGATTGGCAGGTGTGGATCGCCACGGATATATCCGCAATCCTTTCTCCGCGTCCTTTACGGGTGGCTGCCTGCATGTCGGCATGGTGGCCGTGCAGGCTTTTTTCGAGGGCGTCGATCCGGTCTTCGATCTGCGCCATTTCATCTTCCAGCGGTTTGAGGGATCGGGCCCGTTCGGCCAGCAATTCGGATCGCATGCGGCGGGCCTGCTTTTTGCTCAATCGGGCCGAGGGTTGCGTATGCCGGCCGTTTTCCGGAGCCCGTTGCCCCAGATGGTCCTCGGACAGCCATCCGGTGGTTTCGAGAAAACGCTGATAGCTGTCTTCAAAGACTTCCAGGCGATCAGCCTGAAACACAACCAGGCGCCGCGCGATGGCATGCAGGAACATCTCGTTGTGGGTGACCATAATCAGCGCACCGTCAAAATTATCGATCGCCGCCAGCAAGGCATCACTGGATTCCATGTCGAGGTGATTGCTCGGCTCGTCCAGCAGCAGCAGGTTTGTCGGGGTAGCCAGCAGCTTGCCCAGCATCACGCGGCTTTTTTCTCCGCCGGACAGGACGCTGATTTTTTTGAGGGCATCGTCGCCCGAAAACATCATCGCTCCGCAGATGTTGCGTGCCTGCCGGCGGTCCAGGCCCGGATCGGCAGCGGCGATTTCCTCCTCGACAGTTCGCGATTCGACCAGGGTTTTCACGTTGGTCTGTTCGAAAAATCCGATTTTCGCCTGGGGATTGGTGTGCACGCTGCCCTCCTGCGGGGACAATGCACCGGACAGCAGTCGCAACAAGGTGGTTTTGCCTTTGCCGTTTTTGCCCACAACGCAGATTCGATCCCGATGAAATACGCTGATGCTGAAATCCCGGACGATCGGTCTTTGCAGCTCGTAGCCGAACCGCAGTCCGTCGGCCCGCATGATCTGCTTTCCCGGAGACGGAAGACTGCGAAACGAAAAATCGAGGTTTCTGATTTTTTCGAGTTTGTCTCGTTTTTCCATTTTCGACAGGGTCTTGATGCGGGATTGGACCAGATTGGCCAGGCGGGCTTTGGCCCGAAAACGGGAGATGAACTGTTCGACGTCCCGTCGGCGGCGCTCGTCGTTCAAGCGGGTTTTCTCGTAGATCTCTTCATCCTGGGCGATCTGAGTATAGTATTTTTCCGTGTCGCCCTCGATCTTTCGTATCTTTTTGCGGTGAATTCCGAGCACGTGGGTGACAATCCGGTCCATGAAGCTCCGGTCGTGGGTGATGAGCATCACCTCCCCGGGCCAGTCGAGCAGGAACCGCTCGATCCAACGGATCGAAGTGATGTCGAGGTAGTTGGTCGGCTCGTCCAGCAGCAAAAGGTCGGGCTCTGACGCCAGCACCTTTGCCAGGTTCAACCGCACCTGGTATCCCCCCGAGAACTCGGCAGGGGGGCGGTGCATGTCTGCGGGTTCAAAGCCCAGGCCGGCCAGGATTTTTTCCACCTTCCAGAGCTGGTCCCGGCAATGATCCGAAAGTCCGGTCGCAGCCTCTGCCAGCACGGTTTCCGCGGCGAACGCCAGGTTCTGCTGCACGTGGGCGATCCGGTAATTTTTGGGAACGATCACCGTGCCGGAATCCGATGCCACCTCACCGAGGATCATCCGAAAAAGGGTGGTCTTACCGTGGCCGTTTCTACCCACCAGGCCTACGCGTTCCCGCGGATTGATCTGAAAGCTGATTCCTTCAAACAGGACGTGTCCGCCGAAGCTTTTGGAAAGATTTTCAACGCCGATCATTGTGGTCTGTCCGCCCATCGGCATCTGCTTGACACCATGGGAACATTCGAATATGCTTTGTAATTTAAATTTGTCAGTGTTCCCGATTCGGGACCAGACTGCCGATACATTCGAGCAGCCCCGACGATGAAAAGCCTGCGCCGGATCTCTGTGCAGGCAAAACCGGCAAATGCTCCTTCAGGCAAAAAGGCATCTTATCATGCGGTTCCAAAACTTTCCATATAGCACGAAATCGGTTTGGTTGGCAGCCCTGCTCGTTGTGGTATTTTGCGGCCCGCTTTTCGCCGAAAACAGTCAGGAAGTACAAGATCTGCTGAAACAACGGCTCGATTCCGTCCTGGTGGTGCTGCAGGATCAGAAGCTGAGCTTCGAGGCCAAGAAAGCCGAGGTCAGCAAGATCGTCACGCCCATGTTCGATTTTCCCCTGATGGCCAAATTAACCCTGGGTCGGAAGCACTGGCCCACCATGACCCGGCAGCAGCAGGATAAGTTTACGGAACTGTTCGTCGATTTGCTCAGACAGACCTACCTGGACCGGATATCTCTTTACACCGACGAGCAGGTCGTCATCAAAAATGCTGCCGAAGTGAATCGGAAAGTGCATATCCTCACGGATCTGGTCTCAAAGGGTGACAATATATCGATGCTGTATAAATTTTACCGCACCGACAATGGGTGGAAAATATACGATTTGGAGATACAGGGGGTTAGCTTAATAGTCAGCTACCGCAACCAGTTCGATCAGATTCTGAGTACGGGAACCATCAACGATTTGATCGAGAAACTGGAACATCCGGAAAAAACCTGATCATCTCAGCGCTTCCGATTCGATCCCCATGACCCGTTCATTATCACCGATTGCACGGCTGTACGACAACCTCATCCTGAAAAGAGCCATCTGGGTTATATTTTCGCTGCTGGTGGTTTCCGCCTTTCTGGCATACCACGCCAGGTATTTCCGATTGGATGCCTCCGCGGAAACACTGGTGCTGGAAGGGGATCAGGACCTCGAATATACCCGCCTGATCGCCGACCGCTACGGGCAGGAAGAATTCCTTTTTCTGACCTTCACCCCCAAAGGCGATCTGCTGGCCGACCGGAGCCTCGAAATCCTCTCCCGGCTGCAGGAGGATCTGCAGCGGCTGGAAGGGGTTTCCTCTGTTTTCACCATTCTCGATGCGCCGCTGCTGGAAAGCCCGCGGGTTTCCATCAAGGAGCTGTCCAGCGGCATCCGCACGCTGCGGTCACCCGCCGTAGACCGGGAGCTGGCGCGAACCGAGTTCGGCAACAGCCCCATCTACCAGAACCTGCTGGTCAGTCCGGATTTGCAGACAACCGCCCTTCAGATCAACCTGCCGGGCGACGACCGCCATGGGCAGCTGTTGAATGAGCGCAACCGGCTGCGCGCCAAGAAAGCTGCCGGCGGACTGTCTGCGGCCGAGGCGGCGGCGCTGCGCGACGTATCCCGTCAATTTCAACAGCACCGGGATATCATGCGGGCCGAGCGCCACCGGTTGATCGTGAGCATACGCAATGTCATGGACCGCTACCGGCAGGACGCCGACCTGTTTCTGGGCGGTGTCAGCATGATCGCAGACGATCTGATCCGGTTTATCAAAAACGACCTGCAGGTGTTCGGATTCGGCGTGCTGTTCTTTCTGGTGGTGACGTTGTCGGTGATTTTCCGGCAACCACGCTGGGTGTTGCTGCCCATGGCGTGCTGTGCGGTTTCGGCCCTGAACATGATCGGGTTGCTCGGGCTGTTCGGCTGGGAGGTCACGGTGATCTCATCGAACTTCATCTCGCTTCAACTGATCATCACCATGGCCATTGCGATCCACCTGATTGTCCGGTACCGTGAACTGCAGGTCCTGCATCCGGAAGCGCAGCAGCGGACGCTGGTTCTCGAAACCGTCCGCCTGAAATTCAAGCCCTGCCTGTATGCCGCACTGACAACGATGGCCGGCTTCGGCTCACTGGTGTTCTGCGACATTCTTCCGGTGATTACCTTCGGTTGGATGATGATCGGCGGTATCGTCGTCTCCATGGTCGTGACGTTCTTGCTGTTTCCGGCCAGCCTGGTGTTGCTGAAAAAAAGCCGACCCGAAACCCGGGTACCCTCGGGCTATTCGCTGATGCCGGCCCTGGCGAGCTTTACCGAAAAGAAGGGGCGCTTTGTGCTGATTGTCAGCGCTGCGCTGTTGCTGCTCAGCATCGCGGGAATATCCCGGCTGGAGGTCGAGAACAGCTTTATTGATTATTTCAAGCAACGCACCGAAATTTACCGGGGAATGAAGGTGATCGACCGGCAGCTGGGCGGCACCACCCCGCTGGACGTGGTCATCGATCTGAATGCCCATCCATCCGCCCAGCGGCCCCCGGCGGAAACAGCACCGCCGGAGCAGGCAGGGGGAGAGTTCGACCAGTTCAGTGAGTTCGACGAAGCACCGACGGACGACCGGTACTGGTTTACCGCATCCAGGATGGCCAAGGTTGTCCGGATCCACGATTACCTGGAGGGCCTGCCGGAAACCGGCAAGGTGCTTTCCCTGGGGACATTGATGGAAGTTGCCGAGCGCTTCAATGACGGCAAACCGCTGGACAACTTCCAGCTGGCCCTGCTGTATGGCGAAATACCGGCCCGCTACAAAAAGCAGCTTCTATCGCCCTACGTGTCGGTTCCGCACAGCCAGGTCCGCTTCTTCGTTCGGGTCAAAGACTCCCGGAAGGACTTGAAACGCAATGTGCTCCTGCAGAAAGTCCGCCGGGACCTGGTGCAGGAGCTCGGATTGGCAGCCGAAGATGTTCGGTTAACCGGGTTGCTGGTGCTCTACAACAACATGCTGCAGAACCTGTTCGGATCGCAGGTGTTAACGCTCGGTATCACGCTGCTGGCACTGCTGGGCATGTTTCTGCTGCTGTTCCGCTCGTTCAAACTGGCCCTGATCGCGATCTTCCCGAACCTGCTTTCCATCGGGGTGGTTCTGGGGTTCATGGGCTGGATGGGCATCCCGCTGGACATGATGACCATCACCATCGCCGCCATCAGTGTCGGGATCGCCGTGGACGACACCATTCACTACATCCACCGGTTTTCCGTGGAGTTTTCAAAAGACGGCGATTACCTTGCCGCGATGCATCGCTGCCACGGCAGTATCGGTTATGCCATGTACTACACCTCGGTGACCATCATCATCGGTTTTTCGATCCTGGCACTATCCAACTTTATTCCCAGCATCTACTTCGGACTGTTGACCGGCCTGGCCATGCTGATCGCGCTGGCTGCCGCGCTGACATTGCTGCCGGAGCTGCTGGTGGCTATCAAACCGTTCGGCCGGCAGGACCGGGAGCCTGACGCGGCACCGCCGGCGACGTGAACCGAACCGGGAGTCACCCGAAAATGGCTGAGCCATTGACGATGGGAGCTCGGAGCCCTATGCACAAGCAAGCCAGGCTTGCAGCGGCGATCCTCGCAGTGCTGCTGCTGAGCGCGTGCGCCCACCGGGAGGTGAGCACCGGCCCCGACTCCCCGCAGTCGGCGGTCGCGAGTATGGCGCAGCCTGCGGGAAAAGAGCAAATCCGACCGCCGGCGTCCGACCCGCCGGATGCGGATTTCGAAACGTTCGATGAATTCGACAAGGAATTCGTCGATGCCGTTGTCCAGGTAGCCGACCCACTTCAACCCGTCAATCGGGCCATCTTCGTATTCAACGACAGGCTTTACTTCTGGGTGCTCAAACCCGTAGCCAAGGGGTACAATTTCATTCTGCCCGAGGTCGCCCGAAGGGGCGTCCGCAACTTTTTCAGCAATCTGCTCACGCCGATTCGCTTTGTGAACTGCGCCCTGCAGGGAAAAGGCCAATCTGCAGCTACAGAGGTCGTGCGGTTTATCACCAACACGACGCTCGGGGTCGCGGGTCTCTGGGACCCGGCGCTGGATCTCTACGGTATTGAAATCAGCAACGAAGATCTGGGTCAGACCATCGGCGCCTACGGTGTCGGAAACGGCTTTTACCTCGTGTGGCCGGTCCTGGGACCTTCTTCTCTGCGCGACACAGTCGGATTTTTCGGCGACCTGTATGTCAACCCCATCACGTATATCGAACCGGCGAGCCTTTCACTGGGGGTAGGGCTCTACCGTCGGTTCAACGATCTTTCCCTTCGCATAGGAGACTACGAGGCCATCAAACAGGCGGCCGTTGATCCGTATGTCGCTGTTCGAGACGGGTATGTCCAGTTTCGACGGTCCTTGATCGAACAGTGAACATCGGTGGCAGGGCGCCTGCCGCGAGAAAGTTGCTGATCCCGCTTCCCGCCATCCCAGCGATCGATCCCGCTGACAACGAAAACCCTCGATGCCCCTGGTGGACACAGCGGGGTGTGCCGGCGATGTATTATCACTTGACAAAAAGGGCGGATTTTCTAAGGTAGGGCAGCAATTCAATGACAAGGAGGACGGGGATGAAGGTACTGGTAAGTGACGACCTGGGTGAAATCGGCGTCCGGATGCTGCAGGAAGAAGATGGTATCGAGGTGGATGTCCGGACCGGGTTGCCGCCGGAGGAGCTTATGACGATTATCGGCAACTACGAAGGACTGGTCATCCGCAGCGCCACCAAGGTGACCGATGATCTGCTGGAGGCCGCACACCAGCTGAAGGTGATCGGGCGGGCCGGGGTCGGACTGGACAACGTCGACATACCGGCTGCCACCAAAAGGGGAGTGGTGGTGATGAACACCCCCGGTGGCAATGTGATCACCACTGCCGAACATACGATAGCCATGCTGCTGTCGCTCAGCCGCAACATCCCATCCGGCACGGCCTCCCTGAAGGCCGGGCGATGGGAAAAAAAGCAGCTGATGGGGCGCGAGATCTACCACAAGTGGCTGGGGGTCATCGGTTTTGGAAAGATCGGCACCATCGTGGCAGATCGCGCCCGGGGACTGAAGATGCGGGTGATGGTCCACGATCCGTTCGTCACACCCGAACAGATAGAGAAGATGGGCTTCAAGCCGGTTTCGCTCGAAGAGCTGTACCGCAAGTCGGATTACATAACGGTTCATGTTCCCAAGACTCGCAGCACCATCGGTTTGATCGACCAAACCGCCTTTGATCAGATGAAAGACGGTGTGTTGATCATCAACTGTGCCAGAGGGGGCATCGTAGATGAAGATGCGCTCAACAAGGCCCTGGAATCGGGCAAGGTGGGCGGGGCGGCGCTGGACGTGTTTGAAAACGAGCCGCCGGGAACCTGCAGCCTCTTCGACCACGAGCGGGTGATCTGCACCCCCCATCTGGCGGCTTCCACCTTGGAGGCCCAGACCAACGTTGCCATGGCCATCGCTGAGCAAATCATCGATTACCTGAAAAACGGCACCATCGTCAACGCGGTCAACGTACCGTCGGTTACCGGCGAGCTGTTGACCAAGCTGGGGCCCTACCTGTCTCTTGCGGATCGGATTGGAAGTTTGCAGGCGCAACTGTCCATAGGGCCGGTTAAAAAGGTCGACATCGAATACGAGGGCGATTTCAGCGGTCTGGATCTCACTCCGATCACCACCGCGATTCTGAAAGGATTTTTATCTCCGATGGTCCAGGACGCCGTTAATTTCGTCAATTCCCCCCTGATCGCGCAAGAAATGGGAATCAAGGTGACCGAGAGCACCAGTGTGGAATCGGACCATTTCATCAACCTGATCACCTTGAAGGTGGTCACAACGGCGATGACCAATACCGTGTCCGGTACCATTTATGGTAAAAGAGACCCCCGCATCGTACAGATCAACAATTTCGGATTGGAATTGATACCCGAGGGTCACCTGGCGTTGATCTACAATCAAGACAAACCGGGCGCCATCGGCAGCATCGGCACGACCCTCGGCAAGCACCGCATCAACATCAGCCGGATGCAGGTAGGCCAGGACCAAGATGGCGAAAACAACATTATTTTTCTGCGAACCGACACTTCGATCCCGGATCATGTGCTGGAGGAGTTGCGGGCGCTGCCGCTGATCAACACGGTCACGCCCCTGGAGTTGTAAGGCTCGGGCGGATCTTGGCAATGACGCCCGAATCGAACGAGCCCATGCCCGGCGCTTTATCGATGGAAGAACCCTGAAACGGGCAGAAAACAAAGGAGACCCATCATGTCAGAAGAAGACAAAGGATTCGTTATCAAAGATCGCCGCACTGTGGGCAGAGATGTGGATGAATCGGAAAAGGAAAGTCCTGCCGAGACCAAGCCGGCAGCCGGAGCCGCAGAAAAACCGGCGGAGCCGTCGGAGGAATCCGTTTCGGCTGAACAGCAAGCTTCCGAAACCCTGCTGCCCGAAGTAAACTTTCCGACCTTCATTATCTCCCTGAACGTATCGGCGCTCTATCATCTCGGAGCGATAGAAGATCCGGAGACCAAACAGAAGAAAAAGAATTTGCCCATGGCCAAGCAGACGATCGACATCCTCAGCATGCTGGCGGAAAAAACCAAAGGAAATCTCACCGGGGATGAAGAGAATCTGCTGAAAAACATTTTGTATGACCTGCGTATCATTTACGTAAAAGAGAAAAGCTGACGATGGACGGCCCACCGGCGAGAATCGGCAGCCCGGCCCGCCCCTGCTCATGATCGCAGCGGGAATATTTCTATGCCGTACTGAATATGAAAGTTTGCGCACCAGCAAAGATTAATCTCTTTCTGCACGTCACCGGCCGAAGACCCGACGGATATCACACCCTGTTCACGCTGATGGTTCCCGTCGGCCTTTGCGACGAACTCACCATCACCGTTGATGCCGGACCGGGAGACATCCGGGTCGCATGCGACGATCCCCGGCTTCCCGCTGACTCCTCCAACCTGGCCTTTCAGGCAGCGTCTGTCTTCCTGCAGCGCTGCGAAAACCTGCCGGGTTTCCAACCGAAACCGGGCATACATATCTCCATCCGCAAGCAGATCCCGGTGGCCGCCGGGCTGGGGGGCGGCAGCAGCGATGCTGCCGCGGTGCTGGTTGGCCTGAACCGGCATTTCGGAGATCCGTTTACCCGGGACGATCTGATGCGCATGGGCCTCGGGGTCGGAGCCGACGTTCCTTTTTTCGTCTGCGGCCGTCCGGCAATTGTGACCGGCATCGGCGAGAACGTCCAGCCCTATCCGCACAGCTTGTCCTACCATGTCTTGCTGGTTTTTCCCGGTATTCGGGTATCAACGGCAGAGGTGTACAAAAACCTGGATTTGGGATTGACAAACTGTGAAAAAAAACTTAAAAAGCTCCTTCTGGGGCAGCAGGCCTTTGACGCGGTGTGTCACACGTGTAACGATTTGGAATCGTTCACATTGCCGATGTTTCCCGAGATTGCAGCCGCCAAGCAGGTGCTGGTGGAGCTCGGTGCGGCCAGTGCGCTGATGAGCGGGAGCGGATCCGCGGTCTTCGGCCTTTTCGACAACCTCAGCAAGGCCCGAAATGCCAGGGAAACCCTTCGCCGGCGCAAACAAACCTGGTCGGTTGTCTTGACCGAGCTGGTCGGGGATATGGATCAGCGATATCAGCAGCGTTGAATGCCGCATCCTGCTCGGACGAGGCCGGGACGCTAACGGTTTTGCTGCCGGCATTTTTTTGATTTTATGGGGCGTCGTCAAGCGGTAAGACACAGGATTTTGGTTCCTGCATTCGGAGGTTCGAATCCTCCCGCCCCAGCCAGCAATAGAGACAAAAAGGGGTTTTGGCCTAGTCGGCTGCAAGCGTTGGTCGGTTCGGCATGGCTCCTGAAAACCCTGGGAAAACGATTCGTCAACCATCGCAACCGTGGTCGTATCAATGGATGAATTCATCATTTTCACCGGCAACTCCAATCCTGCGCTGGCCGACAAGATATGTGAATACCTGAATGTCCCCCTGGGCGGTGCGGTGGTAAAAACGTTCAGCGACGGTGAAATTCAGGTCGAAATCGAAGAGAACGTCCGCTTGAAGGACGTCTTTATCGTCCAATCCACGTGCGTGCCGGTTAACGACACGCTGATGGAACTGCTGCTGATGATCGACGCCTGCAACCGGTCATCGGCCAAACGGATTACGGCGGTGATGCCTTACTATGGGTATGCGCGCCAGGACAAGAAGGTCGCGCCCCGGGTGCCGATCAGCGCCAAGCTGGTGGCCGACCTGCTGACCGTGGCGGGCACAAAACGGGTGATCACCATGGATTTGCACGCCGGTCAGATTCAGGGATTTTTCAGTATACCGGTGGACAACCTTTTCGTCGCCCCGGTGTTTATTGAGCACATCCGGGCCAATTTCCCAAAGGAGCTGGTCATTGTGTCGCCGGATGCAGGCGGAGTGGAGCGAGCCAGGGCCTATGCCAAGCGGCTCGATGCGGACCTGGCGATCATCGACAAGCGTCGCTCCGCTCCCAATAAGGCCCAGGCCATGGCGGTCGTGGGCGACGTGCGAGACAAGGTGGCAATCATCCTCGACGATATGGTGGACACGGCCGGGACATTGACCGAAGCGGCGGAGGCAATCAAGCGGGCCGGCGCAGGAGAAATTCATGCCAGTTGTGCTCACCCGGTCCTGTCAGGGCCGGCGGTCGATCGGATCGATGCATCCTGTCTGAAAAGCGTGCTGGTCACCGACACGATTCCGCTTCACGAAGCGGCCAGCGAATGCAAGAAGATCAGCGTCTTGACCATTGCCGATATCGTCGGTGAAGCGATCATCCGCAGCCATACGGGTGATTCGGTCACATCGCTGTTCGTATAATCTGCTCAATAGAAGGAGGAAAGTTTCTTGGAACAACTAGAACTGAAAGCAACTGTCAGAAAAGCAACCGGCAACGGTCCGGCTCGGGTGCTGCGCCAGGCTGGTGAAATTCCGGCCGTACTCTACGGGCGCAAAACCGAGCCGATGTCGCTTTCCGTAAATATTCGAGACCTGGAGTATCTGACCCGAAAGGGCAACATCAGCCAGCTGCTGTTTGACATCCTCATCGAGAACGGAAAGACCCAGACCAAAAAGGTCATGATCAAGGAACTCCAGACCCATCCGGTCACCAGAGACTTTCTGCACGTCGATTTTTATGAAATCGATATGCAGCGGAAAGTCACGGTCGGCGTTCCGGTGGTCACCACCGGCAAGTCGGTCGGCGTCGAGCGCGGCGGCATCCTTCAGATCGTTCGCCGGGAACTGGAAGTTCTCTGCCTTCCGGGCAACATCCCTTCAGAGATCACCATCGACATCACGGATCTGGACATCGGCGATTCGGTTCATGTCGACGAGATCCCGCTGGCAAGTGATGTCGAACTGGAGGATACCGACGTCAATTTTACGATCCTTACCGTCGTCGCTCCGCGGGTCGAGGCCGAACCGGAACCCGAAGAGGAAGAAGCCGAGGTCGAAGGTGAGGAGGCCGCTGAAGACGAAGAAGAAAGCGAATCGGAAGAGTAACCGGGTTGTTCGGCCGGCACGGCCGCGGTGCGGTTTCGGCACGCAGTTGCCGAACGGGTCTGCCGGCCGGTTTGTAGGATCATTTCACCGGAATTGGTTTTTAACGAGAGGTGATGCCAGATAAGCGGCTGCAGCTGATCGCAGGACTCGGCAATCCGGGTGAGGCGTACCGCCAGACCCGGCACAATGCCGGTTTCATGGTGATCGAGAAACTGGCAGTCACCCACTCCATTGAAATCGACAAGCACAAATTCAAAACGGTGTTTGGACGGGGCAGGGTAGAAGATGTCGAGGCTCTGCTGGTAAAACCGCAGGCGTATATGAACACCAGTGGGCCGCCGGTCAGACGGCTGGCCGACTTTTTCCGGATTTCAGCCAGGGACATGTTGGTCATTCATGACGACATTGACCTCGCTTTTGGAAGAATAAAAATAAAAAAGAAAGGAGGACATGGAGGACACAACGGTCTCAGATCGTTGATGGAGGCGTTTGGATCGGGGGAATTTGCCCGACTGCGAGTCGGAATCGGGCGATCCGAGGAACGGCATAGCGTAACGGATCATGTGCTGAGCGAATATTCGGCATCTGAAACGGGCCTTCTGGATCGGATCATCTCCAACGCTTGCGATGCGGTCGTGACGCTCCTGACCCTGGGCATCACCGAGGCCATGAATCGGTTCAACGACAAACGTTTTTCAGCCGTACGTTAACCACACAGATTTCAGATGGAGGAAAGGATGGATTATACACTACCGTTGATATGCACGCTAGTTGGAGTTGCTGGTGTCATTTTCTCGATCGTCACGGCGGGCATCGTGCGCAGCGCGCCGGCCGGCAACGAGAAAATGAACAAAATTGCCGATGCCATCAAAGAAGGCGCGATCGCCTATCTGAACCGGCAGCTGAAGAGCATGGGGATTGCCGCGATTATTCTCTTCATCCTGGTGGCCATTTTCCTGGGGATCAAAACCGCCATCGGATTTCTCATCGGCGCAGCCGCATCTTACCTGGCCGGTTACATCGGGATGCGGGTTTCGGTGATTGCCAACGTTCGGACCGCTGAAGCCGCCAAGGGCGGACTTCGCAAAGGTCTGGCAATGGCCTTCAAGGGCGGTGCGGTGACCGGCATGATCGTCGCCGGTCTGGCGCTGACCGCCGTCGCGGGCGTTTACACCATTCTGCTGGCCACCGGCACACCGGTCAGAGACGCCGTCATCGCGCTGGTTGCGCTCGGTTTCGGCGGCAGCCTGATCTCCATCTTCGCCCGGTTGGGCGGAGGGATCTTCACCAAGGGTGCAGATGTCGGTGCCGACCTGGTGGGGAAGGTGGAAGCCGGAATCCCGGAGGACGATCCCCGCAACCCGGCGGTTATCGCAGACAACGTCGGCGACAACGTCGGCGACTGTGCCGGAATGGCGGCCGACCTGTTCGAGACCTATGCCGTAACAGCGGTTGCCGCCATGCTGCTCGGCAACCTGCTTTTCCCGGAACAGCTCATCGCCACCAACTTCCCGCTGGTCCTCGGCGCCATCTCCATCGTCGCCTCCATCATCGCCACCTTTTTCGTGCGACTGGGGGCCAACGAATACATCATGGGCGCCCTGTACAAGGGGATGTTCGGATCGGCCATCCTGGCCGCCATCGCCTTTGTCATCGCCGCCCAGAAGCTGTTCGTCGGAGTACCGGGCATTAGCGCGATGCAGTGCTTTTTCTCGGCACTGGTCGGGCTGGTGCTGACGGTGGTGATCGTTATCATCACCGAGTACTACACCGGCATCCGCAAACCCGTGAAGATGGTGGCCGAGGCATCCACCACCGGTCCGGCCACAAACATCATCGCCGGTCTGGCCGTCAGCATGGAAGCCACCGCGCTGCCGGTGCTGGCGATCTGCCTGGGCATCGGGGTTGCGCATTATTTCGGCGGCCTTTACGGAATCGCCATGGCGGCCATGTCGATGCTGTCGATGACCGGTATGGTGATCGCCATCGACGCCTACGGACCGATCACCGACAACGCAGGCGGTATTGCCGAGATGGCCGAGATGGACGACAGCGTTCGGGCCGTCACCGATCCGCTCGACGCAGTCGGCAACACCACCAAGGCCGTCACCAAGGGCTATGCCATCGGTTCCGCCGGTCTGGCCGCTCTGGTGCTGTTTGCCGCCTACACCCAGGAGTTCGCCCTGCACGGCGGCTCGGCAGAGCTGCGCTTCGACCTGAGCAACGTGAACGTGATTATCGGCCTGTTCCTCGGCGGGATGCTGCCCTTCATTTTCGGGTCGATTGCCATGAAAGCGGTGGGCAAAGCCGGCGCTGCGGTTGTGGAAGAAGTCCGCCGCCAGTTCCGCGAGATTCCCGGCATCATGGAAGGCACGGGCAAACCGGATTACGCCGCCTGCGTGGACATCGTCACCAAGTTCGCCCTCAAGGAGATGCTGATTCCGGCCCTGCTGCCGGTTGTCGCTCCGATACTGGTGGGCCTGCTCCTGGGTAAAATTGCCCTCGGCGGGCTGCTGATCGGCAGCATCGTCACCGGGCTGTTTCTGGCCATCTCCATGACCACCGGCGGAGCGGCCTGGGACAACGCCAAGAAGTACATCGAAGACGGAAACCTGGGCGGCAAGGGCAGTGATGCCCACAAAGCCGCTGTAACCGGCGACACCGTCGGCGATCCTTACAAGGATACCGCCGGTCCGGCCATCAACCCGATGATCAAGATCCTCAACGTCGTGGCCCTGCTGCTGGTGCCCCTGCTGCTGAAAATGCAATAAGCACGGAATTCCGTCACGCGGATAGAAAAAAAGAAGGATTGGCGCGATCCGCGCCAATCCTTTTTTATTGATTGTGAGCAAAAGGTATGCTATAAATCGTAAGGTTTTCAGTAACAAAACCGCCAACCCCCAAAATGAGTACCCAAATGAGCAGCAAAAAGGCCAGCAGCCCGTCAAAAACCCGACCCGCCAAACAGAAAATACGACAGTTTGAGGTCGGTGATCTGGCGGTTTACCCGGCTCACGGCGTGGGCAAAATCGAAGCCATTGAAACCCGGGTGATCAACGGGGAAAAGCTCGATTTCTACAAGATGAAGGTCCTGGAAAACAACATGCTGATCATGATTCCAACCCGCAATGTCGAATCCGTGGGCCTGCGGGACGTCATCGACAAGAAGGAAATTTCGAAGGTCTATGACGTGATGAAGTCGAAGAAATCTTCATCCAGCGACACGCAGACCTGGAATCGGCGCTACCGTGAGTATATGGACAAGATTAAAAGCGGTTCTTTGTTCGATGTGGCCGAAGTTTTTCGAGATCTTTCCCTGCTCAAACTGCAAAAGGACCTGTCGTTCGGCGAGCGAAAGCTCTACGACACGGCCCAGGTACTGCTGGTAAAAGAGCTTTCAACGGCAAAGAACGCCGATGAAGAAGCCATCGTTTCAGAGCTCGAGTCCTTCTTCGCCACCGAAAGTGCCGACAGCGCCGAGAACTAGGTCAATTCCGTCCAAAACACCACTAGACTTCCCGTTCATAAATGAGTTTTCTGCACTGGGTACCGCCGCGCACGGATTTGCGGCGAGGCGCACGGGAAGTGTGCGCTGCAGCCGGAGACCCGCTGGCAGGGCGACAACGCAGTCAGACGGGAATAGGCAATGTAAAGATGGCCATGCCTGAAAATCCCCCGGGCAAAATGCCTTCCCCGACACCGGTTACCATCGTCGTTTCGGCACCGGACGTCGGAAAACGTCTCGATGTGTGTGTTGCCTCCCACATTTCCGATCTTACCCGTTCCGCTGCGGCTCACCTGATTCAACAGGCAACGGTTGTAGTAAACGGCGACCCGAAGAGGCCCGCCTACCGGGTGCGGGCCGGCGACCGCATCGAGGGGCGGCTGCCGCCGCCGCTGATCGTGCAGCTGGAACCCCAGCCCATCGACATCGATATTCTATACGAAGATCGCGATCTGGTGGTCGTCAACAAACAACCGGGCCTGGTGGTTCATCCGGCACCGGGACACTCCAGCGGTACACTGGTGAATGCGTTGTTGTACCACTGCCCGGATCTGTCGCCGATCAAAGGTGAAATCCGCCCGGGGATCGTCCACCGCCTGGACAAGGACACTTCCGGGTTGATCGTGGCGGCCAAAAACCCGCAGGCCCATTCGCGGTTGACTGCCCAGTTTGCAGCACGCAGGGTTCACAAGATCTATCTGGCACTGGTTTGCGGACAGCCCGCAGCCGCTTCCGGGCGCATCGAACTGCCGGTTGGCCGCCACCCGACGGACCGCAAACGCATGTCCACCGCAAGCCGCCGGCCCCGGGCGGCGGTCACCGAATGGAACGTCTCCCGGAAGTTTCCCGGTCTGTCATTACTGGAACTGGATCTGAAAACCGGTCGGACGCACCAGGCTAGGGTTCATTGCGCCGCCATGGGGCACCCGATCGCCGGAGACCCGGTGTACGGCGGCCGCAAAGCGATTCGGCAACTGCCCCGGCCGGTGGCCGATCTCATGCGCAGCGTTGCCCGTCAGATGCTGCACGCCTGGAAAATGGAGATTTTCCATCCCCGCAGCAAGGAAGTTATGCATCTGGAAGCGCCGATCGCCGGTGACATGCGGGCTGTGCTCGATAGCCTGGCTGCCGTTCGGGAGAATCCCCTTTAAATCCCCGGCGTGAAGCCGGTAACCAGGCGGCCGCAGCACTTGTCGGCACGGCAGCGACCGCACTAGCTTTCCCCCCTATAATTTTCGAAATTAAGTTGACATTTAGTTATTGAATAGATTATCAATATCTTATGGGTTGATGGTTGAATATCGTGCATCCTATTTCGGGGAGAAAGGAGGTGAAACACGACATATCGACCATCGGATCAGTTGGTTTCACGGTATACTGTTATAGATTTGGAGATCTCTAGATCCGTCAGGCGCGTGCGCAGCGACCCATGCAACAACACCCCTTCCACTGAAACGACACCGCACTGCTTACTTTTGTGGCGCCTCTCGTCCAGAGATCGACAAAATCTCCTCAGAAGAAACACCTGTCCTTATTTGCCGTTATTCCTGGATTCTTCACACCACCTAACAGAAAGGAGGCGGTTCATATGAACGAAGAGGCCAAACAAACGCGACCACCGGTTTTAGAAAGTGAAGACTGGTGGTCTTGTTTTATCGGGTGGTTCATTTTGGTGATCGCCATCGTGGGTCTGCATCAGGTAGCAGACAGTAAATGGGCCGTCAACCTGCTCCCGGCAGGCCCCAAGGTCGGCAAGTGGACGTCGGATTTTGCGGCGGCCTTTCCCAAGGGAGCAGCGACTTTTGGTGCGGCCCTGGCCATGTTTCTTTTTATGGGCGTGCTGACAAGCATCGGCGGCTTTTTCATGAAGCTCGATCTGAAACGCTACGTTCCGGGCTTTCTGGTGATATTCCTTCTGGGGTACCTCTCGCATATCATCGGCAAACAGGCCTTTATGAGCAAATGGGGCATATCCTACGTGATCTTCGCCCTGGCATTCGGGCTGATCATCAGCAACATATTCAAGGTGCCCGGTTTTTTAAAGGTAGGCGGTCAGACCGAGTTTTTCATCAAGATCGGCCTGGTATGCATGGGAGCCGGCATCTTTTTCGGTGACATCCTGCGTGGTGGTTTCATCGGGCTGGTGCAGGCGGTTTTTGTGGCGACAACGGTCTGGTTTTCGACCTACTGGATCTGCCGCAAATTCCAGGTCAACGAGCGTTTCAGCGCCATCATTGCATCGGCGAATGCCATCTGCGGCGTGTCGGCCACCATCGCCG
>WOR8_10000558_pt1 | contig 38771 bp, 36 predicted proteins | sample DeeMarSeWOR38_10_FD_19890 | JGI IMG/M metagenome (IMG submission 19890) | reverse complement strand
TGCTTTACGGGCTGGTGCTCGTGGCGCGGCGCAAGGTCAACTTCGGTGCCATCGATCCCCGCCTCGCCCGCGAGGTCTTTATTCGTGGCGCGCTGGTGCACGGAGAACTCACTACCCGGGCGGCGTTTTTCGCCCATAACCAGGCGCTGCTCGCAGAGCTGCAGCAGCTGGAGGAAAGGACACGGCGCCGGGATATCCTGGTCGATGAAGAGGTGCTGTTCGATTTTTATAATGAGCGGATACCGGCCGGCATTCACAGCGCTGCTGGCCTGGAAAGCTGGTACCAGCATGCCGCGCGCGCAAGTTCCCGGTTTCTGTTTCTCGCCCGGGAGGATCTGCTGCAGCATGCAGCGCCGGACGACCAGGCCGCAGCATTTCCGGATGCGCTCGAGATCGCGGGGATACGCCTGGCGCTCGAATATCACTTCGTGCCGGGCGATGAGCAGGATGGTGTGACCGCGGTCGTGCCACTTGCCGCGCTGAATCAGCTGTCCCCCCAGGTGTTCGAGTGGCTGGTGCCAGGGCTCGTGCAGGAAAAGGTGACCGCGCTCATTCGGTCGCTGCCAAAGCGGCTGCGTCGCCACTTTGTGCCGGCGCCGGATCATGCCCGCGCCTGTATCGCAGGTTGCGCCGATCGTTCGGGTTCGCTGCTTGGTGTTGTTACACAGCAGCTGCACCGGTTGGCAGGGGTCGAGGTTCCTGCCGACGCCTGGCAGCTCGAGCAACTGCCCGCGCATCTTGTCATGCGTTTCCGGGTGGTGGACGCTGAAGGCAGGACGCTTGCCGCCGGTCGGGACCTGGAGACGCTGAAAAAGGCGGTCGGTGCACATGCCGCCAGCCAGTTCCGGAAGTTGCCGGGGCACGAACTGGAGCGCGATGATGTCAGGGGCTGGGACTTCGCCGACTTGCCGGAGTATGTTGAGGTGGAGCAGCATGGGCTATTGATGCGGGGATATCCGGCGCTGGTCGCGGAGGCGGATGTCGTAAAGCTGCGCGTGCTGGATGATCCACAGCGTGCCCGGCGCGAGCATCGCAAGGGGCTGGTGGCCCTGTTTCGACTCGTGGCCTCCCGAGCGGTTCGTGATCTCGAGAAGCACCTGCCCGGCATCGAGACGATGTGCCTGCATTTTGCCGGTGTCGGCAGTTGCGGGGGGCTCCGCGAGGATCTCGTGCGGGCGATTATCGCGCAGGTGTTTCCGGGTGACGTGCCTGATATCCGCACCCGGAAGGACTTCGAAGCGCGTGCCCTGAGTGCCGAACGACAGCTCATGGGCGTCGCCAATGACCTGTGCGGCTCGGTTGGCAAGGCCCTGGCCGAATACCACGACCTGGCCCGGAAACTCGGCAAATCGATTCCGCCCCGGTGGCTCGCGTTAGCGACCGATGTCAGGGAGCAGCTTTCCAGACTTGTCTACCCCGGCTTCGTGAGTGCGACACCCTTCGACCAGTTGCCCCATCTCGCCCGCTATATCAAGGGAATACAGGTTCGTCTTCAGCGGGTGGAGCAGGATCCGGGCCGGGACAAGCGCCAGGCCGCCAAGCTTGCCCCGTTCAACGACCGCCTGGAGCAGGTGCTGGCGCAACACAAGGGTGGCGACGGTGCCGACAAGCGCGTGATGGATTATCGGTGGTTGCTCGAGGAGTTCCGTATATCGTTGTTTGCCCAGGAACTGGGGACGGCCCGCCCGGTATCTGGCGAGCGCCTGCAGAGACTCTGGTCCGAGCTCGGACGCTGAGGCTGCGCGGGCAAGGCAAGCCTGATTGTGAGAAAGTACAGGGATTGCAGCACGGCGGCGGCGGGAGAGGTGCAGGGCGGGGAACTCATCCGTATATGCCCGGCGGAGCAGGGGCTGCGCCATTCCCGGCTGATCGCCTCGCCGGCCAGTATTTCCGTCCCTCTTCGGGTGCGGCGTAAGATGCGGGATTACGGCAGCACGTTGCCGCACCGGCTATTGATGTGTCCTTTTCCACCCTGCGAGTGAATACATGAGTCAGAGCAAGACCCTTTCGCCCCCGAGTGATGAACCATCTGCGCGCCTCAAACTCGTCTGGTTAGGCGTCCTGTTCGGGCTCGTTTTCTATGGTTTCGATTCAGTGGTGGATGCCTACCTGTTCGGTCAAGAGGATCTGGTTCGCGAGTTGCTGCACCCGACGCCCCTCGAGCTGTGGATGCGTCTGACTGTCCTGGTACTAGCCGTGGCCTTCGGAGGCTTCGCCGATATCCTTGTCTGGCGTGAGCGGCGGGCTGCCGGGCGCGCACGGACGGCGGAAGCGTTTCTTGACTCCATTGTCGACAACATCCCCGATATGGTCTTCATCAAGGATGCCAGGGATCTGCGTTTTGTGCGCGTCAATCGGGCGGGGGAGAGGTTATTGGGATACTCGAAGGGAGAACTCATCGGTAAGAATGATCACGATCTGTTCTCAAAGGCGCAGGCGGATTTCTTCGCCAGCAAGGATCGTGAGGTGCTGGAGGCCGGTTCCGAACTGGACATCGCGGGAGAAGAGATTAATACCAGGTACCAGGGCACGCGGGTGCTGCACACCAGGAAGGTTCCGATCCCTGACGAGGCGGGTCAGCCCGTGTATCTGCTGGGCATTTCCCACGATGTTACTGAGCAAAGGAAGGCAGAGAACCAGGTAATAATCGAAAAGGCACGGGCGGAGCGTTATCTGCAGATATCGAGGGCTATGATCATAGGGCTGGACCGTGACGGCCGTGTTGACCTGATCAACCAGCGCGGCTGTGAGTTGCTGGGTTATACAGAGGGGGAAATACTCGGCCGCAACTGGTTCCAGACTGTAGTGCCAGTCAAGGCCAGGGATGAGGTGCTGCAGCGGTTCCGGCAGATCATGGCCGAAGAGTTGCAGGCCCTGAGTCATTACCAGAATGAAATCCTGACAAAGAACGGCGATGTGCGCCACGTCGTCTGGAACAATACCGTCGAGCGGAATCCGGAGGGTGAAATTGTCGGTACCTTGTCGTCGGGTCAGGACATCACCGAACTCAAGCGGGCCGAAGAGGAGAGGAAGCACCACCAGGAGGAGCTGGCGCACGTCATGCGGCTGAGCACCATGGGCGAGATGGCATCGGGTATGGCCCATGAGCTGAATCAGCCTCTGGCCGCGCTGGTCAGTTATTGCGGAACCGCGTCCACCCTGCTGGCTCAGGTTCCCTCGCCGCCGCCGGGCCTTGCCGAGGTAGTGGAGCGGGCCGCGGAGCAGGCGCACCGTTCCGGAGACATCATCCGGCATCTTCGCCACTTCGTCACTAAAGGGACCATCAAAAAGGTGTCGGTTGATATTGATGAGGTGATCGAGGGAATCACCGACTTTTTCGAATGGGAGCTTCGCGACAGCCACGTGAAGATCGACTTCCACCTGAACGGCCGCGGCCGCGTGGTCGAGGCGGACAAGGTGCAGGTGGAGCAGGTGCTGCTCAACCTGATTCGCAACGGCGTCGAGGCTATACAGGGTGCAGGGATCGCTGACGGGCGTCTGGTCCTCCAAACCAGAGTGTTGCCGACGGGTACGATCGAAGTGACTGTTGCGGATAATGGCCCCGGGGTGGATCCGGCCATGAGCGGCAGGATCTTTGATCCCTTCCAGACCACCAAGGAGGCCGGCATGGGCATGGGGCTTTCCATCAGCCGCTCGATAATCGAGGCCCATGGCGGAAAGATGTGGCTGGCCGATGCCCCCGGCAGGGGTGCAGTTTTTGGTTTCGAACTTCCCCTGTCCGGAAACTGATCGGGCGCCCCGCGCGGCAGCTTGTATACTAGCTCCGAGTTAGGAGGCCGCCCGTATGAATCTCGAGGCATTCATTATCAGCCATGAGGTGCCGATCCGGCTGGGGTTCTTTTTCGGCATCTTTGGCATGATGGCGGTGTGGGAACTGGTCGCGCCCCGCCGCCGACTGCACGCCTCCAAGCTGCTGCGGTGGTTCAACAACATGGGGCTGGTTTTTCTCAACAGCCTGCTGTTGCGGCTGGTCTTCCCCGCGGCCGCGGTGGGCATGGCGCTCTTTGCACGGGAACAGGCCTGGGGGCTGTTCAATTACCTTCAGATACCGGTGTGGCTGGCTGTGGCCGCCTCAGTGGTCACTATGGATCTGTTTATCTATCTGCAGCACGTCATGGTTCATGCGGTGCCGGCGCTATGGCGCTTGCATCGCGTGCATCATGCGGATCTCGACTTTGACGTGACGACGGGGGCGCGTTTCCATCCCCTGGAGATCCTCCTCTCCATGCTCATCAAGTTTGCGGTGATCCTGCTGCTGGGTGCGCCGGTCGTGGCGGTGGTGATCTTTGAGGTCATCCTGAACGCGACATCCATGTTCAACCATGCCAATGTGCGCCTCCCCGCACGCGTCGACGGGTTCCTGCGATGGGTTGTGGTAACGCCGGACATGCACCGGGTTCATCATTCGGTCGAAGATGACGAGACCAACAGCAACTTCGGTTTCAATCTGCCCTGGTGGGACCGCCTGTTGGGGACCTATCGGGACCAGCCGCGTGCAGGCCACGAGGCGATGACCATCGGCATCCGCACCTTCAGAGATGACCGCTGGTGCAGCTGGTTGCCGGGCATGCTGGCGATCCCCTTCGTCGGAAAGGTGCGGGACTACGCAATTAACCGTCGCCGATGGGACAGTCGCGATGGACAATAAGCGGTGGGCACGTATCCTGCTGCTCGTCGGGCTCGCGGCCGCTATTGCCCTGGCGATCAGTTATCAGGACCGCCTCGATGGCGCGGCACTCGAGGCCTGGATTCAGGGCCACGGGACCATCGCCCCGCTGCTGTTTATTCTGGTCTACGCACTGGCCACCGTGTTGTTTTTGCCCGGCACAGTCCTGACACTCATGGGCGGTGTCCTGTTCGGCCCGCTCTGGGGTGCCTTCTATAACCTGGCCGGGGCGACCCTGGGCGCAACCCTGGCCTTTCTGATCGCCCGCTATCTGGCCTCGGACTGGATCACGCAGCGAACGGGGGGACGCGTGAAACAGCTTATCAAGGGAGTGGAAGGCGAGGGCTGGCGGTTTGTTGCCTTTGTGCGACTGGTTCCGCTGTTTCCCTTCAATCTCATCAATTACGCGCTGGGCCTTACGCGTATCCGGCTGCTGCACTATGTCATTGCCACCTATGTCTTCATGTCGCCGGGCGCGGTCGCCTACACCTATCTTGGCTATGCGGGTCGCGAGGCGGTAGCCGGCGGCGGAGGCATGCTGCAGAAGGGCCTGCTGGCCCTGGTCCTGCTGGCGGTCGTGGTCTTCCTGCCGCGTTTCATTGCCAGGCTGCGCCGTGGCCCCACGATTGGAATTCAGGAGCTCACACGACGGCTGGAATCGGGTGCGGATATTTTTATACTCGATGTGCGCAGGCCGGAGGAGTTCACCGGTGAGCACGGACACATCGCCGGTGCCCGTAACATTCCCGTCGAGGAGCTTGAGCAGCGCATGGACGAACTGGCGGACTGCCTGGAACGGCCCATTGCGATTGTCTGTCGAACTGACAGGAGATCTGCCCAGGCGGCGCTGCTGCTGGCCAGGCATGGTTTTGCCGACGTGCATATTGTGCGCGGCGGGATGCTGAAGTGGAACGCGGAAGGTCTGGCGGTGGTGCGTCAGCCGGTCAGCTGAAAGGGGATGAAAACGTGGGGCGCAGAGGAAACCGTGATCCAGTGATCATCGGCGGTGGTGCCGGCGGACTGATACACGACCTCGCACTGGCAATGAAGGCGGGCGCGACGATTGGGGATAGCGCGGCAACCATTCATGCCTGCCCGACCCTCGCCCGGATATACCGTCGGACGGTGAATACCTGGTACGGTACAAAGTTGTTCAGCCCTGCAACAGGGCGGCTGGTGAAGTGAATCAACCGCCTGCTGCCGTGAAAGAGCTGAGATGCCCGGGCAAAAAAATTCAAGAACGATCGCTGCGCTCTCCATCGCAGTTGTCCGATAGGGGCTAGCGCAGTGCCCGGATCTGATCGAGTACCTCCGGACGGTCCCAGGCGCGTCCCCCGATGGCGCGGTAGGCCAGGTGGCCTTCGCCGTCGACGACATAGGTCGTCGGCAGCCCGCGTATGGGCCAATCCTGAATCGCCGCGGAATCCCGGTCCATCAGCAGCGGGAAATCGACGCGATAGTCACCGGTGAAGGCAAAGATTTCGTCTTCGGTTTCGCCTACATTGATGCCAAGAAACACGATGTCATCATTCCGAACCTGTTCCCAGGCGCGCTGCATGGCAGGCATTTCTTCGCGGCAGGGCGGGCACCAGGTTGCCCAGAAGTTCACGACCACGACTTTGCCCCGGTAATCCGACAGACGGTGCGTCCTCCCATCGATGTCTGGCAGAGTAAACTCTGGCGCAGGCGGTTTGTCGGGGAGCGCCGTGAGCGTCTCGCCACTGACGTCGGGTCCCGCGCCGCTGCCGGATCCGGACGCGAGCAGAGCGAGAAAACCCAGCAGAGCCGGCACCAAATTGAGTCTATTCATTAGCCGGATTCGGCTCCGGGTGGATGTCGGGTGCGCATTGGATGTTGCCGATTTTTCCTTCCAAACGCCGGCCGTTGCGATGCCAGGTGAACACCAGATCGAAGTGACTGTCCGGCGGAAGACCGTAACTCGTCATCCCCCAATTATAGTCGCCCGGTGCATAGGTTTGTTGGGTGGGCAGCAATGACCATTCGAAGGCAATACGTGCCGACTGCGGGACTTCACGCTCTGCCCACAGTTTCCGCCAGTGCTCGCGCACCAGCAGCCGGCCTTGCTTCCCGTTGCTGCTGAGGCGCCAGTCATTCAGGTCAGATGTCACCGTGCCCGAAGCTTCCGGACCTGTGTTGCGGAACATGGACTGAAAGATACAGTTGCCGGCAATGTGATCGGCGTCAGCCTGATTGAAGCCGCGGGCCAGAAAAAAGGCGCGTGTCTGGTCCGGCAGGCGCTGCGTAATTCGCAACAGAACACCGTCTGCGTTCCATTCCCAGTGTTTCAGGCGGGTCTCCGGATCGATGCCCAGGGCGACAGGATCCGCGAAACCCGCAGGGCTCAAGAGGAACAGGCCGCACAGGGTCATGATGTGCGAGGCTGGCATGGTCTCGTGCTGTTTCCGAATTGGGGCGCGCGGCCGCCGGCCGGTTTTCGCGCTTCGCGCTGCCCCCCTTTGCCGGAGGGGGTGACAGGCTCGCGGCCTGGCAGCCTGCTGAAAAACCCTCATGCGGCACAGTACGGCGTGAGAAATCAGCTCAAAATGCGGGGCCGCGAAGCGGCAAACTGACCTGTACACTGCACTTTTTCGCCGATCTGTGCCTGGTCTTGCGCTTGCCTGAGACCTTTTCAACAGCTCGCTAGTCAGCCAGCTTCCGGAATACCAGCGTCGCATTGGCACCGCCGAACCCGAAGCTGTTGGACATCACGATGTCGAGTTTCGCATTATCGATACGTTCGCGCGCAATCGGCATACCTTCGGCCGCCGGGTCGAGTTCCTCGATATTGGCAGAAGCAGAGATGAAACCCGCTTCCTGCATGATGAGGGAGTAAATAGCCTCGTGGACGCCGGCCGCGCCCAGGGAGTGGCCCGAGAGGGATTTGGTTGAGCTGATGACGGGGATGCGGCGGCCGAATACCTCCCTGACCGCTTCCAGCTCGCGTGTGTCCCCGACCGGGGTGCTGGTGCCGTGCGCATTGATGTAGTCGACAGGGCCATCGATGTGGGTCATGGCCTGCTGCATGCACCGAACCGCCCCTTCGCCGGAAGGCTGTACCATATCGTAGCCGTCAGAGGTTGCGCCGTAACCGACCAGTTCGGCATAGATCTTCGCGCCGCGTCTGCGCGCATGTTCGAGTTCTTCGAGAATCAGGAGGCCACCGCCTCCCGAGATGACGAACCCGTCACGATTGGCATCATAGGGTCGGGATGCGGCGGTCGGCCGGTCGTTATACTTCGACGACAGCGCATTCATGGCATCGAACAGGCACGACATGGACCAGTGCAATTCCTCGCCACCACCTGCGAAGACAAGGTCCTGCTTGTCCATCTGGATAAGTTCGGCACCGTTGCCAATACAGTGGGCGCTCGTCGAGCACGCTGAACTGATTGAATAACCAACGCCCTTTATCTTAAATGCCGTGCCCAGGCAGGCCGAGTTGGTACTGGACATGGTGCGGGTTACGCCATACGGACCTATCTTTTTCACGCCCTTGTTGCGCAGGTTGTCGGCAGCGAGCACGACATTTGAGGTGGAGGCGCCGCCAGAGCCCACGATAAGCCCCGTCCGCGGGTTGGAAACAAGCTGCTCCGGAAGTCCGGCGTCGTCGATCGCTTCGCGCATGGCCAGGTAGTTAAAGGCAGCGCTGTCGCCCATAAAACGCAGCAGTTTGCGATCGATCGCGGATTGGGTATCCGCAGTGACCGGGCCATGTACGTGGCTGCGGAAACCCAGCTCCGCGTATTCAGCACAGAACTCGATACCGGAGCGGCCTTCCCGCAGACTGTCCTGCACCTCTTGCTTGTTGTTACCGAGGCTGCAAACTATGCCCATACCGGTAATGACGACGCGTCTCATTCGTCAGTACTCCGATCAAAAACCATCTGTTGATAAAAACAGGCCGACCCGCAGATCTTTTGCATGATAGATCTCGCGCCCGTCCGCGCTCATCACCGCATCGGCTATGCCCATGTACAACTTCCGTTGCACGAGACGTTTGATATCAATGCGATACGTTACGAGTTCGGTTTTTGGGGTGACCTGGCCGGAAAACTTGATCTCGCCGCCGCCCAAGGCGCGACCGCGACCCGGGCCGCCGACCCATCCCAGGAAGAAACCTATGAGCTGCCACATCGCGTCAAGGCCAAGGCACCCCGGCATGACCGGGTCCCCCTCAAAGTGGCATTGGAAGAACCACAGATCCGGATTGATGTCCAGCTCCGCGATGATCTTGCCCTTGCCATACTTGCCGTTTGTTTCACTGATGTGTGCGATGCGGTCAAACATCAACATGGGTGGTAACGGAAGCTGGGCATTGCCGGGGCCGAACATCTCGCCTCGACCGCATTCGAGCAGCTGATTGTAGCTAAAACGGTCAGGGCGCGATTCGCTGGCAGGTGTCGACATCTGGGCACTCGCTGGATTCTGGGGCCTGGCGGTCGCCTGGCATGGGAAACGGCGATATTTTAAACCACCTTGGCTGCAGTTGCGAAAGCTTTAGGTGTTGATTTTGATCTGGTCCCTGTACATTATCCGACTTCATGTCGGCCGCTGCCAATTGCATGCGAGGTGATAGTCATGGCAGATGTTTCCTTTTCTCTGCGCGCCGAGCATTTGCTGCAAGAAATACTGGCTCACATGGAGGATTGCGAGGAACTGGATGATTTCGACATGGATATTGTCGATGGTGTGCTGACACTTGAATTCGACGACAGCAGCCAGATCATTGTCAACCGTCAGGAGCCACTCGAACAGATATGGGTGGCGTCGCCTCTCGGCCCGGCGCACTTTGCCTTTGACAGCACTCGCGATGACTGGTTCGATGACAAGACCGGCGAGCCGATCTATGACCCGCTGGAGCAGGCGCTTACGACGAAGCTGGGCAAGCCGGTCAGCCTGCTCTAGCAATACCCGCAACCCGCTCGGCTCTCAATGTGACGCGACCCGGTGACCAGGGAACAACACGGAAAAATCATCGGTTGTGTGCTTCGGTGTTCCCCGCGCCTGTTATGACTCGCCGTCAGCGTCATGCTGCGAATGGTCTGAAGCCTGGCGCAGGACGTATGCCCTGGCTCGTGATTAATCGCGGAAATTCACATACTGAAAGGGCAGGCCGAGCTTGGCGTCTTTCAGGAGGCTAATTGCCTGTTGCAGATCGTCCCGCTTCTTGCCGCTGATCCGCACCTGGTCTGCCTGAATGGCGGCCTGCACCTTGAGCTTGCTGGCTTTGACAAGCTTGACGATCTTTCTGGCCGTGTCCTGATCAATACCCTGGCGTACCCGGATGATCTGACGCGCCCGGCTGCCGCTGATTTCCACAGTCTCATCCTGCAAGGCAGCAACATCCACACCACGCTTCGCCATTTTCTGCAGCAGCACGTCACGTATCTGGCCGATCTGGAATTCGCTCTCGGCCTCCAGTGTCAGGAGGAGCTCTGAATGGCCGACCTTGGCATCGCTGCCTTTGAAGTCGAAGCGGGTGCTGATCTCACGATTGGTCTGGTCAACGGCGTTGGCGACTTCGTGCTGATCAACTTCGGACACAATATCGAAAGATGGCATGACATGAACCTCGCCGGACATAAGCCGGGGTAGTGGACAGAGGCGCATGCTAGCACAGGGTAGTACCCGGTCCGGAATCAGGGCAGGTGAAACGCAAGACAGACACAGCGCACGAACCGGGGATTCGTGTGCTGTTACCGCGGGCTCAGAGGAGTGAAGTCGCCTCGGGCGAGAATGGCGGTACCTCAAGCTCCGGCTCACGGCACGCCTGCCGGATCCGGTCCAGTTCGGGTTCGAGCTGCAGGTTCTGGGTGCGGTTCCAGTGGTCAAGCAGCGGCAGACATTCCCGAACCAGTGTTCGCAGATGCGGTTCCAGTCGTTCAACCAGCCCCGATTTGAGAAGTTGCATGGCCCGATTGAGATCCGGTTCGGCGGGGGGCGGTGCCTCGGCTACAGATTGCAGTGTCGGCGTTGCCGAGGGCATCCAGTCGGAGAGCGGTGGTGCGGTAAGCGATGGTCCGATAGCGGTAGGCGACGCTGGGACATCCGTGTGCGGTGATGCGAGATCGGAAAGCGTCGGGATATCGAGAGGCGGGGGCGCCTGATGCCCGCCTTCCTTATAGATTACCTGATTGCCCCCACTGGAACGTGCCGCCAGCACACGTTCGTCAGCTTCCTTGATAAGATCATCCAGGCGCGTGTCGCGGTGAATGTCCGGTGTGACGATGCCTGCGCTGAGGGTGATTTTTCCGACAGGCGCCACGCTCGGAACTTGCCAGCCGGCAATTTCGGCACACACGCGTCTGGCCAGCCCTCGGGCACCAATGGCGTTTGCGCCTGGCGATAAGAGTGCAAAGCGGTAGCCGTCCAGTCTTGCTGCGATATCCTCGCAGCGAATGTTGCGACGGAGGATTCTGGCTATCTGACGAGCGATCGCTGCGCCTGGCTCACGGTGGTCTTCGATATTTGCCAGTGTCTCTTGCTGATCAGCCTCCAGCACGATCAGTGCCAGATCGGTGCGATGGCGGATCGCATAGGCCACGGCCTGGGTGCCTTGATCGTGGAAGCTGCGTGAGTTAGCCAGGCCTGTGATGGCATCGATCGTTGTGTGGTGTTCGAGCGTTGCTGCCGTCTCTTCGAGCTCGCGGGACTTCTGCTGGACTTCTGTCTGAGCCTTGATACGCGCCAGCAGTTGTACTGCATCAAACGGTTTGGTAATGAAGTCGGATGCACCGGCAGCAAGTGCGTTTGATTTTGTCCCATCGTCATCCTCGGCGCCGGTCACGATGATGACGGGGACGTGGCGCAGGTAGTCACTGTCCGAAGTCCGCATCGCTTGCAGTAGATCCATACCGCCCATGTTGGGCATCGATAAATCCGAGAGTATGGCGGCAAACCCAGCATCCCGCTGCAGAATATCAAGCGCCTCCCGCCCGTCGCCGGCCTCTGCGAATTCATAGTGTCCGCTCAGGATTTTCTTCGCGGCCATGCGAATGACCCGCGAGTCATCGACGATCAGGATCTTTGGGTTTCCGGCACCGGGATTTATTGTCACGTTCGGGCTCCTCAGGCGATAGCGGACTGATAGTGCTCAGATCGGCCTGCCAGAGGCGGGACTTTAGTCGCCGCAGGGCATACGAAAGGTGCTCTGCAGAGGGACACAGCTATATTCTGCACACACCTTTATTATAATAGGCCAATGGCCTCTCGCGCCCGTTCCCCGCTCCTGCCGGTGCTTTTCACCCTGTTGCCGTCCCTCGTTTCTGCAGCCGGCGACGTTGTCAACGAGATGGCGGTTTATTTCGCCGGGCAATACCAGGCGGCAGGGGAGGTCGTCATTCCCGCCGCCGAGCTGGACAGTGAATCCGCGCAGGCGGTTCAGCGCCGGTTTGTTGACCTGTTGTCTCCGACGTTAGGGCCGGTTGTCGGTTACAAGGCCGGTTTGACCAGCCGCACGGCGCAGGCCCGTATTGGTGTCAGTCAACCGGTAGCGGGCAGGTTGCTGCGCGGCATGTTGCGCCAGAGCCCCGCCCGCATACGGGCCGATGCCGGCGCACGACTCGCGGTCGAGGGGGATTTGCTGGTGCGTGTCGGCAATGAGTCCATCAACCGGGCGCAGACGGCCGACGAACTGCTGGCTGGACTCGAGGCGGTGATTCCCTTCGTCGAAGTGCCTGACCTGCTGTTTCGACGCGGTCAGACGCCGAGTGCGGCTATTCTGGTCGCGTTGAACGTGGGTGCTCGGTTCGGCGTAACTGGCAATGCGGTACCGCTGCATAATGATGGTTCATGGCGGGAGCGGCTGTCTGAGTTTGAAGTCATCCTCTACGACGGCGCCGGTGCAACATTGGCGCGCGGGCAGGGAAAGGATCTGCTGGGTGATCCTCTGGAGGTCGTACGCTGGCTGCGGAATACGCTCAATGCGCAGGGTATCCAGTTAGTGCGGGGGGATCTTTTGTCACTCGGCAGCCTTACGCCGGTGTTACCTGTCGTGAGTGGCCAGGCGATTCGCGCAAGCTACCTGGGTCTCGACCCCGGGCAAGCGATCGATGTGAGTGTGATCATCGTCGATCCACGCGATTGACGGCTGCGACGCTCTCTGTTTGTCGCACGGAAACGCGGCGGCAAGGCTAAGTCATGGCGAAGGCTGGCATGGGAAGCCAGGATCCAGAATCCAGGAGACAGAACACAGAACACAGAACACAGAACACAGGAGACAGGAGACAGAAGACAGGAGACAGAAGACAGAAGACAGGAGACAGGAGACAGGAGACAGGAGACAGGAGACAGGAGAAAAGTCGGGACATTCTGGATTCTGGGTTCCGGGTTCTGACTTCTGACTTCCCCCGTCGCGAGATAATTGACACATGGCACCGACCAACTCCGCCAAAGTAACAAAAACAAAGGCCTGCAAAGATGCAGGCCTTGTTAAGGCGGATTGCCGTGAGGTGACCTAGCGGCGCCCTACGGTTTTCCTCTGGGTTGGTCTTTTCTTCGCAACCTTTTTCTTTGTGGTCGCCTTTTTGGCAACCTTTTTCTTGGTGGTGGCCTTCTTGGCAACCGTTCGCTTCGCAGTCGTTTTCTTGGCGACCTTCTTCTTGGCGACCTTCTTTTTCGGTGCAGCCTTCTTCCGTGTAGTGGTCTTCGCTACCTTCTTCTTCGTGGCAACCTTGCGTTTCGGTGCCACCTTCCGTTTCGGCGCAGCCTTCCTTACTGTCGTCTTGCGTGTCACTACTTTCTTTCTCATAGCCATGAGGTAAACCTCCTGTTTAATAGTACGCGCAACTTAACGGCATGCGAAATTCCAAACTTTAATAAGAAATAAAACGATAGCGTGCATAAATGATGTTGCACTCGATAAAGCGGCGCTAACATAACAACGCCTGATAAGATGGAATGTCGTGGTGGTATAGTTAGCCGCGTTTTTTTTCACACGGAAACGAAACGGTTGCCGCTGATGAACAAGCTGATACGCGAGTCGCGAGATACGTTTAATGCGCTGGTCTGGGGCCGTGATCTGCGAAGCCTGCGGGGTGTACGGCTGTTGCTGGTGCGCGTGTTCCGCATCATCCATGTCCTGATACGCGATCTTCTCAGCGGTCAGCTCAGCCTGCGAGCAATGAGCCTTGTCTATACGACCCTTCTGTCTCTGGTCCCCTTGCTCGCTGTCAGCTTCTCCGTACTGAAGGGGTTTGGCGTCCATAATCAGGTTGAGCCTTTGCTGCTCAACTTCCTCGAGCCCCTGGGTCCCAAGGGTGAAGAGGTGGCCGGGCTCATCATCGAGTTCGTGGAAAACGTCAAGGTAGGAGTGCTTGGTTCCTTGGGGCTGGCGCTTCTCCTCTATACCGTGGTATCGCTGGTTCAGAAGATTGAGGCGGCTTTTAATGATGTCTGGCGGATCGCAAGTCAACGGAGTCTTTCCCAGCGCTTCAGCAACTATCTGAGCGTCATCCTGATTGGTCCGGTGATGATGTTCACGGCACTGGGTATCACGGCCTCGGTCATGAGCAACAGTCTGGTTCAATACGTTGTTTCGATTGAACCTTTCGGGTCCGTGCTAATTGAGCTGGGGCGACTGATGCCCTATTTGCTGGTCTGTCTGGCATTCACCTTTGTCTATGTCTTCATTCCGAATACCCGTGTCAGACCGGGGGCGGGTCTGATTGGGGGCTTGGTTGCCGGGAGTCTGTGGCAGACGACGGGCTGGGCGTTCGCGGCCTTTATCGCCGGTTCAGCCAAATATGCCGCGATCTACTCCAGTTTCGCGATTCTTATCCTGCTTCTGATCTGGCTGTACATAAATTGGCTGGTACTGCTGGTAGGTGCGCAGATTTCCTTTTACGTGCAGAATCCGCAGTACCTGACCATGACGCAGATGCGCCTTGTGCTCAGCAACCGATTCAAGGAACACCTGGCGCTGGTGATCATGTATCTGGTCGCGTCGAACCATTATCACAAGCGTGAGCCCTGGCGACGTGACACACTGGCAGAACGTCTGGATCTGCCCGATGAAGCGGTACGGAGGCTGTTAGAAATCCTGGTCGACGAGGGCTACCTCGTGGAGACGGCAACTGACCCGTGCGGCTATCTGCCCGCCATGGACAGCGATACCGTGCAGGTAGCCGATTTGCTTGCTGCGGTGCGTCAGGCAGGGGAGAGCCGGTTCTTGTCCGCGGCACGTCTGGCGTCTGCTGTGCCGCTCGATGAGCTTATGCATCGCATCGAAAGCGCCGCTGGCGACGCCCTGGGGGACACGACGGTCCGGAGCCTGGTGTTGACGGAGACGCATCCAGACACAGCCAGTCGAGGCGCCGAGACTGCCGGCGGATGAGCGAGGCGGATGTTGCCGAAGCGGGTATTCGGCGGAAACGCCGCTGGCGGCGTGTGCTTGTGCAGACGCTCATCGTAGCCGCCATTTTCGGTCTTGTGCGCTTCTGGCAGTTCCGCGACCTGACCCGTGGGTCGGCGCCCGAGATTGTCGCGCAGACACTTGACGGTGAGAAGATTCGATTGTCAGCGATGCGTGGCCGGCCGGTGCTGGTGCACTTCTGGGCAAGCTGGTGTCCCGTCTGTCGTATGGAAGAGCAGGGCATCCATGCAATCGCAGTGGACCACGCCGTCTTGACGGTGGCGCTGGATACGGCAACGCCGCAAGCGATGCGCCGCTATCTTCTGCGCAAGGGGCTCAGCTTTCCGGTTATTCGCGATGCGCAAGGCGTGATCGGCGCGGAGTACGGTGTGTCGGGTGTGCCGGCAAGTTTTGTCGTGGACAGCGCGGGCATCATCCGTTTTGCGGAGGTGGGCTATACGACGGAATGGGGGCTGCGCGCGCGTCTGTGGCTGAACCGGATTCTCTACGGCAACCGCCAGGCGGGCCAGGAACCGACCCGATGAGAGAAACTTCGGTGTTCGTCAGTGGCTTTCCATGGCCGGCAACCGCGGTGCGCGCCCCAGGCTAACTGACGGCGGCTCGGGACGCGCGACGGCGGTCCTGTTCGGAGAGAAATTTCTTGCGCAGACGGATATGCTTGGGCGTAACTTCCACCAGTTCATCGTCATCAATGAACTCCAGTGCCTGTTCCAGCGAGAGTCGGATGGGCGGTGTGAGCAAAATATTTTCATCACTGCCCGCGGCACGGATATTGGTCAGTTGCTTCGCTTTGAGCGGGTTGACCACCAGGTCGTTGTCCCTTGAATGGATGCCGACAATCATACCCTCATAGACTTGATCGCCATGCCCGATGAACAGCCGTCCGCGTTCCTGCAGGTTGAACAGGGCATAGGCGAGCGCCTTGCCCTTCGCGTTCGCAACCAGCACGCCATTGGTTCGACGACCGAATTCGCCGCGCTTGACGGGGGCATAGTGATCAAAGACGTTGTACATCAGGCCCGTGCCCTGGGTGGTTGTCAGAAACTCTGTGCGAAAGCCGATCAGTCCACGCGAGGGAGCGAGGTAATCAAGTCTTACGCGGCCCTTGCCGTCCGGCACCATGTCCTTGAGGTCGGCGCCGCGTTCGCCCAGTTTTTCCATGATCGCACCCTGATGCTGTTCTTCGATGTCGACGGTCAACTGCTCATAGGGTTCCTGGCTCTTCCCGTCGATCTCGCGAACGATTACCTCGGGTTTGGAGACACCGAGCTCATAGCCTTCGCGGCGCATGTTTTCGATGAGGATGGCGAGATGCAGCTCACCGCGACCGGAGACCCGGAACTTGTCAGGATCGTCGGTTGCCTCCACCCGCAGCGCGACATTGTGTAAAAGCTCGCGCTGAAGTCGCTCGCGGATTTGCCGCGAGGTAAGGAACTTGCCGTCCTGCCCGGCGAAGGGCGACTTGTTGACCTGGAAGGTCATGCTCACCGTGGGCTCGTCGACGGTCAGCGCTTTCAGTGGCTCGACGGCTGCCGGATCGCAGAGGGTGTCAGAGATACGCAGGTCATCGACCCCGGTGAACGCGATGATATCGCCGGCCCGGGCCTCGGGGACTTCGATGCGCTCCAGGCCAAGGAATCCGAGGATCTGCAGCATCCTGCCGCTGCGTTTCGTACCGTACTGATCGACGATGGTGACCGCAGAATTGGCTGCGATCCTTCCGCGGGTGATACGGCCGATACCGATAACGCCAACATAGTTGTTGTAGTCCAGTGAACTCACCCGCATCTGGAATGGCCCGTTGGGGTCAACCTGTGGTGGCGGAACCTCACTGATGATGGTTTTGAACAAGGGTGTCATATCCCCGTCATGATTATCGGGATCGAGGGATGCATAGCCATGCAGTCCGGAGGCGTAGATGACGCGAAAATCCAGCTGCTCTTCTGTTGCGCCAAGGCGGTCGAACAGATCAAACGTCTGGTCAAGTACCCATCCCGGCCTGGCACCAGGCCGGTCGATCTTGTTGATGACCACGATCGGCCTGAAGCCGTGTTCCAGCGCCTTCTGGGTCACAAACCGGGTCTGGGGCATCGGACCGTCCACTGCGTCCACCAGCAGCAGGACCGAGTCGACCATGGACAGCACACGCTCAACCTCGCCGCCGAAATCGGCATGGCCGGGTGTGTCGACGATATTGATGCGGTAATTCTGCCAGCGAATCGCGGTGTTCTTGGAGAGAATCGTGATGCCGCGTTCCCGCTCAAGCTCATTCGAGTCCATAACCCGTTCTGTGGTGGGTGCCCGGGCGCCGAGCGTGCCGGACTGGATCAACAGTTGATCGACAAGCGTGGTCTTGCCATGATCCACGTGGGCGATGATGGCGATGTTGCGAAGGTTCTCAATCACAAGTCTAACAGGCTCGCTACGGTAAAAGGTTGCTTATTATACAGGAGACGAGCGGTTTCCGGATCGCCAATTACGCGCGTGCTTAGGTGTTCCCGTGGCCCGGTGCTGCGCTATCCTAGAGGTCCATTGTCCCGCCTGGATACTGCCAATGGTCTTTCAGGAATCTTTCGAAATATCAACACATGGGCGAGGAAGCTATCCGATAACCGGAGACGTCCAGTCGCGGGTTCGGACCTCAAGGCTCCGCACCGGGCTGTGCCACCTTTTCCTGCACCATACGAGCGCTTCGCTGATCCTGTGTGAGAATGCCGATCCGGATGTACGGTCCGACCTGGATCGCTTTATGGCGCGCCTGGTGCCGGACGGGGATCCACTGTTCGAACACCGGGCGGAAGGTCCTGACGACATGGCGGCACATATCCGTACCATTCTCACGGATTCCGGCCTGACCCTGCCGGTGAGCGGCGGTCGATGTAACCTGGGGACCTGGCAGGGTGTTTATCTCTGGGAGCATCGCACGAGTCCGCATCGGCGCCGGTTGACCGTCACGGTGTACGGGGAATGACGTCAGGACCGGCGCAGCGCGCCCGCATTGCGGTTGTTTTTACCGCTGCAGATGGCCGCTTATCGCCTTGCCCGGAGGGGCCACCGAGCCGCGCCATTGCGCGTTACAGCGCTTGATAAGGGTTCCTGCCATTGCCACCGAGCTGCGCCTTGCACTGGCACCGCTCGGTGGCTCTGAACCCGGCAATATCACCTTGAAGCAGTACTAGTCGTTTCCCGCCTGTGGGCGCATGGATGGCATGCCCGGCTTTTCCGGGGCGTCGGCCGGTCGTTCCGGCTGCGGAGGTACGTTCGGGCGGCTTTCCGGGTGCAACTCCACGACCTCGTCCAGCTCGGGGACGTGGGGAGCATCACCCAGGTAGGACTCATCAATATCGTCTCCCGGCCGGGCCTGCACTGGAACCGCTTCGTCACTGTCGGGCACGGGCGGCGGGGAAGCCGCTGTTTGCCTATCATCGCGCTTTTCGTGTCCGGGAAGATCCAGCTGCAGCGAGTGCGGGTGTTCTTCGCACAGCGTCTGGGCGCCCGCGGCAAGGTGTTGGTAAATTGCCCGATAGCCGTCCGTCATCTGCTCGAACAGCTCCGCGGTTTTCTTGAAATGCTGATTGACCTGAGCACGGTACTCGGTCTGTCCGTTGCGCGCGTCTGCCAGCTCCTCCGCGAGTAGCTTGCAGCGGCGTTTGTGGGGCAGCACCAGCCATGCGATCACGAAACCGGAACCCGCGCCCAGCGCAAAGATGATGATGCCCGCAGCCCAGTTCAAGGCCATGTCATACGTGTCCAGGATGCATTGCTCTTCCCCGCTACCCGACGCGTGATCCGTCGCCCGTCATTTTAATGACAATAGTTGCCGATTGAACCACGTTGGGAGGGAGATTTACAGCCGCTGCCGGATTGTCTTCGGATTACCCTGGTGTGCAAGGGATACCTATCGACCGGAAGGTGTCCGCCGCCGGGCAGCGCGCCTGTTGCGGTGCCACTTGTACCAGACCGTTTCATTGCTTCCCGCGGGATAAATGAGCCGCTTCACGCGGCGAAACGGATTTCCGAAAAAGCGGTTGAAGCCCTGTCCCAGGGCGCTGCGCTGGGACAGTTGTGATTCCCCGGGTGTGAGGCGCTCCGGTTGAAAACGCCGTTTGAGCTTGTACAGATGATAAATGTCTTCCCGGATGAGCCTTTCGAACAGGCGCTTACTCCATCCCCCGAGCCGGGTGTTCCGCCGCCGGAAGTGCATGCAGATCTGGAAATCGATGAGATGCGGTTTGTTGTCTTTGCCAACAATGATGTTTCCGCGTTTGTTGAGGTCCGCATAAAAGATTCCGCGTAGGTGGATTTGCCGGATAATCGCGCTCAGCCGATCGAAGAAATCGTCCGGTAATGGCTTGCCGCGCCCCCATTCGGCGAGGGTTTCGCCGTCGACGTACTCGTGAAAGTATCCGCTTGAACCGTACCTGGAGCCCAGTGCGGGTATGCCCTCGATGCCGGCGACGCATTGATAGATCCGGTATTCGTGCCGCGACATGAGGGCCGCGAAGGGGCGCAACAACGCCCCGAAAATGAAACGGAAGTCGCTCAGCTTCAGGACATGGCGCTGCCCTCCACCGCTTCGATACAGGATATTTACCGAAAAGAAATCCTCCTTGAGAATCTTCTCAAACCTGCAGTTTTGCCCGCCGATGTTTATCTGTGCAGGATAGGTGCGGCGGCGTGTCATTGACAATGCTGAACCGGATGTTCCACGGCGTCACCAAGGTGGTACTGACACGTCTGGGGCCGAGATCGTGCCTGGAGGGTAGTATCCGGAATTTAGAAGCCAGAGGCCAGAATCCAGAATCCAGAATCCAGAATCCAGGAGTCAGGAGTCAGGAGTCAGGAGTCAGGAGTCAGGAGTCAGGAGTCAGGAGTCAGGAGTGAGGCCTTCGGGTCTGGGGCATTGTGGATGCCGGATTCTAACTGGCGGGCTGCCGGTAGTCATTTTGTCACCGGTTCCAGGCTAATTATGAAAGTCTCCCGCCTCTCGCCTTCATGCACCTTACTCATCCTGGCGAACCGCTGGCTGGTTGACCAGATTGCGTGGCGTGCCACGGCCAAAGGCGCGAATGTTTTCCTCAACCTGATCGATCAGCCTTTGCCGGGCCTCGCGGCTGGCCCAGGCGACATGGGGTGTGATGATCAGATTAGGCAGAGTCAGTTCCAGCAGGGGGCTGCCATGCGCGGGAGGTTCCTCTTCCAGTACGTCGATACCGGCACCACCGAGCCGGCCTTCCTGCAGGGCATGGGCAAGGGCTCGCTCATTGACGATGCCGCCGCGGGCGGTGTTGATCAGCAAGGCATCCGGTTTCAGCAAGGCCAGGTGGCTGGCATCGATCAGGTTGTGGGTCTGCTCGGTCAAGGGACAATGCAGGCTGAGAATATCCACCTGTGGTAACAGTTCAGCGAGCGGGTAGCGCCCCGGCTGTGGCGGCGCGCCGGCCCGTTGCGCGATCAGCACGCGCATGCCAAAGGCCTCCGCGATCCTGGCAACTGCTTTGCCGAGCTCGCCAAAACCGACAATTCCCATGGTCTCGCCAGCCAGCTCACGAACCGGGAAATCCAGAAGACAGAACCCGCCGGCTGCCTGCCAGCGGCCTGCGCCTACGGCATTGCGGTGTTCTTCAAGACGCCGTGTGAGAGCAAGAATGAGACTGAACACATGTTCGACCACGGAAGGTGTCGCATAGCGCCGCACATTGCAGACGGCGATTCGGCACGCGGTGGCCACGTCGAGATCGACATTGTTAACGCCGGTTGCGGCGATGCAGATCAGCTGCAGGTCATTGGCCTGGCGCAGAGGGGTCGCGTCGAGCGGCACCTTGTTGCTCACAACAACGTTCGCCCTGCGAATGCGTTCGGCAACCGCGGTGGCGGGCGTGTGATGGAAGATCTGCCAGTCAGGCAGGCTGTCTTTGAGCCTGGACAGATCCAGGTCACCGGGGTGCAAAGTGTCCAGATCCAGCAACACTCCCAGCCTGAGATCATCCACGAGAGGCATCAGACTGTGCCGAGCATCGCCTGCTTGAGGTCTTCGTCGGCCCGCGCGCTGATGTGGACCTTGCTGACGAACCTGGTTCGAATACCTGCGTCGTTGAGTCGGAGTATGGCCGTATCCAGGCCGACGGTAAGCTGCTGCGGGATCTCGACAGCGGCGATCTCGCGTGCCTGCAGCGGGAAGCTCGCCAGGCAAAGCAGCAACAAGCCAATGCCGGAATGTTTCATTATGCGGCTCCGGTTTGGATTATGATTGCCCACAGAGTGTATCAGGTCAGGGCACAGGGGGGCATACATGACAGAATCATTGCGTGATGGGATTAGACGGGCCTACCGCTGCGATGAGCGGGAATGCCTGCAGCCCCTCGTGGAGGCGGCGCGACTCAATGAACCGGCAGCCGAAACCGTGCGGGAGCTCGCGCTGAGGATCGCGCGTGAGGCGCGCCAGCGGAGTCTCGAGCAGGGCGGTTTTGGCGCTTTGCTGCAGGAATACGACCTCTCGAGTGATGAGGGCGTTCTCCTGATGTGCCTCGCCGAGGCGCTGTTGCGCATACCCGATAGCGCGACAGCTGATCGGCTGATCCATGACAAGCTGGCGCGTGGCGAATGGGATCAGCATCTGGGCCACAGCCACTCCCTGCTGGTCAATGCATCGACCTGGGGGCTGTTGCTGACGGGGCGCGTGCTGGATCTAGGCATGCCTTCGCCGGGCGACGCGCTGGCCCGCCTGCGCAAGCTGGTGGCAAGGGCGGGTGAGACGGCGGTCCGGGTCGGCTTGCAGCAAGGCATGAGTCTCCTGGCGGGGCAGTTCGTCCTCGGCAGTGATCTTGGCGAGGCCCTAAGGAAATACACCCATCAGGCGGGTCTGCGTTACTCCTATGACTGCCTCGGCGAAGGTGCGCGCACCGCGGCGGATGCAGCCCGCTATCTGGAGGCCTATCGCCTGGCCATCGTGACCCTGGCCGAGCACGTTGCCGATGATGATGTCCTCGCGGCACCGGGCATCTCGGTCAAGCTGTCGGCCCTGCATCCGCGCTATGAGTTCAGTCAGTCCGCTCGCATCGGTTCGGAGTTGATACCTGCGGTGCGCGCGCTTGTGATGACGGCGCGTGACGCGGGTGTCGGGCTTACCATCGATGCCGAAGAGGCGGACCGTCTGGAACTCTCGCTGGATCTGTTCGAGCAGATCTTTGTCGATCCGGCCCTGGCGGGCTGGAACGGTTTCGGGCTGGCGGTCCAGACCTATCAGAAACGCGCGCGGGCAGTGGTTGGCTGGCTCCGGCAACTGGCGAACCGTCACCGGCGGCGCATCCCGGTCCGAATCACCAAGGGTGCCTACTGGGATTCCGAGATCAAGCATGCCCAGGAGCGGGGCCTGGATAACTACCCGGTGTTCACGCGCAAGGTAGCAACTGATGTCGCCTATCTTGCCTGTGTGCGGGATGTACTGGCGGCGCGGGACAGCCTGTATGGCCAGTTTGCGACCCACAACGCCTACACGGTTGCCTATGTGCTGCAGGCGGCCGGAATGCGGCGTGACTTCGAGTTCCAGCGCCTCCACGGTATGGGTGAGGCGATGTACTCGGCGTTGAACGATGCGCTCGAACGTCAGGTTGCCTGCCGCATTTACGCGCCGATAGGCCATTACGACGAGTTGCTTCCCTACCTGGTCCGGCGCCTGCTGGAGAACGGTTCGAACACCTCCTTTGTCAACCAGCTTGGTGATGAAACACTGAGCCTTGATGAACTGGTTGCGGATCCGGTCGCACAGCTTCTCGAGGTGGACTGTACGCCGCATCCGCGCATTCCTCTGCCGGCAGATCTGTACGGTGAGCGGCGAGCCAATTCAGCCGGCGTTGATCTGAGTGATCCGCTTGCCTGGCAGCGTCTCGAGAAAGCGCTTGCGCAGGCGGCGGCGGGACACTGGTGGGCAGCCCCACTGATCGGGGGCCGGGAGGGGGCGGGTGTCAAACGTGCGATTTGTGATCCGGCGGATCCGTCACGCCAGGTGGGCAGCGTGCTCGAGGCGGATCCGGCCAGCATGGACGCGGCGATCGAGCATGCGGCGGCGCATGCGGCCTCCTGGGACGCAACCCCGGCGCACGAAAGGGCCGCCTGCCTGCGGCGTGCGGCCGATCTCTTCGAGCAGCACCGTGCTGAACTGATGGCGCTTTGTGTGCGCGAGGGCGGGCGCTGTGTTCCAGATGCCATGAACGAAGTGCGCGAAGCAGTCGATTTCTGTCGTTACTATGCGCAGCAGGCAGCCCAGGAGTTTGCTGTGCCTCGCGCCCTTCCCGGGCCGGTGGGTGAAGACAACCGGCTGGCCCTGCGTGGCCGCGGTGTCTTTCTCTGCATCAGCCCCTGGAATTTCCCGGTGGCCATCTTTACCGGGCAGGTTGCCGCGGCGCTCGCGGCCGGCAATGCGGTGATTGCGAAACCGGCGCGGCAAACGCCACTGGTGGCGGCACAGGTGGTACAGCTGCTGCATCGGGCGGGTGTGCCCCGCGATGTGCTGCATCTGTTGCCGGGCAGCGGCGCCGCCATTGGCGAACGGTTGTTGCCGGATGCGCGCATTGCGGGGGTTGCCTTCACGGGCTCCACGCAAACGGCGTCGAGCATACAGTCCAGACTCGCTGAACGGCGTGGTCCGATTGTGCCACTGATTGCCGAGACCGGCGGACAGAATGTCATGATTGTCGACAGCTCGGCCTTGCCCGAGCAGGTGGTCACGGATGTGATGACATCGGCCTTCAACAGTGCCGGTCAGCGCTGTTCGGCCTTGCGTGTGCTGTTCCTGCAGGAAGACATCGCCGATCGCGTGCTGGAGATGCTCGCGGGTGCCATGGATGAGCTCGTGATTGGTGATCCCATGCAACTGGCAAGCGATGTCGGTCCCGTCATAGACGCCGCGGCGTGCGCAATGCTCGAGGCTCATGTGCAACGGATGCGCCAGGAGGCCAGGGTGATCAAGGAGCTGGCGGTCCCCGATGCATGTGGTGAAGGCAGTTTCTTCGCGCCACGCGTCTTTGAGCTCGAGCGCATTGATCAGCTCGAGGGTGAGGTGTTCGGGCCGATTCTCCACGTGATCCGTTATCCGGCCGATGGCCTGGATGCGGTGATCGATGCAACCAACAGTACCGGTTATGGCTTGACCCTGGGTATGCACAGCCGCATCGAATCAAGCTGGGATCGGGTATGTCAGAGAGCGCGGGTCGGCAACCTGTACATCAACCGCAATATGATCGGCGCCGTGGTCGGCGTGCAGCCCTTCGGCGGTGAAGGGTTGTCCGGCACCGGCCCCAAGGCCGGCGGTCCCTATTATCTGCACCGTTTTGCCACCGAACGCACCATCACCATCAATACCGCCGCGGTTGGCGGCAACCCCGAGCTGTTTTCCCTGTAGGGTGCAGACCGCAGCGCCCTGGTCCGGCCACAACAATTACGGAGTTTGCGGGAGCATTCGGCAAAAAAATTCAGCGGTTGTTCCCCGATTGTTGCACGGAATCCGGAGCCATTCTTAAGGGTTGACGAGTCCTCTGGGGCGGGGCCAGGGGCCTGCAGCGAGGCGCGTGGCGGCACGCTACTTGTACAGGTTTTCAAACTGCTGGGTGATGCGCGCCGGTGGCCGCGGTGTGATGCAACTGAAGATCAGAATTGCGAGGCTCGAAAACAGAAATCCCGGGATGATCTCGTAGAGTTCAAAGGCATCGTACGGCCCACCTTCGAGTTGCTTCCATACGATTACCGTGACCCCGCCGACAATGATGCCCATCAAGGCTCCGTAGCGGTTCATGCGTCCCCAGTACAGCGAGAACAGGATGGTCGGGCCAAAGGCCGCACCAAATCCCGCCCAGGCATAGGCCACAAGGTCGAGTACCTTGCTTTCCGGATCTACCGCGAGACCGACCGCGATGACCGCCATGATCAGTACGGCCAGGCGGCCCATCCACACCAGCTCAGCGGGACCGGCATCTGGCCTGAGGAAGGCCTTGTAAAAGTCTTCTGACAACGCCGACGAGGCAACCAGCAGTTGCGAGTCGGCGGTACTCATGATGGCAGCCAGTATCGCGGCGAGGCAGATACCGGCGACCAGCGGGTGGAAGAGCGCGGTTACCATTTCCATGAAGACCTTTTCGGTGTCTGCCCCGGTCAACGGCCTTTCCAGATAGCCAACTGCTGTCACACCCACCAGCACGGCAGCGATGAGGGTCAGGGTTACCCAGCTTACCGCGATGGTCCGGGCGGCGGACATCTCGTGCACATGACGAATGGCCATGAAGCGGGCGAGTATGTGCGGTTGGCCAAAGTAGCCAAGACCCCAGCCGAGCAGTGAAACGATGGCCAGGGCAGTCAAGGGTTGACCATCGGCACCCGTGAGGGGGTTGAGGAGCGCCGCATTGGTGGCACGCAGTGCCTCGATGCTGGGCTGCAGGCCACCCTGCAGCTCCACAACGGCAGCCGGGACTGCAAGCAGGGCAAAGAACATGAGCCAGCCCTGGATCAGGTCGGTCCAGGACACGGCAAGGAAACCGCCCATGAAGGTGTAGATGACCACGACGAGTGCGCCGGCGACGATGGCCATCTGGTAGTCAATTCCGAATACCGCTTCGAAGAGTTTGCCGCTGGCAACCAGGCCGGAGCTGGTATAGAAGGTGAAAAATAACAGAATGAAGACGGCGGCAACCACGCGCAGCAGCCGTGAACCATCGGCAAAGCGTTGCTCGAAGAATTCCGGCAGCGTTACGGCATCGCCCGCCGCCTGGGTGGACAGGCGCAGCCGTGTAGCCACCAGTTTCCAGTTGAGATAGGTCCCGATCAGCAACCCCAGGGCGATCCAGCCCGCCTCGAGACCGGACACATAGGCATAGCCCGGCAGTCCCAGCAGCAGCCAGCCACTCATGTCCGACGCCTCGGCGCTGAGGGCGGTCACCCAGCGCCCGAGCTGGCGCCCACCGAGCAGGTAATCTGAGAGATCGGCCGTGCGCAGGTACCCGATCAGGCCGATCACTACCATCAGGATGATGTAGCCGGCAAAGGTGTAGTTGATGATCCCGGCATCGGCCATCATTGTTTGGTTTCCCGGAGGAGACGCTCTGCGAGAAACAGCCCGATCAGGGTCTTGGCATCGCAGAGTTCCCCTGACTGTATCCATGCCAGCGCCTGATTGAAGGGAACCCAGTGAATCTCGATGATTTCGTGGGCATGGTGGTCGCTCGGGATGGATGTCAGTTCGCGTGCAAGGAAGAGGTGGATACGTTCGTCGCAGAAGCCCGGCGTGGTGATGGTAACACCGAGCTTGTGCCAGTCGTCGGCGCGCAGTCCCGCCTCCTCCTGCAATTCGCGCAAGGCCGTTTCCTCAGGTCCCTCGCTCGGGTCGATCTTGCCGGCCGGCAGTTCCCACAACCAGCCACCGGAGGCGTGACGGTATTGGCGCAGCAGACAAACCCTTTCAGCCTCATCGATCGCAACAACCGCGGCCCCCCCGGGATGGCGGACCACTTCGAGCGCCATGTGTCTGCCGCCGGGGAGCTGGACCTCTTCGATGCCTAGGCTGACGACATCACCGGTATAGATGGTTTTGCGCGAGGAAGACAGGTCGATCTCCGTTTCTGCAGTCAGGATTTCGGGTAACATACACAGGCCGATGGCGTCCCCGCAAGCATCACGCGTGTGCAGGGTGCACGCCGCGGCGGGGCATCAGCCGCGTAACCCGTGGCAGGACAGCGACATTGCTGAGCTTTTCCTCCGGTGTTATTGCGGCTTCCCTGGCCATTTCCAGTTACTGGTGGAGGGTGCGGTTCACGCAGCGACAGGCTATGCTGTCTGACACTCAACAACTCCGGTTCGAATGTACGCAGTGCGGGCAGTGTTGCATCGCAGGTCCCGGCCATTATGTCTTTTTGACGGACCATGAGGCCGGCGTGATACGCGACTACCTGGGTTTGAGCGAGGGCTGGTTCCGGCGCCGTTATCTGCGGCGATTGTCCGACGGCGATCTGGTAGCCGTCTCCGAGGCCGATGGGCGCTGCGTGTTCCTCGGTACGAACGGGCAGTGCCGGGTCTATGCGGTTCGACCGGTGCAGTGCCGGACCTACCCATTCTGGCCCGAGGTGCTGTGTTCAGGCGCGGCGTGGGAGCAGGAGTCGAGGCGATGTGAGGGCATCGGGCGAGGGGCCGTGGTTCCAGTGACTCGGATTCGTGCGGCGCTTGCGCGCCAGCGAGCCCACGATGCGGGCTTGGGGTAATCGGCGCGCAAGCCCTGCTTTAAGGTGACCGGGCAAGCGAACATGAGTTATGGGACTCATGTCGGAGCGTGCAAACACAGTTGATCTTAATCCTGTGTGTTATGCGTGGCCATAGTCCTGAACGGCTACGCCCAGCGCAGCCTACGGTTGCAGGCAGTCATAGCAACTTAACAACTGGCCCGCATCCTCGGGCGCATGCTCATCATAGAAGAGTGATACCAGACGCATCGTCTGCGCGGGGTGTAACTCCTGCCCCCAGGTGAAGGTATCGAAGTCCTCCCCTGCCAGCAGTTTGTGCGCAAACGTCAGATAGAGCCGGTTCAACATATTCGCCTGCAGGAGGGTGAAAAGTACGGAGGGACCGGCAATCACGTAGATGCTGCGATAGCCCTCCGCTGCCAGAGTCTGAACAACCTGCCGACCATCGGCGGCGTGCCCTGTCCCTGCCAGGTGGATCCTGGTGCCGGCCGCTTCCAGCGCGGCGAGTTTTTCCGGATCAGCGTCTTCGCCTGTGAATATGTGCACGCTGCGATCCGCGTAGCTTGCCAGCGTCTCTACCGGAATCTCCAGGCTGGCACTGAGAATCGCGATGTCCGGCTGAGGCGACAGCCCCTGCGATCCGCGCCAGCTGTGGAGATCAGCAAATCGCTGCTGCTCGCCGACTGGCAGCAGGTCCTGCGCTTCGCCGCTCGCAAGCTGGCGAAAGTATCGGGCACTGGTGACGAGCAGGTCCGCCTGCGCGGCAAGTTCCTGGTAGAGACGCCAGTCACGTGGATTGGCGAGCGCAGCCGGGACCTGGCGGGTCGCCTTGTGGGGTGCCGGCAGGGCGATGCGGCCATCGAGGCTGGAAATGAAATTACCATAGACAAAGGGAGTCTCTGCCTCAGCCCTCCTGTGGAGTGCGTGAGCAAGATAAATGCCTTCCAGCGGCACCGAGCGACCCGGCGTGGGGTAGAGCTGCAGAAGTCCTTTGGTCATTGCCCGGATAAGTGTGGCCGGCGTTGGTGGCCGGCCGAACGTACGGTCAGGGTTCCATTCCTAATCACAAAAGAATCGGGCTGGCTCGCAGGATGGGGCGCTGTCTGTCCTGAGACAGCTCGTGCAGCCGTATCGGCGGAAACGCGTGCAAGCTGGCATCCGCCTTTGCCTGTCCCTCCATGGTTCCCGTTGTCATCCCGAGACACCCGGCCGCCGTCGGTCTGCTCATCACTACCGAAGATAGTGCGCGGCATTTTGCCCGCGCGCTACAGCGTGCATAAGGTAATGCTATGTCATTACCGACCGCCAGTGGCCCGCAGCGGCGCACCCTGCACTTTGCAGGGTGCTGCTGAAGCGCCTGCTGCGATCAGGCCGCAGGACGCTGCATTCCGCCATCCTCTGTGTGTTCGGCAGATTCTCCACTGATCGGGGTTTCCTGGAGTGTAATGGCGTCAGCGAGGGTGATGCCGTCCAGGTAGTCATAGATCTGATGACTCAGTTGATCCCAGAGTATCAGACTCTGGCCACGTGGCGCTTGCATCTCGCCTTCAGCCTCTGGCCGAGAAACCTGTTTGGACGAATCATCCACCGCACGCAGTATTTCAGCGATGGAGATCTCATTGGTGCCACGGCGCAGGCAATAACCACCACCGGGACCACGCAGACCCGTGACCAGACCATGCTTGCGCAGTTGCGCAAAGAGTTGTTCAAGATACGATACGGAGATCGACTGCTCCGCGGAAATATCCGCCAGGGTCACGGGTCCTTCCTTGTGGTGCAACGCCAATTCCATCATCGCTGTTATGGCATAGCGACCTTTGGTTGACAGTTTCATGGTACACCTCTATGTAAGTTTCAGATTTATCCCGCGCTGTCAGGAATATCCTGACTTCCTCTACCGGAAATAATAGTTATTCTTGAGTGCCATAGTCAAGAATTACCGCGTCCTTTGTGTCAGGCAATAGCAGGAAAGCCTTCAGATTGCAGGTGAAATAACTATTATAACTAGTTGTATATAAAGCTTCTATTGAGGGATTCTGGGCGGAGTCTCTGGATGTGAGAAATGGAATTTGAATGCGCGGGAAGATGCATAAAGTGCCGGGAAATCATGCAACCAGGCGGGCAAGGTTGTCGAGCTCGCGCTGGCCGGCCAACAGTTCATCCACAAGCGCCCTCGCGATCGCCTCATCGAGTGCCAGCATTTCCAGGCTGAAGGCTGGGAGATCAGTCATTTCGCCGAAGCCCAGGCCGCGGCTTTCCAGCAGGCAGTTGGCAATCAATACGAGCTGCGAATAGACCGCGTGGTCTCCCCAGTAGCTTTCGTCATGGTGGTGGCGGGCCGCAGTCACAAGTTCTTCGGGCAGCCCCCAGCTTTCCAGCAGCCAGCCGCCAATTTGGTCATGACTTACGCCAAGCCAGTGTTTCTCAACATGACGTACCGGTACCTCGGGATTTGCCGTGAGGTAACGGTTCAGCAGGAAGAAGTCACACTGAAAGGCCTGGCCAAGCAGCAGGATTCCCATGTTATGCAGCAGGCCGGCCAGGTAGGCTGTTCCATGACGAACCTGCAGCTTGCCGGGTATCGTGCGCGCCAGACGTTCCACAAGAGCCGCACAGTACACGGAGTGGCGCCAAAAGGCGTCGAGTCCCAGCGGTCCTTCGGCGGGGATCCGCAGTGACTTGCCGACGGTGATACCCAGGGCAAGGTTGAGAACGAAATCGAAGCCCAGGACGCGGGCGATTGCACTCTGAAGGTCCCTGATCTTTCCGGGGTACCCATAGAGTGGCGAGTTGGCGTAACGCATCACGCGTGCAGCCAGCGGCGCATCCCGTTCAATGACAGCGGCGAGCTCACGCGCACCGGCGCGCGGGTCAGAGGCAAGTTCCAGGATACCCGTCGCGCTGCCGGGGAGCGCCGGCAGATCATGGAAGGAGTCGACACGTTGCTTGATCTGTCGGGGCGTGAATTTCTTGAATGTCGAACGCAGGGACGTGGCCGGATAATCCCCACGCAGGTCGGACACCGGACAAGAAAAACAACCGCTTCGTGTCGTCTTCAGCAGGCGTCGGTATTCGTCACCGTCGAGCCCAAGGAGCTCCGACTGACTGCCCGGTTCCAGGTAGACATCGCGCCCCCTGAAGATCCGGCTGTCGACAATGGCCTCCAGACCGTAGGCGCCGGGTAATGGCGGGCAGCACTGCGGGTCGCAGTCCCGGAATCCCCGCGCGAGCCGTTCAGCAGGAACCGGCTCGAGCTGGCGTTCCAAGAGTTTGCACAAGGCGTCAAAATCGATGATATGGTGATGAGGGAGGATCGCGAGTATCAGGCCTGAGCGATCACTCAGCAGAACGCTGCGGATCAATTGCCTTTCAGGTATGCCACAGACGCCTGCCGCGTCGTGCAAGGTTCCTGTCGGTGGGTGCTTCAGCACCCGGTACTGCGCATGCTGACGATCGAGGAATCGCTGAATGTTTGCCGGTATCATGGTCATCGTCCCTGGAGGCCACGGTTCGTGTGTCTGTGTATCGTTACGCAAGATTCAGGCCTATACGAATCTTCCCAAAGAATTTCAGTGGATTCATGAGCCCGAAAATGTAACATTCAGCCAGTGGCGGGCAGGTCAGTGGGCCTGCGGGGCACGTAACCGGTACGAGCGGCATAAACGTGCCGTGGCTAAGTGACTCGCGTTACAGGAGAATTTTGCATATACTGTGGCCGAGGGAGGGTTTTTTCGGAATTATCTTTGGGGGCAGAGTCGATGGCAGCTGGGCAGGTACAGGGGGCGGATCGTCGCGCCCGTTCGCGCGAAAAGCTTTTCACACTGGTCGAGACGCGCACGGAAACGTTGACACTCTATGCGAGTCTCGCGGCACACCAGCCGTTCACAGCAGAACCGGATGTCGCAGACTCTGTGCAGCAGTTCTGCCAGGCGCTGGTTGATTATGCCGCTACGGCGCATTTCCAGCTTTACCGCTATATCGCGGATAACAAGGAACGGCGTAAAGCCGTCGTCGAAGTTGCCGAGAAAGTATACCCCCAGATTGCCCGCACCACGGATGCCTTTCTGGATTTCAATGACCGCTATGACGTGGCTCATTTTCAGGAGCGTGTTGACGGCCTGGCCGAGGATCTTTCCCGCTTGGGTGAATTGCTTGCCGATCGTATCCAGTGGGAGGACCAGGTGATACAGGCTTTCGGCGGCTTCCGACCTTAGAAACCCGAAGACACCCTCAAGCCGTTTTTCTCCCGGGCATAACTCGTCGCGCTCTGTACGAGGCGGCAACAAGCTCCCGCGCCTCACAGGCCGTGATGTAGCGCCAGGGCCGTGGGAGGAAACCGGGCACACGTCCCCGGTACAGCCGGTAGGGAGCCCCATATTCCACCTCCAGTTTGCGGTCTTCCAACCGGGCGCCGATCCAGAAGTAAAGTGTTACGCAGACGGCGCTCACCAGCTGCGCCGTATCCATCTCGCGTGTCCACAGAATGATGAGTGCGTAAAGGTACCAGGGGTGCCGCACGAATCGGTGGACAGGCGAGAGGCGCAGACTCGACTGTCCGGCAGCCGGCGGCCTCAAGCCGAGGAATGCGCGCATGTCGTAGATCCGGGTCGAATGCCAGAATCCCAGGAGCGCTGCGAGTGCCAGCAGATTGGCCGCCCAGGACCAGGCGCCTTGCCATTCCCAGAGCGGCTCGCCGGCGAGGAAAAACATCAGCCAGACGGGCGGGATGAGCAGTGCAACCGACAATATGACATAGATCAGCCGGTAGTGTCGCTCGGCTGTCGGGAAGCGGTTTCCGACCCATTGTTTTACCCACAGGCTCGCCATGAGTGAGTGGATAGCAAAGTAGCCGGTCCACAACAGGGTCAACAGAGCAAGGTCAAAGGCTGTGGGTGACATAGGCGGGACCGGCATCAAGGGTGCAGATCGGCTACGATAAGCTTGCGCGCCATGAAAAACTACACTCTGAAATTTCTCCGCTATTTTGCCCGGCAAATGGGAAGGGGGGACCTGTGATCCGAGACAGAGAGACAGCCGACTCCATGGCGGAGCTGCTTGACATTATGCAGCGCCTGCGCGATCCGCAATCCGGCTGCCCCTGGGACAAACAGCAGGACCATCGCAGTATCGCCCGCTACGCCATCGAAGAGGCCTACGAGATGGTTGACAGTATCGAGCGGGGTGATATCGATGAGCTGCGCGATGAACTGGGCGATCTGTTGTTTCAGGTGGTGTTTCATGCGCAGATGGCGAGCGAGGCGGGGCTTTTCGAGTTGCGCGATGTGGTGCGATCGATTTGTGAAAAGTTGCGTCGCCGACATCCGCACGTCTTCGGTGGGGAGAAAATTGCTGACGCAGACGAACAGACACTTGCCTGGGAGGCGCACAAGGAGGCCGAGCGGCGTGCCAGGGACAAGGGAGGTCTTCTGGAAGGTGTTCCACTGTCGTTGCCGGCGATTACCCGGGCGGTGAAACTTCAGAAACGTGCCGCGCGGGAGGGATTCGACTGGGAAGACGCAAAGGGTGTGATAGCCAAGATCGAGGAAGAACTGCAAGAACTTGCTGCTGAAATGGGTGATAAGACATCCGCACATGCGATTGAGGCAGAGCTTGGAGATGTGCTGTTTTCCTGCGTCAATCTCGCACGCAAGCTCCATGTGGATCCGGAGACGGCCTTGCGAGCCGCCAATCGCAGGTTTGAGCGGCGGGTGGATTATATGGAGACGCGCGCCCGCGAGCGGTCCGGGCGGCTGGCAGAGCTGAGTCTGGCTGAACTGGAGGTTCTCTGGGAGGAGGCCAAGTCACGGGGGTTGTAGTGCGGTTGCAGGGTCTGTGTGATTATGTCGACTGGCACACAGTTTTCGGAAAATAGGCTGGCATACTGACTGGGCTTGTTCATCTTACCTCCGTAGTAAAAGCCACTATGGAACTCCCCTTATTCGGCGGGCCGCCTGGCCCGCCATTTTTCTGCGTGCTTCCATGTAGCCGTCCGATGCCTCGGTAGGTCAGCCCTGCGTGCGGACAGGCGATGCCCTCTGCCGCCAAGCCAGATCGGCGTGATCGCCAGACCAATGACGCACAAGAAAAACGGGTCGCATAGAGCGACCCGTTGTCACACTCATGGTGCCGTTTTCGTCAGTCGCGCTTGTTGCTGAACGCCTCACACATTTCGGCAAGCGAATGATCACTGGTCTCGTAATAACGCGCGGTGCGGTAAGGCCCATCACGACGTAAGGTGTCCAGCCGTTCGTTCATGGCATAACGGCGATGTTGCATCTCGTCCCTGCGCCGTTGATGAGCCTCGAACATCTCTTTCCGTGTGTCCGCGTAGCCTGCAGCCGGAAATCCTGGTCGCTCCGGCAGGTAGTCCCAATCCATTCCCGGGAAATGTCCCTGCGCCAAAGGTCCAGGGGCTTCGAAAGGCAGGGGGAAACTGGCTCCGGGGTAGCCTACGGCGTCAAAAGGTGCACCATATTGGCCCTGCGCCATCGCAGCGTCGTTGCGTACCTGCGAGGGAGCCTGCCATTCCGCCTGCCGCTTCCGGGCTTCCTCAGCTGCCCTTTGCTGTGCTTCCTGGGCCGCCTGCTGCTGAGCGGTTACCGCGGCCTGCCATTCCGCCTGCCGTTTGCGGGCTTCTTCAGCTGCCCTTTGCTGTGCTTCCTGGGCCGCCTGCTGCTGAGCGGTTACGGCAGCCTGCCACTCGGCCTGGCGTCTTTGCGCTGCCTCGAGGGCCTCACGCTGTGCCAGCTCTGCAGCCTTACGCTGTGCTTGCCTGTTCGCCGCCCGTTCAGCCTGCTGTTGTTCGCTGACGGCATTGGCACATTCTGCGGCCACGTGCTGCTGCTGCTGCCGTGCCTGTAAAAGCAGATTGCGCTGAGCCTCTACGGCCTCCTGTTTGGCTGCCAGATCAGCTTCGGCCTGTTTCTGTGCCTTTAAAGCGAGGTCGTATTTTGCTTTCAACTCCTGGTTTGCGGCAGAATCCTCAAGCTCGAGACACATGGCGCCGCGAGGTGCATCGCGCTCGGGCCCGATTGGCTGATCCGCATAACGGGCGTAGAGCGATGCCGATACCGTCGCGCCCAGTATTGCAGCGACCGCGACTGTGACGCGGCGTTTGTTTCTGTTTGTCATTAGGTGACTCCATAACGTGAATTGAGAGGTACCCGGGTCAATGGTTCCATTCAGTAGGCTGGCGTACCGACACCCTGGTTGACGCCTGACAAACCATCCCGGGATTCATCGCGTCTACCGTCTCAGCAGTGAACGAAGTAGGATTGAACAATAACAAAATTAGTATATAAGAGAAGACTTATCAATGTCCACAACAATTTTCACGGTCGCGGCCGCAGGCGCCGCGTGCGTACAGGACTCGTTGTACGGCACCGGTATCGCTGGCGCGTCGGTCCAGGACCGTGCCTGGGTCGTGCAACCTGGGCATGGCTGCGTCAATTCAATTTGCCCCGAGTTTCTGGTTTAATGCCCACCACTTCAAACGTAAACGAAAAAAATCAGTGCATGTGGACGGACTCTGTGCCGAAGGAGGGGTTATTCATGCGGTCGATTAGCAAGCGATTCGGCGGTTACCTGCTGTCGCTACTGGCATTTGCTCCGGTTGCTGCAATAGCGGGGGATGGTGGCGAGATCAATGCGGCGAACACGGCCTGGATACTGACATCCACGGCGCTGGTGCTGTTCATGACGATACCGGGCCTGTCACTGTTCTATGCGGGTCTGGTCCGCAGCAAGAATGTCCTGTCGGTCTTGATGCAATGCTTTGCGATCACCTGCATGGTGTCCCTGCTCTGGTTGTTCTACGCGTATAGCCTGGCATTTGGCGAGGGGAGCGCCTGGGTGGGTGGGCTGAGCAAGGTGATGTTTGCGGGGATGGGACGCGAAGCGGTCAGTGGTGACATCCCTGAAACCGTGTTCTCCATGTTTCAGCTGACGTTCGCCATCATCACCCCCGCGCTGATCGTGGGCGGTTTTGCAGAACGCATGCGGTTTTCCGCCATGCTGTTGTTCACTGCCATCTGGCTGACGGTCGTCTATGCGCCGGTCACCCACTGGGTGTGGGGTGGTGGCGGGCTCGGTGAGATGGGGCTGTATGACTTTGCCGGCGGGACAGTAGTGCACATCACCGCCGGGGTGTCTGCGATGGTCGCCGCCCTTGTGATCGGACGGCGCAAGGGATTTCCCGATACCGCCATGCCGCCCCATAATCTCACCATGACCGTGGCGGGTGCCGGGATGCTCTGGGTCGGGTGGTTCGGCTTTAATGCAGGCAGTGCGCTGGCCGCCAATGGCGACGCCGGCATGGCGATGCTGGCGACCCATATCTCGGCGGCTGCCGGTTCGCTCGCCTGGATGGTTGCGGAATGGGTCAGGTTTGGGAAACCGAGCGTTCTCGGTATCGTCACCGGTATGGTGGCAGGGCTTGGTACCATCACGCCGGCATCCGGTTTTGTCGGTCCCGGCGGGGCGATGCTCATCGGCCTTGCGGCAGGTCTGATCTGTTTCTCGGCCACCCAATTCATCAAGCGGGTGCTGAAGATTGATGATTCACTGGACGTGTTTCCCGTCCATGGCGTTGGCGGTATTCTGGGTACCTTGCTCGCGGGTGTGTTTGCCTCCACCGAGCTGGGCGTATTCAGCGGTTTCGGCTTCAACGAAGCCGCGGGCATTACCAGCATGGGTCAGCAGCTCGGGGTTCAGTTTATCGGTGCCGCCACGACAGTGGTCTACGCCGCCGTGGCGAGCTACATCATCCTCAAGCTTGTGGACGCGCTCGTGGGCTTGCGCGTGACCTCCGACCAGGAGACCGAGGGTCTGGACATCGTGCTGCACGAGGAAACGGGCTACAACAACCTGTGAAGGGCGGCTAGTGTGGGTGAAGATTTCCTTCTGATTCAGCGATCCCCGACACTGCTTGCCTGGGGTCGGGAAAGTGTCCCCTTCACACGCATCAGCGCGTCGGCGATCTCTTGCGCCAGCCCGGCCACTGCGCGGCTTTGTGCCGCGACCATATCGTCATAGCTCGTGCCGGCCACGGCCTCCTTGAAGGTAGAACGTTTGCTGAGCAGTTGCGTGTCACCACCATTGGACAGAATCTGCCACTCGACATTGAGTATGATGTCCTTACCCGGCGCCCCATCAAAGCGAATGACCTCGACCGGGATCTGGTAGTCGATCGCTGTGGCGCGTCGCCAGGGATGCGTCGCGATGCGCTCTGCCGGAATGAGATGGACCAGGTTTTCCGCGAGCGTCCGCGTAAAATCGTCTTTGAGTGCGCCACCCCAGCGGTCGAACTCGGCAAACTCGAAGCGGTTGGGACTGATACGGGTAACGATCTGTGGCCGATCGAGATACTGTGGGAGATTGACGGGTCCGACCCCGATCGTCCCATATTCAGTCTGTGCCGATACTGCCGCAGTTGATTGCGTTTCAGAAACCGGACTCAGGGTATAGAAGCGCGAGGGCTTGGTGGTCCCGCAGCCACTGAGCAGCAGGGCGATCGCCATCAACGATGTGAGTGCATGTCGGTCTGACAGATTGAACACAGTGGGACTCTCCTTTGTTCCTACCACGTTAGTTCTTACCGCGTATCAGCGCTTCGGGGTGCCGTTCCAGATAGTCGGCGAGCACGCGAATGGATCGGGCCGCTTCCGAAAGCTCCGTGACGAGTGTCTCGAGATCCTTTCCGTCCACGGCCGAGACGACAGTCTGCGTCTGGCTCAGGACATCACGTGCCTGGTTTGCCGCCCCTTCGATACTCTCGGCCAGACGTACCACTTTGCCGGCATCATCCTGCAACAGTTTCTGGACATCCGCAAACGCTCCCGCTGCCTGCTCCGAGGCCTGTTTCAGACTGGCTATCAGCGGGGTAACCTGTTCGTTTAACTTCCCGGTCAAATCGCGAAGATTTTGCAGGGTCTCATGCAGGACCTTCGGGCTTTCTCTGGCATTGGGTGAATCGATGAGGGTGTTAATTCCTTCCACGACTGCCGCCAGCTGATCCACAAGTTTCTGGATCGGAAGCCCCTTCAGGTTTTTCACTATCGTCTGCAGCGCCCCCTCCAACTCTTCCATGGCGGAGGGCAGGGTCGGAATTTCCTCGTACGGGGAAGAGAAACCCGTCAGATGGGCTGGCGTCTTGGGATAGAAGTCAAATTCGATATAGAGTTGACCGGTCACCAGACTCAGCGTGGCGAGCTTGGCGCGCAGCCCGTGTTCCTCGATCAGCTTGCGAAGGGGGATGTCGGAAGCCTCGTGGCTGACATGGGTGCCACTGTCGACTTCCCGAAACGCATCGGGATCGGTTTCGACTACGACCGAGATGAATATTTCCGCAGTGGACCGGTTTTCTACCAGCTCAATATTTCTGACAGTCCCGATCTTGACGCCGCGAAAACTTGCCGGTGCGCCCACGTTCAGACCCTTGGCATTCCCCTGAAAGTAGAGAACGTAGATATGGGTAGCCTTGAAAAACTGCCCGGATCCAAAGGTCAGCAGGCCGGTGATAATCAAGGCGATCGCACCGAGCACGAAGGCGCCGATCGTGGTCGGACTGGCCTTCTGACTCATGTGTCACCCCGCGTCAGGAAACGGTGCAGTTTTGGATCGGTTGCCTCATCGCGCAATTGCCTGGGGTCACCGGTGGCGGTCATGGTCTTCTTTTCGGCATCGAGAAAGACCGAATTGTTACCGATTGTGTAGATACTTGCCAGCTCATGGGTGACGACCACGACAGTCGCGCCAAGGCTGTCGCGCAGTTGCAGGATCAGATCATCGAGCAGTCGCGAACTGATCGGGTCCAGGCCGGCCGAGGGTTCGTCGAAGTAGAGGATATCCGGATCGAGCGCGATGGCCCGGGCGAGTCCGGCACGTTTCATCATGCCGCCGCTGATCTCCGAGGGATAGTAATCTTCGAAACCGGCGAGACCCACTAAGGCCAGTTTGAGTTTTGCAAGTTCACGGATATCGGCCGGGCTCAGATCCGTATACTCGCCCAGCGGCAGGCCAATGTTCTCGGCCAGGGTCATGGAGCTCCACAGGGCGCCACTCTGGTACAGCATGCCGAAGTTGCGCATGAACTGTTTGCGCTCGGCAGGTTCCGCGGCCCAGAAATCCTTGCCTTCGTAGAGGATCCGGCCCTTCGCCGGCGGTTTCAGTCCGATCATGAGGCGCAGCAATGTGCTCTTGCCGCAGCCGCTGTCGCCCATGATGATGAAGATATCTCCGCGCCGTACCGTGAAGGTGAGATCTCGTTGTACGACGAAACTCCCGTAGGCCATGGTGACATCCTGCACCTGGATGTGCGCATCACGTTGGCTTGCCGTCTGCGTGGCCTGTGGCTCAGGCACGGCGCAATCCCGTAGCCCGTGTTCTATGCAGCCGATTTTCAGACACCGAGCACGTCATAGATCACCGTCAAGAATGCCGTTACAACCACGATGAGCAGGATGCCGCTCAC
>WOR8_10000554_pt1 | contig 38990 bp, 28 predicted proteins | sample DeeMarSeWOR38_10_FD_19890 | JGI IMG/M metagenome (IMG submission 19890) | reverse complement strand
TTGATGTATCTATTATAACACCTAGAAGTAAGACAGTGAATTATCCATTGTTTTACAGGATTTTCGAGCGATTCCCAAATGCTTTTCCAATATTGAGACAGCTTTTAGGGCTTTAATTTAGCCCCTCTTTTTTTTAATTTTTTTTAGGGATAAATATAATTTAACAAAGTAATATTTTGAATTTTTTATAAATATTTTATTTTTTTAAAAAATTAATTATTTATAAGATTGATAATTCGTTAACTTTATATTTTAATACATTATTATATATTTTATATAAAACATTTTTATATGGAGAATGAAAATGAAAAAAATTGGAAAAATTGTGTTAAAAGCAACTATAATTCTAGCTATAGTTTTTGCTTTTGTGATGCCAGTTTCAGCAATGACTGCTCAGAGAGATATTATAAAACCCCAGATATTTGTAAACGAACCATTGAAATTATTATTATCAAGAAATCCTGGTTGGGTTGAACAAGCAACAGGATTCTGGGAACCAAGCAGAGGATTGACTCATGTTCATGCAGTAGATGAAAATATTGTATGGGCTGCTGCTTATGATGGTAGTAATCCAACTGGTCCTTGCAGGGAATTTACTAAAACTGTAAATGGTGGAGAAGAATGGTATGCAGATATCATAAGTGAAGTACCAGAACAAGGTAGAATTGCTATGATTTGTGCAATTGATGAAAACACTGCATGGATAGCAGTGCATTCTAGTGATCCTCAAGGAATTTGGAAAACAGCAGACGGTGGAAGCACTTGGGTTCGTCAAGATACAGCTGCTTATAATTCCACTGGATCATTTCCAAATGTAGTATATTTCTGGGATGAAAATAATGGTTTTTGCCAGGGTGATCCTGTCGATGGATATTATGAGTTATATACTACTACTGATGGTGGTGACAACTGGGTAAGAGTTCCAGAAGAAGACATACCTGCACCTCTAGGTTCTGGTGAATATGGTACAGTTGGATATTATGATGTTGTAGGTGACACTATTTGGTGGGGTACTCAATATACCGCTGATAGAGGTCGAGTATATAAATCAATAGATAAGGGATATCATTGGACTGTTGCTGATACTCCATTTGATGCAGGTTGTTGGGTAGATACTAGATTCAAGGATCAAAATAATGGTATTGCGATGGATAAACGAGAGTCAACAGAAGGAATTATTGCTGAAACCTCAGATGGCGGTGAAACTTGGACTATGATTGAACAAGTAGGACTTTGTTATTCAGGAGATTTTGATTATGTTCCTGGCACTGATAATATGTATATTAGCACTGGAGTATATTCAAGTGATCCAACATATCAGGGAGCATCCTATAGTGTTGATGGTGGTCATACATGGATAGAATGGACTGAGGTAGCAGGAATTCAACTTTTTGCTACATCTTGGGTAGAAGGTATAATTGGTTGGGCAGGTTCTTTCAGTCAAGATGAATACACTGGTGGAGTTTACAAATACACTCCTGGCTATGAATCCAATCTATTTTGTGAGGGTTCATTAAGATGGGAGGATGTAACTGGAGGAAGTACAGTTCAAGGAAATTTCTTAGTAAAGAACTTAGGTGATCCTGGTTCAGAACTAAATTGGGAAGTCTCAGACTACCCTGAATGGGGTGAATGGACATTTACTCCAGCAAGCGGTACTGGATTACCTCTTGGGGAGTCTACTATAGTGGACGTTGAGGTAATTATACCAGCTGAGAAAGATACAGAATTTACTGGAATTGTTACTGTTATAAACTCAGATGATTCAAGTGACTCCTGTGAAATTGATGTATATGTTTTAACACCAAGAAGTAAGAATGTTCAAAATCCATTTTTACTAAGGTTGTTTGAAACATTCCCAAATGCATTCTTAATTTTAAGAAATCTGTTAGGGTTTTAATACCCTTTTTTCTTTTAATTAAGGATTGTAAATAAGATAAATTTCACCTAACTAAATATAAATAATAAGACCCATTATTCTTTAGGGAGGTAAAATAAAATGAAAAGATTAGTATGTCTAATATTTTGTATGCTTTTGATGTGCAGCATTCCTGGTTTTGCATATAATGTAACTAACGAATCACATACTATTACAATAGATGACGATGTTCCAATATGGGAAAATGGTGATTTGTGGAGATATGAGATAAATAGATTGTATTTTTCATTAAATCAATCAGGACAAGCAATGTCTCTTGATTTATCATTAAACGAACTAATGATTAATGTAATTGGACAAACCACAACATCTTATCAAATGGGTCTTTCAGGAAATATTGCAGGAATTTTTGATTATAACGACGGTGCTGGAACAACACTTGGTGGTATCCTATTTATTACAAAAGTATCAGGAAATTTGAATATTCTTAAAGAAAATTTGGCATCAAAAGAAGCAAATATTGTTATTAAATCAATAGCATTATTACTTGAACATCCAATAATGTTACCTATACCTATTCCTGTGCCTTTAACTATTACAATAAACATAATTCAAGATGTTCCCAGACCGCTTATTGATTTTCCTCTATATGATGGAAAAGAGGGAATAATTCCTGAAACAACACTTTCTACAAACTTGAGGGTTGAATCTATTGTTCTTAAAATCCTTCATGCTTTTTTCAGTGATATTCCTGAGGAAATTTATATTGAACAGGATATCAATCTTCCAATGCTTTTATATTCTGCAAATGAGGAAGAAATATCTGTTTCAGGTGTTACTTATACAGCATATAATCTAGAATTCTTCCAGGGATTGTTGGGTTCTTTATACTATGCCCCCTCGGCTGGAAATTATATTAAAGCTGTAGCTGAGATAGACACAGGTGATATAAAATTAGAAATAGATGGAGAATTAGTAGAGACTACGTATAGTTAAAATATCCATCTTTTTTTTTTATTTTAACCTTCATCAAAGATAAATAATTCTTCTATTGTAGCATTCAAAGCCTTGGCTATATCATAAGCAAGTTTGAGAGAAGGGTTATATTTACCTTTTTCAATAAACAAGATTGTTTCTCTACGTACTCCAACTTTTCTAGCAAGATCCTCTTGTGTTAAATCATATCGAGCTCTTAGCTCCTTTATTCTTGTTTTCATATCTAGTATCCCTTCCAGGCCAAATAAATATAGGATATCATGAATGTGATTCCTCCAAATAGTACAACTGCTGCTGTTACATGATGGCCTGATAGCTCATAATCAAAGAAAATTCCAGATATTAAAGGTGCACCAACAGCACTCCAGATTGACGCTATGAATCCATAGTAACATGCTTTATAATTTGTTATTTTCAACCTTTCGTCTTGTGCAGGTAATCCTTTTTTAATATTTTTTATTCTATCCCATAGTATATAGATAGTTGATACTATCAAAATTAATACTATTAATAGAGGTAATATTTCATTTAATTCAAGATTGCCTGCATTCATTATATAAAACAAAATCGTTACTATTGCCAAAGCTGTTATTCCAATGCCTACACTTATTCCTAATTTATCTTTCATTTTTTTTACCTCCTTTTTTATTATCCATTTCTAACTTATTATTTGTTAGAAATAACATTTTATTATATATTTCTAACATTATGTGATATGTATATAACATCAAATATTTATACTTTTGGGCTAAAATTTTTATATTTTTTTTGAAAATTTCATTGTTAATAGATTTTGATATGTATTGATTATTAATTATTTATTATATTATAAATAAAATTTATAAAAATTATAAATAGTAGAAATTAAATATCATTTGAGGCTGGTAAATTTGAATGGGAGGATAGTGTCAATTTTCATATTAGTAGCTCTACTAACAAACTCTTGTTTTATTGGTGTATTATCCCAAGACAATAAAATAAATACCTTACCAGATTCTTCATTTCCCTCAGGAATAATTCCAAAGTTTTACTTTAGAGTTCTAGTCCATGGAAATGCAAGTAATGGTAGACAGTTTGGCCCTTTAGGAAATTTCGGCATAATCAAATTTAATCATGCACAGTTTGTTATAATTAGATTTTTTCCTATTAAATTAATTGTAAATAATCTAAAAAATGTAACTGCATTTATTTATGGGATAAATCAAGAACTCCCTAAAGGATCTTTTGATTTTGATGAAGAATGGATTTTATTTGCTTTTGTTTTTGAAAGAATATAATTTTTTTTAAAAAAAGGAAAAAGAGAGATTTTTTATTTTAAATCTCTAATAGTGTTCTGAGAATTATAAAGGTATTTGGAAAACGTTCGAATATCCTCAGAAACATCGGATAATATGCTGATCTAGCTCTTGGGATAGCAACTCCAAACGTTGTTGTTTCGCTTTCATATTCTTCTGCAGTGCCACATTCTTTTGCATATGCTTTTATTTCGTATTTTCCTTGTTTTTCATATGTATGAGATGCATTAACTGGTGTACATGATGGAAAACAATCTGTTTCTTCTGATGAACCATCTCCCCAATTAATGAAATATTTTACTTCATCACCGTTAGGATCTTGAGAATGAAAAGTCCAGGTTAATTCTTCTTTTGCTGGTCCTTCAAGAGGTCCATCAATATCTGGTGCTTCCGGTGGTGCATTTGGTGCTCCATAAGGAATAGCAAAGCAGGCAATTTCAGAAGGAACGCCATTTACTCCAATTGGAAAATCACCAATATATGTATAATGACCATCGTTTAAATCAAGTGTGCCTAATGCTCCACCACCATTACTGCTTCCCTTATATCCAGTACTATATAATATATCATGGTCTTTATCATATGCAATATCTTGAGCATAGTTTAGGTTAATACCAATTGGTCCAATCAATGTAGCCGTACCAGTTGCAGGATCTATATCATAAAGAGAGTCTGTTCCAAGGTCTTCACCATAAATTTTACCATTACTATCACATGCAATACCAATCATTAATCCACCAGTACCAAATGGACCAACTGTTGTTGCATCACCTGTATCTTTATTTATTATGAAAAGGTCAGTACTTCCACATCCGTATAAAGTATCTGTTGAAGGATCATACGCAAGACCATTCAAACCAACGCCAGCATTTCCAACTAGATTCATAGCACCTGTTTCTTCATCTATTTGCCAGATATTGCTATCTTCTACTGCACTATATTCACAGCCCCACCAAATATTATCTTCAAAATCACCTGAAAAACATCCTCCTCCAAGGAAATCTACAGAAGATATATCTGCAATGTGAGTGAAGTCATCTGGAGTATCTGAATAGAACCATGCAAGATTGTCATTTGGGTCATTATGAAGATTGGATGCATAACAAGTAATTTTTTGCAAAATACCAATTTCGTTTACTTCATTGTTATAATTAAAATTTTCCGAATAATCTAGGTCTGCTGTATCAGGTTCTTCTGTTAGATTTTTTTCAACAGTGTTTGCAATTGTAACACTTGATGATAAAATCAACAAAAAAGATATAATGAAAATACCAGCTCCTATTAATTTATTTTTTTTACTTTTCATATTCTTACCTCCGCTCTTATTAAAAGATGTTATTAAATGAATATTATTATTAATATTTAATAATTCCGCTTAATAAACATACCAAATTATTAATATATATTAAAGAATTTTAAATATCCTTTTTTGTTTAGGTATCATATGAATACAAAAATTGTTGAAAAATTAGCTGATAAAACAATTTCAAAAGAAGAACTTTTTAAAAAAGTAAAAAATAATTATGATTTAATTCCAGAAATAATTAATGGAATGACATCGTCAAAAGCAGCTGTTAGATATGGATGTGGAAAGGTTTTAATGGATATAAGTAAAGAGAATCCAGAAAAACTATATCCACACATGGATTTTTTCATCAACCTTTTAGATAGTCAATATAGAATTCTTATTTGGCAATCAATGGCAATTATTGCCAATTTAACGAGAATTGATAAGAATAATAAGTTTGAGAAAATTTTTGAAAAATATTTTAGTTTTATTGATAATGATTATATGGTCACGGTAGCAAATGTAGTGGGTCATTCAGGTAAAATTGGCATAGCAAAACCTCATCTTATAAATAAAATTACAAATGAACTTTTAAAAGTTGAAAAGATCAAAACAACACCCCATCTTACATTAGAATGCAAAAAGGTTATTGCAGAACAAGCAATCGAATCATTTGATATGTTTTTTGAAAAGGTTGAAAATAAAAAAGAAGTTTTTTCATTTGTAGAAAAACAGCGTAATAGTTCCAGAAAAACATTGAAAATTAAAGCTGAAGAATTCTTAAAAAAATGGAATAATTAAATACTAATTAGATTGTATTATTGTTTGTTTAGTAAAATAGTATCAAGACTTTCATTTGTAAGAGTTAATTCAGTATTGTTGTTAGAAAATTCATATCTATAGTAGATAGCATACTCTTTTGGTAATTCTGGTAACATTAGTTTTAAGTATTTATCATCAACATCAAAAGTAAACCAGTGAATATGAGCATTCTCATCTTCCTGCTTTGCAGTATTATCTTCAAAAAATGTTAGTGATATATTATTTGAAACGTTTTCAAAAAAAGAAGTGCCTATCCAGCTACCTAAAAATTTGTTTTTAAAATTTGTTTTATCAGAACTTTCAAAACATCCACTTAAACAAACAATTATAAAAAAATAAGTTAAGCAAATTACAATTAGTTTTTTTCTCATTTTTTCACCATTCTAAACACTATTCAAATAATATTATATTGTAATTATGGATTTTTTCTTTTATTGTTATTAATTATTTAATGTTATTCCTTTATAATTATTAGGTATTATCTTACATAAATTAAAGCATTCTCAGTAAAACCACTTACATCCTGGGCTCTTTTATCAGGAAAAATCTCGACTTTTAGTTTTCTATCTTCGTTTAATTGAAATAAAACAACTCCATGAACATTATCATAATTTTCAATTTTTAGACCTTTAACAAGACTTTCTCTATCCCATCTAATACTTGCATTGTAAAAGTCATAATCAACAAGCTCATACTTGACAAGACCTGATTCAATGCTAATATTTGCAGGGTCTGGTTTATTTTCTTTCACTGCAAATTGTCTTGGCTCATTCTGATATGAACCAAAGGAAACTATAACATGATCTGGATCTACACTATTATACGAAATTGCAAGATGACCTATCCAATAATTTTCTGGTTCAAGCCCACCATAACCATTTGTTCCTTCTAAAAACCAATTACCGACTAACCTTCCATCAATATCATGATCAATTTTTCCACCGAAAGGTGTTTCAGACCTTAGGCATTTATCAATTAATTGAGTTTTTATTTTATTATTAAAATAATCAAAAGGATCAGGAGTGTGAATTTTCCATGGTTCTGCTTCATAACTTTCTGGGTTTACAAATCCAGGTAGTATAATATTATAATCAACGATATTGTAATCAACAGAACCACTATAGTTACCAATAATTTCCCCTGCTGAAACAGGGATATTTACACTTATATATCCTCCATCAGGAGGTGCAAACTGTACGATTTTGTCTGATAGATTATCAACATGAATAAAAACACTTGAGACCATATCAGTATGTTGAATTACTATTCTATAATCATCCATAACACTATCAAATGATCCCATATGTTGAATATTTGTAATTGTTCCTTCACCAGGTGAGTATACATCAATTTTCATTTCTTGACCTTCAAAAAAATCAGTTGATGGATAATATTGGTGATCAATCGGTGTCACATGGTTTCCAATCATACTTCCCATTGGTTCTATGAAAGCAACTTTACTTAAATCAACAGGAGGATAGTTAAAAAAATCATTACCATTTTCAGATGTTACATTTTCAATTGATGTTTCATTTTCTGTACATCCATTCATCGATAAAATTATAAAAATCAATAATATCATAATTATCAGAAATTTTTTATTCATTCCCATCTCCTGGAGGTTTTAAAACAGATTCTGCTTTTGGTATATATATTTGTTTAAAATAAGGTTTAAATTTGAGTTGAGATTTTTAAAAAATATTTTGAAGAACTTGAATTAAATATTTTAAAAAAGGATGTGTATCTAACCAGTCATAGATTCTACCTTGATATGTTCTGGGAATAATTACTTCTAGAGTAGTCCATGGGCTTAAAAGGTTATTTTCATCTTTTACACGTGCTTTAATTTCATAGGTTTTATTTATTTTCCAAGTGTGACTTAGTTCAATTTCATGACCTGATGGATATGGACCTAGCCATCCGCTATTTGTTCCATCACCCCAATCGATATAGTAATAAATTTCATCATTTTCAGAATCATTTGATTTAAAGATATAATTATAATTTGTTCTTACTTTTCCATTAATTGGACCATTTATCTCTGGAGATTTTGGATTGTCATTATTTATTATAAATAAAGTAGGATCTCCACAAACCACCATTCCATAATACCATTCTTTTTCCCACAAAACATAAGGCGCTTGTGCATCAAACCACTCTTTGAATGCATCTCCAATAGTTTTATGTTCACTTAATGGTTTATTGAAATCATCAAAATTAAGCATACTTCCACTTTTTGAAGAAGCTATTGTAATAAGTGAATAATCAGTATTAAATATATATGCGCCAGCTAGATAGTTTTCATCTGTAAAACGCCCTGGCCCACATGCAAATAGATTATAAAACAATACTGGAGGATTATGTTTTTGAATATCTTCTGAAAGGACCCAACCACCATAGTTAAAGTATTCCCCAAGATTAAATGGACAACCGTTTCCAATACCACTTTCCCAGGTGTTGAAAGGTGCAAGGTCTCCTTCACTAGGAGTTGTATTTTCTTCACCACCTAGATAATCTTCTGAAAGTCTAGTTGATAAATCAGGATTAAAATATGGACCATTAATCAGCCATTTTCCAATATAAGATATTGGAGCAGGTGGAGGATCATAAGTCAATCCTTCAACAGGACTTCCATCATTTTTACAAAAACGAGCACTAAAACCATGGTCACCCATCCATTCTGAAATTTTAATTAATAATCTGTTTTCTCCTGGTTCAAGCGTGATATTTATCTTTGTCATATCAGCTTCAAAACCACCATATCTATTGTCATATAACACTTCATTACCATTTAACCAAACACGTGCACCATCATCATATCCTAGCCATAACTGACAGGATGAACTTGTAATAGTATTAACTCTAGCAAAAGCATAGCAAACCCCAAAATCTGCATTATCACAATGGTCACTCAAATCAATATAAGGATTCCCAGAATCATAACAGGTCCAGGTATTTTCCCCCATAACCTCGCCTTCTTCTGGATTGATACTATCTTCATCTACACCAAGATAATTAGTTGTTAAATAATACCAGAAGTTATCAGAAATGTCTTGATGAAAACCATTTAATAACCAACTTCTAATAAATTTAGCTTCTCCATCATAAAAGTCTGGATCATTTATTTGATATTCAAGATCATCAAATGTATTGTAGTTTAAATCTGTTAAACGAACTGAAAAATAGTAAGTACCTCCTTCTTGACTAATTTTACACAATAAATTGTTCCACCCTTCATTTAATCTTACTTCAACTTCAAAATTATCAGGATTCCACTCACCATATCTATCATTTGTATAAACATTTTCAGAGTTTAACCAGATTTTGATACCATCATCACATCCCATTAGAAGTTTTGCATAACGAGTTGTTGGACTATAGATATATGTATGAGCATAACTTGCAGATTCAGTTGGACGCGTACCAAAATGATGTCCTCCAGAATAACTATGGGCTCCGACTTGTACAAAATGTGGTCCTTGATCAAGTTGTTCTAAATATCCCATTGCTGTAGTATTGTAACCCGAATCAAAACGAGTTACATTTTGTCCATATATATATCGTAGGTAAACATCCATATTAAACCAATCTTCATCAATATATTCAAGACTCTTCCAGTTTTGAGTAAGGTCACCTGTACGATAAGCATGAACTTTTGAAAAATAATCGTTGATCATATTTTCTTCTGTTTCATAATTTAAGGATTTTGCATAGATTCTACCTACAAAGACTTCTGGACCCATGTCTCCATTACCTTCAGTATGTATCTCGTAGTCGCCATCGGTATCTTGATCCTCCCAATTACCGTCTAAGTCCATATAAAATAGATCACAAGGAAAAACAGAACCAGACACTTCAGCCCATGCAGCTATAATATCACCGATAAAAACAAAACCTTCACAACCAGTATAATACCTATCTTTTACCCACTGTTTGATATCCTCTGCAGATCCGCCAAGGATTTTATCTAGATAAACAAAATAACCTTGTGCTTGAAGATCTGATATATATTCATTGATAGCTGATTTTATGTTTAGATATAATAATTGATCAACAAGAAGTGAAATTGACTTACTTGAAGTTATAGTATAGGGCTCATAATGTTTAGATTCAAAAAATACTATTGGTTTGTTGGGATGCTCCAATAAATAATCCTCATAAGTCCCTGGTAATTCTCCATTTGGAGAATACCATTGTAATTTGGATAATAACCTTCCATCTTGTTTAATGGGAATTGTATTTTCTGTATTAGCAACCAAACTCGTTGGTGTAACAAATAAAAGAATTATTACAAATACTAAAGATAATTTAAGAGCATTATTCATATATATTCACTTCAATACTATTTTATGGATATCCACCTGTCTTTAAAGAAGGATCTCCAATTAATATGAATTCCTCAAGAGTAATACAATCCTCAAATACATAATTAATATAATCATTCTGGGATTTTACAAGCATTTCTGATACTGTAATTCCTTCTTCATAGTTCATAAAAAAGTGTAGGTTTAAATAACCAGCACCACCATTGACACCATGCCAATCAACGTCTGTAAAGGCAACACGAGTAGCACCAATTGAGGCAATAGCACCTCCAAAGGGTTTTTTAACAATACTATAAGCAAAACCTGGGAATTTAACAATATTTAATATCTTATGGTCCAAGGTTGCAGTATCACATGCATCAAAAAATATAATTGGTAATTTATTACCATTAGACATACCGGGAAGGTACCAAGTGAAATATTCAATTCTTCTCTCAACATTTGGTGGAGAAGTACCAAAACCGTGAATATAGCCATGACCTGAATAACTAATAAATCCAGCACCTTTTCTAGCTTCAGAATTAATATTAATTGGGTTGAAAGTATTTTCAGAAGTCCATAGAAATACTGGATTAAAATCAGTCATTTCTTCAGCAATTAGACTAGTTACATATTCTCCTTCAATTATTCCATGATTGGGAAAAGTATCACCACCAAGTAGCAAAATTCTATTAAACCAATCTGACCCATAAGCATTATTTTCATAATTAATTATTTTTTTAATTATAATATTTAAATCAAGATTATTTCTGCAAGGAATTCGTCCCAAATAAACATCAGCATAAAGATCAACATCATCAATGTTACCGTCATCCCAGTTATATTCACCAAAAATGTCATTATCATTTGAATCCCACGTACAGAAATCTCCATATTCATCATAAAAATCAGAATAATATAGGTCCGTTGGGAGGTCCATTGATGAATGTTGCCAACCAATAGCTGTATGTCTGATTGGTACATATTCAGGACTACCGACTATAAGAACATATGAAATATTAAAATTCTCATGAGCATATTTAATGTAGTTTTTGATTTGTTCAGGTTTGTCTCTACCAGAAAACTCTGTATATATCTCTTCTACATCTTTGAAATAGGAATTGATGCCGTGACTATTTTTATGATCAATAAATTTCTGAAGAGTTGAAGAAAAAGTTTTAGATGAGATTATCACAAGATCATAATTTGTACTAGCAGTACTTTTATAATTTCCCTCCTCATAAGATATAGAAATTTCAAGATTATCACAATAATATAAGATATTTTCAGCTTGATTATACCATAAAGGATAACACTGTACTGTTAAAAATAAAACATTTTCATTATTTGATATCCCACTTCCAGTCCTATAATTAAATTCAACCTGTGGAAACCTTTCAGAATTAATGTAAATCTCATTATCTTGTTCTAAATTTTCATTTAAACCTAATGGTGTTGGATTTTCATTAAGTTTAATTGGTTTTGATAATAAAATTTCATTTCTTCCTTTATAAATTACTTCAACATTTTTAATTTTTGATCTAAAAGGTAGAGTATAAACTTTTGTTACTATAGGAATCATAGGACTTTTTGGTTCTAAAATATAAGAATTTTCTTCTTTAAAAGTTATAGATAAAAACTCATTTTCACTAATAATTTCTGGTTTTGAAATTAGTAATGATTCACTTATTACTTTTTCATCTGAATTAATAGATGTCTGTATAGCAATTGCTCCAATTGTACTAAATATTAAGATTTGAAGTATTAGTATTGTAAATATCTTCTTCATATTTTAACTCCTTTAATTATTAGATATTATATAATCAATATTTAAATGTTAACGATAGTTAATTTTTAAAATATTTTACAATAATTTATATTTTGTATTTTTACAATTTTCCCTTCATAATATTAAAAAATCTGATTAGCTCTAAAATCATATTTCTATTACGGACAATATTTCTACTTGTTGAAATTTTAACTTTTATACTTGCTATACCACTTTCTTCACCAAATATATCTGATGCTTTTACAGTTATTGTATAGGTTCCATTCTCAGTCCAAGTATGTGATATTATTACCTCCTCACCAGATGGATAGGGTCCAATACATACCTGGCCTGTGTCATCTCCCCAGTCGTAACAATATACAATATCATTTGATTCTGGATCTGTAGATACAATAGTATATTCAAGCTCTATACCTGGTTTTCCTATGGTAGGTCCATTTATATCAGGTGTTTCTGGAGGTGAATTTCCAGAAATAACTAATAAATTTTCTTCAAATTCATTTATTTTTAAATAAATAAAGCATGGATTTTTTTCATTATATAATTGACTTGCACTTGCTGTACTAGAAAAAATAAAAATTACTATAATTAATAGAATAATTTTTTTTTGAATAAATAAACCCTTCATATTATTTCTCTCAATTTAACAATTGTTTATTGCTATATTAATTTAATCCCTCTTATATATATCTTTTTAAATTTTATATTAAAACGAAGTTTTTTATATTTAATAAATCATTACATTAACAACCGTTAATTTAGGGGGAGTATATAATTGATAAAAAAAATATTTAACACATTAGTTGTAGGAATTGTTTTATTGATGCTTGGAAATGTGACTTTTGCTGCTGCCTATTCAAATGAAATGTTAAGAGACTCAAATGAATTTATCAAAAATAATGATGATATAGAACCATTAATGGCTCCAGATTGGTATGATAAACCGGCTTCTTATGATGAACTTGTGAGTTGGTATCTAGATTTAGAATCAGATTATCCAGATTATTTAGAAGTTTTTAAGGCAAATGAACTTTATGATACGGGTGTCGTAACCGGTGGATATGATGTATATTATGTAAGAATAACAAATGAAGCTCTTGGTTTACATAAACCAGAGGTTCTATTTTTAGGAAATCCTCATGGTGATGAGGTTGTAGGTTGTGTAGGTCTATATTGGTTTACTGATTGGTTAATGCGAATGGCTTTTACAGGTGAAAAAAATGATGAATTTTCAAAGGAATATTTGCAATGGATAATTGATAATAGAGAAATATACATTGAAGTACTTCATAATCCTTATGGATATGACCATGGGCCTCAACGCTATGATGGAAATGGTTGGGATTTGAATAGAGAAGCCGATATGGATGGTCCAGGTTCACCAACTGGTGGAATTTGGGCTAGTGTCCAAGGGAAAACTTTAGTTGAATTCATTAATAATCATTTATGTAGAATTGGTTGCGATTTTCATGCTGGAGTTAGAATGCTCCTTTATCCATGGGGATCAACTCATAGCAGTGTAATTGGTACAAGTCCAATTTCAGGATATTCCTATGATTATGCGCCTCCTGATTTTTATTTTTATGATACTTCTAGTCTAAGAGTGGGTGCCTTTATGGGAAACTATGGAGGAGAGCTAGATGAAAACAACATTGGAACTATTCCTGGAACAGTAGGATATGCAGTTCAAGGAGGAATTGGACCTTGGGCTTATGGTGCAGATGTTGATAAAAATCCAGTGGAGGATCCTTATGTTCAAGGAAATTATCCAGGTGCTGGTCTATTATGGCTTTCACCAGAAATGTCACAAATAAAAAATGTACCTGAGAGTGATTTTGGAAATGATACAGTTGATAGATATGGAGCAGAAGTAAGATGGTTTGTTTTACATCAAACCGATCTTGCACAGCCATATGTTAGTTGGCATCCAAGTACAATAGATAATAATTCTGTAGTACCACCTGGAACAACAGTTCCATTAAAATGGCAAGTTAATGGAAGTATGGTTGTTGATCATACATATATTCAATGGGGAACAGATCCTGATCCAATAAATAATTATGAACATACAACATCTGATAATGATGAATATGCTGGAAAATATATTGGAGGAACTGGTTGGGATGGTGCAGATAGTGGATCTACTAATGGTGTAATATATGATGGTAATTTGTATATAAATACGCCAGGAGATTATTATTTTGTAGCAAAAGCTCAAGTTGATCAAGTTTATTCAGATGTTCTCCGACCAGATGTTTATGGAGATAATCCTTATTTACGTCTTATAAAAGAAAGAACAAATGATTCATATTATGAAGTCCTTGAAGGAACTGATGGTACTGAGGAAATATTTGGTCAAACTTGGTGGTATTCTGATATTATTCATGTATCAGTTGTTAATGATGCACCAAATAAACCATCAAAACCAGATGGTCCTAAAAATGGAAAAGTAGGAACAGAATATACTTATTCAACAAAAACATTTGATGATAATGGTGATAAAGTATATTACCAATGGGATTGGGATGATGGAACGACTTCCGATTGGGTAGGTCCATATTTTTCTGGTGAGACTATCCAAGTTTCACATACATGGACCACAGGAGGAAATTATCAAGTAAAAGTAAAATCAAAGGATGTCCATGAATACGAAAGTGATTGGTCTGATTCCTTATCTGTTTCAATGCCAAGATATCGGATTGATTTTAGATCTATAATATTAAGATTGTTTGAACAACTTCAACAAACTTTTCCAATATTTAATTACTTGTTTAATGTCTGAATAAATAACTAATAAATCTTATATAAGATAAAAATAATAAAAAGTGCTCAGGAGATTAAAATATGAAAAAAATATTATTAGTTGGAATAGTTTTTTTTGTAATTTCAGCAAGTATTTATGCATCTGCACATGTCCCCTATTTCGAACATAGAGATTTTTCAGAAGAAAAACCATTTATTGTAAGAAAAATGATTCTTCAATCAAAAGCAATTTATTCTTGGCTTGAAAATGATGGAGTAAATCCTTGTGAGGATATCGATGTCTATAAATTAAATATTAAACGTCCGGTAAGTTTGTATCTTGAATTAATAGTTCCTGTTGTTGATGATATTTATGAAGATTTTGTCCCATGGTATGCACTAGTCGGTCCTGGTTTACCAGATCCAGGTCAAATTCTACCATTTGATATTCCAGATGGATATGGAGCAATTGTTATGGAAAATGTTGAACCTGGTACGCCTCGTGAAACCTTCTATGAACCTTTTGGGAACAAATCATATTATGAAGGTCCAAAATTTAAAGAAAAATTAAATGAAACAGGTATTTACTATGTTTATTGCTGGGATCCTCATAAACAAGGTGGAGATTATACTATAGTAATTGGTGATTTAGAGATATGGGGTCCTTTGGATATCATTAGAGCCTTAATTTATACTCCTATGATTAGACGTGGTTTAGAACTTCATTTACAGTGATAATATATTAATCAAGTATCTGGTGAAAAAAAATGAAGAATCATTTTATTAAAAGAAGTGTAATAATTACATTAATTTTTATTTTAATATTTTCAACTGTATCATCATTTGCTATAAGTAAAAATGTCGATTTAAATAATCATAATAAAAACAAAATAATGGTTACATTTATTGAAAAATCCAATGGACTTAATAATCCAGAAAAAGAAGGAGGAAAAACTGAATTAGAACTTGCAGATATAAATCAGGATGGACACTTAGATATTATATGTGTAGGTGATCATGGTTCACCTTATGTTAATAGTCAGCAGCATGGAATCATGGTTTGGTTTGGAGATGGGATAGATACTTGGTCAGTTAATCAGGTAGGCAATTTCGGTTATGGAGGTTGCGAAGCAGGGGATCTTAACTTAGATGGATATTTAGATATAGTTTGGGGTGTACATCATAATTGGGGAGCATCTGGATTTGGTGACACCTTAATTGGTGCTGCTTTGGGAGATGGAACAGCTGCAAATTGGATACCATGGGCTGAAGGACTTGGAACAAGTGGTGAGGACTATGGTATGTTTGCAACAGATCTTGCTGATTTTGATTGCAATGGTCTTCTTGATATTATTTCTCAATCATTTGGTTGTTGTAATGGATATCATATGTATGAAAATCATGGAGACGGTACATGGAGCCATGAATGGTCTGTAACTGGTGGAAATACCTTTAGTAATATCGAGATAGGTGACTTTAATTCTGATGGTTATCTAGATTTTGTGGGAACTCGCGAGGGAACATATGTATATTTGGGGGATGGTTCTTTAGGTTTTACTCTCACACAAAACGGTCTTCCAACATCAGGTTGGAGAGGTATTGATGTTGGAGATATGAATAATGATGGATATGATGATTTAGTTGTTGGTTTTTCCACTACTGGAGTTAAATGTTACACTTATAATAATCAAAACAACGATTGGGATTCAACATCAGGTGGATTACCCGCATCAGGAACCTATTATCCTCAATTTGGAGATATTAATGGAGATGGATATCTTGATATTGTAGCTTACACTAGCACTATAGGTTATTTATATATTGGAGATGGTGCTGGTAATTGGGATTCTGATGCAACCTTTTCAATGCCTTCTAATGGGGATTACTCAGCCTTTGTTGTAGATGGAGATTTTGACCATGATGGCCGCGAGGACATTGTTATACAAGCTGAAGAGGGGGATTGGATTTCTTATCAAAATATACTAAAAGCATTCTCTCCTTATCAAGAACCATCTGAATTGTCTGTATTAGTTCAAAGTCCTAATGGTGGAGAAACATTAAGAAGTGGCTCTATTCGTAAAATTCGTTGGCTTTCAGCAGTCCCTTCAGCGCAAGAGAATTCAAAAGTTGATATACAGATATCACTTAATGGAGAATCTGGTCCTTGGTGTACCATTGTCTCGGAAATTCCAAACAATGGTTGTTATCAATGGTTGGTTGATGCAGGAGGATCGGTTGATTGTAGGATAAGATTAATAGTTTCAACATCGTCAAATACTGTTTCTGCTATTTCTTCATCTGAATTTACAATTATTGGTTTTAATGTTTTTGCAAATGGACCATATTATGGAGAGATTGATTTACCTGTTCAATTTACAGGTTTAGCAGAAAATGGAACACCACCATATGAATATAGTTGGGATTTTGGTGATGGTAACACATCAGATGAACAAAATCCAACTCATACTTATAATGAAAATGGTAACTATACAGTTACTTTATCTGTAACAGATGGAAATGATATAACAATTCGTGATTCAACTTGGGTTTTAATTGGTGGTGATAATAATCCTCCAAAAGCTCCAATAATCAAAGGACCGGCTACAGGAAAAATTGGAATCGACTATAATTATTCCTTTAATTCTACAGATGATGAAGGTGATGAACTTTATTATCTTATTGACTGGGGTGATGGAATTGAGCAAGTTACTGGTGTTTATCCACAAGGTACTGAAGCAATGGTCTCTCATTCCTGGTCTAAAAAAGGAACTTTTATAATAACTTCTCAGGCTGTAGATCAATGGGGGTCAATGAGTGATTTTGGTTCTTATACTGTAGAAATCCCAAGAGAAAGAAATATTGTTAAAACAATATTTTTTAGATTAATAAAAGACGGATTTGTATTAAATAAACTATCAGAAATATTAAATAATATATTTCAAATAAATAATTATCAAGGTGTTAAGCAATGAAAAAACTAATAATTCTAATAATTTCATTACTTGTATTTTTACAGTTCTACCCTGTTAGTGCTGAAACTATAGATAAAACAGTTGATAAATTAGGTTATCCTTCAAATTTTTCCTGGCAGAATATCGACGGGATTGATTATACAACGCCTATCAAAGATCAATCTCCTGCACCAACTTGTGAAGCATATGCATTGGTTGCAGCTCTAGAAACTATTATGCAATATCAGACGGGAGATTTATATGAACCTGACCTTTCAGAGTGTCACCTTTATTTTTATGCAGGAGGAACATATGAATCAGGTTATGTTAATCTTATTGATGCAGCAAACTACTTAAAAAATATCGGTGTGCCTGATGAAGGATGTTTTCCAGATCCCCATAGAGCATTTGATTATCCTTTTGAAAGTCTTGAGGGCTGGGAAAACAGGACAGTAAAGATTCAGGATTGGGGTTGGATTGATTATGATATCAATTCAATTAAGGAAGCCTTGATTGAATATGGTCCTCTTGTTATATGCATTCGTTTTTGGCAGGATTTCTTCTATTATTCTGGTGGTGTATATACACCAACATGGGGTGGAAGAGCAGGAGGTCATGTAGTAACAATTGTAGGATATGATGATTATGATGAATGCTGGATTGTAAAGAACAGTTGGGGAACTAAATGGGGAGAAGATGGCTGGTTCAGGCTTGCTTATGATGCAAATATTTTTGCAGATTGGTATGGTCCTGGTACAGGTATTATGTATATTGATGGAGTTTATGGTAATTTAAAACCTGATGTACCTAAAGTATATATTGAAAAGCCCATAATTAAACATACATATCTTTTCGGCTTTCAACTGCCAACAATACTAAAGAATCTAGATATACAAGTTGCTGCTCCAAGAATTATCGGGAAAATGAATCTTGAAATTAATGTAGACAATTCAAATAAGGTGGAATTTTATGTTGATGAAGAACTTGTTCATACCGATTATGAGGAACCATTTGAATGGGTAATTGATATGAATTCTGGTTTACATATAATCGAGACTTTTGCATATAATGATAATAATGTTTCAAAGGATTCAAGAGATATTTATAAATTTTTATAATATATTATAAGTTACTCGCCTCCAAAATTTACATGAACATAAAATAGATAAATAAATCCACCTTTATTTACTGTATCTGAACATTCAGGAACCTCAATAGTTACAGTTATATCTGTTTCTCCATATCCAATAATTAAACCTGATTTTATTGTTGCTTCTTCACAAGCTGGTATGTCTATTTCTCCTGAAGATTTCTTTCCAATAAATGCACCACCATTAAGATCAATATTCCACTTTATACATGATAAGTCTTGATTACCATTGTTTTTTAATACTGCTTTTAATTTGAAAAATCCACCTTGGACTGACTGAATTTCAATTAATGGTATAATTTCAATAATAAAAGGATTTGACCAATCACTTTCTGAATTATCATCCTTTGATTTTGCAACAATTTCAAATTCACCAATTTCCTCCCATATATGGCTTACCGTAACAACTTCACCAGATAAATAAGGTCCAATCCATTCTCCAGAAGTTCCATCTCCCCAATCAATAAAATAATAGATGTCATCGTTATCTGGATCTTCTGATTCTACCGTAAAGTCATAAGATACACCTGTAGTTCCATTTGTTGGACCCCCAATTATGGGTTTATCTGGAGCCTGATTTGAATTCATAACTGCTTCATATGCATCTATCATACCCCAACCATAAGAGTTATCTTCACCTGCGTCTCCTAGGTCATATGCTGTTTGGAAAATAATTTCTTTAATTGCCTCAACACTCATATTTGGAGCTGCTTGACGCATTAATGCAACAACACCATTGACATGTGGTGAGGCCATTGAGGTACCACTCATTGAACTATAACCGCCACCAGGAACTGAAGATCTTACACTAACTCCAGGTGCTGCAATATCTGGTTTTATTGCTTCATCACCAGTTGGTGTACAATATGTTGGACCCCTTGATGAGAAATCTGCTATTGACCATTCTGGATTATTTGCATCAACAGCTGCCACAGCAAAGCATCTATAATCATCAGTCGCTCTATCGGCTGGTCTGCGTAAACCTTCATAAGCTTCATTTCCAGCTGAGAATATTATTACAATTCCAGCTGCTTCACAGGCATCAAGATATGACCAGAATGTCTCATCACAATCCGGAACTCCAAATGCATCAGATAATCCCCATGAATTTGAGCAGGCATCCGGAACGTCCCAATTTGTTGAGGGATCTCCATCTGGATCTGCTAACCATTCAAATGATTCTATCATATCTGAAACAAATTGAGAAACATCATCATAATCCCAACCTGCAGAAATCCATAAAGCACCTGGTGCAACACCGATTTGATCACCTGGATCGCCACCACAAACAGTTCCCATTGTATGAGTACCATGGTTGCCATAATCAAAAGGAAAATCATTTTGACCAGCATATGAATCAAGCCATGCCCATTCTGGATGACCTTCATATCTAGGATCTGCAACACCTGCCCATCGACTAGCAAGAGCAGGATGATTACCATCAACTCCAGTATCAATAGTTGCTACTAGTACTCCTTCACCAGTAATGCCCATATCCCAAACCTCGGGAGCCCTTATTTCTTCTAAACCAATTTCAACTTCCCTATTAAAGTCTGGTCCGTCCCCCATATTTTGCTCTACAGGTTCAATAAGTTCAACTAAATAATTTGGATAAACCTTTAAAACATCATCACGTTTATTGATTTGATCAATAATATATTGATAAGTATCAACCCTAATAATATTTCTAATCCAAAAATTTTGATATTCTTTTACTAGATCTTGACTTTTAAGTTCATCAAGATACTCAATTATTTCAGTTTGTGATTCAGAAGCAGTATTTTGAAGTTCAACAACTACAGTCTCATGACGAAGTCGTAATGACGCTCTCTGTTCATCCATTTGATTTGTTATTGAATCAAGATTAACCTGATCTTTTAAATAAACTAAAACTGAAACAATTTCTTCATTGTTAACTTCAATTTTATCAGCAAAACTAGAAGCATTTGATAATACCAAGCCTATAACTATTAAAATTGCTGTTAAATAATAGCGTTTTTTTATTTTCATTTCGTTACCTCCCTATACAATTACATTAGACATTAAATATTTAAATGTTTTACATTCTGTTTAAATACTGATATAAAAACAATATTAAAAATAGTATGAAATTGAATAAAATTTATAATTATTTAAAATTTGAGTTAAAATTTTTATAATTAAAAATTATAATATACTAAAATCAATTTTATGATATTAGGTAAAAATGAGTGTTGAAGAGTATTTTCAGATTATTTCAAAAGAAAATCCACTGGATTTTCTATCAAAACATATTTGCCCTTATCTAGTGGGAACACAATGGGATCTTATTAGAAAATGTGCACTTTTATTAGGGGTGACTAATGACAGGCCAAATATGAGAATGAGACTTCATATATTGCTCTGTGGTGGACCTGGAACTGGAAAATCTGAATTTTTAGGTTGGTGGCAACAAAAAATGGATGGAATTCTGATAAACTCAGAATTAACATCTAAAACTGGTCTTGTTGGTGATGCAAGAGGAAGAACAATTCACCCAGGATTACTTGCTCAATGTAATGGCAATGTTCTTTTAGCTGATGAACTTGACAAAATGACGTTAAATGATCAAAATGGACTATTGCAAACAATGGAAGAAGGAGAGTATGTTATTACTAAAGGTAAGAATAGACAGACATTTAAAGCAGAAATTCGTGTAATTGCCTCATGTAATGATATTAATAAAATTCAGCAACCTTTAGTGGATCGTTTTGATTTTCCATTTAGAGTAGAAAGAGTCTCAAGGATGCAGAGAGCAGAGTATGTTTCTGATATTATAGATAGCTTTATGGGCAAAAATGCAAAAGATTATTCTTTGGTTGTGAAAGGATATCTAAATTGGGCTCGTACAGCAAAAACTCGTATAGATCCTATTGAAGAACCCGCAATAAAAAAAGCAATTAAGGATTACATTCTAAATGCTGATGAAAGTATTGAAGGTATATCTTATAGAAGTCTTGAATTTTCAATATTACGTATTGCTTATGCTTTAGCTTTGCTAGAAAGAAGTAAGATTCAGGAGCATCATATAAATTTTGCAATTGATTTAAAAGATAAAATTTTGAAAAACTTTTTTTATCAACATTAGTTAAAATATCTTCCAAAGTTGTTTTATATATGATAAATATTTATATTTAATAAATCGTGAGGATGCACATGGAAATTCCAATTAGTTGGTTTGATATAGAAATGATTTTTAGAATATTATTAGCAGTTGCATTAGGATCTTTGATAGGATATGAGCGTGAAATAACTCATAAACCTGCTGGATTGAGAACTCATATTTTTGTCTGTATGGGTGCTTGTCTTTTTACAATAGCGTCATTTTATTTAATAGAAGATACTACTATAGGTTCATTTGATTCAACAAGAATTGCTGCAGGAATCGTGACAGGTATAAGTTTTATTGGAGCAGGTAGCATTATTGCAAGCAAAGGGGATGTTAAGGGTGTTACTACTGCTGCAAGCCTCTGGGTTATATCTGCAATTGGTTTAATGGTTGGATTTGGAATTTATTTAATACCAATTATTGCAGCAATAATTACTTTCTTGGTATTATATCTAGGTAGAATTAAAAAGAATAGCTAGAATGAATTTCATTAATAATGAATTTTAACATTTTTTATTTTATATTAATTAAAATAGAATAAAATTTATAAACAAATTAACTATTGTTAACTAGTTTTTGGGGTTAAAAAATGAAAAACCATCATAAAAATAAATCCAATTTTTTCGTAGAATTATCAAATCGTCAAGGTATATTATTTCACCTGGCAGGAATTGCAGCAATTATTTGGTTCCTGGTTCGTGTTTTACCAAGACCGGATAGAATAAGATATCCCTGTCAACAAATGTCTATTTCAGTTGCAATAGGATATATTACCTTTTGGAGTCTACTATGGAGTGCAATATTTCATGGATTTGGTTTGTGGATTAAAAGGGCAAAATATAGAACCGCTGCTATTGCTCCTGTTATTTTGGTTGTCTTTGTATTAATCTTTTCAATTACTAGTAATGTTTATGCTGTGATTGAAACTAAAGAAGAATATAATATTTCAAGATGGGATCCAATACCAAAAGAACCAATTGGTGAACCTTATGGGTATAAACCTGGAAGAGTAGTTTGGAGTTGGGATGCTAATGCAACCGAGGAATTTTTAAATGGTTACTGGTGGGAAAATCAAAACAACAATCAAACTATAATTGATCAAATGTTTTCTTTAGGTTTAAAAACCTTAGCTGATAAAAATGATGAGTTTTCTGCATGGGATTATCTTTTTAGATATTTCAATCAAGAGCATGGCAACGGCGATATAGGTTATCAATCGGGTGAAAAGATTGCAATTAAAATCAATCTAAACAATTGCGGTTCATATACTAGTGAGGATAACCAAAGAGATGCAAGCCCACAAGTTGTAAAAGCATTACTCAGACAACTTGTTAATGTATTAAATGTTTCACAGGATGATATAATTGTTTATGATGCATCTAGACAAATGTCAAATTGGTTTTATTATCGTGTTTATTATGAGGAATATCCAGCAGATCCCTTAGTTTCTGAATTTGCAGATGTTCATTATGTTGATTCTTCCGGAGGAGCAACAGGTCGTGAAAAGGTTATAGCAAGTGGTGAAAGAATATATTTTGCAGCTGGTGACTGTGAATATTGTACACTTCCAACAATTGTTGCTGAAGCTGATTATTTGATTAATATACCATTACTGAAAAGACATCCGATAAATACTGGAGTTACACTTGCTGGTAAAAACTTTTTTGGTACTTGGATGGAAGCTGTATCAAATGTTCATTCATACCATTATCTTTCTTTTACCTTAGGAAATCCTACACCTCAAACTGATTTATTTGCTCATAAAGATATTGGGGGTAAAATTGTTTTATATATTGGTGATGGTCTTTTTGCCACACCAAATGATCATGCAATTATTGGTAAATTTCAAATGTATCCATTTAATAATGACTGGACAAACAGCCTATTTTTCTCACAAGATCCTGTAGCAATTGACTCAGTTATGTATGATTTCTTACATGCTGAAGGTACAAATCCTTGTGAAGGATCACAAAACTATTTGCATCAATCTGCAGAACCTTCATTAAATGTTTATGACCCTGAAAATGATGGAAAATTTTTATCTGATAGTTTAGGAGTTCATGAGCATTGGGATAAAAATGAAAATATTTTCTCATCTGATCGTTATTCTGGTCCAACAAACAACGGAATAGATTATATCTTTGCAGCTGGTGAAAAATTAGAAGCTGAAGCATTTGGTCCTTATTATGGACTTGTCAATGAATCTATACAATTCAATGGATATGGATTAGGTGGTTATCCACCTTATAATTGGTATTGGAATTTTGGTGATGGTGGAACATCTGATGTGCAAAATCCATTATATACTTATACAAATCAAGGTAACTTCACAGTTTCGTTGACAATCACAGATAGTATTGGTAATTCAACCAGTGATTATACTTGGTCTTGGATTCAGGATTCAAATTTTCCACCAAATGAATTAAGTGTTGAAGGTCCAAGGACAGGTAAACCAGATAATTTGTATGATTATATATTTGTAGCAAATGATCCAGAGGGTGCAAGTATTTGGTATTATATTGAATGGGGTGATGGGACAGATACAGGATGGTTAGGTCCATATGATTCTGATGAAGCAATATTATTATCTCATTCTTGGTCTGAAGAAAAAACCTATACTATTAGGTTAAAATCAAAGGATCCTTTTGATGCTGAAAGCATTTGGGAGGAAATTGAAATTAATATTCCTCGGCAAAAAAACTCATTAAACCCATTAATACTGAAATTAGAAAATCTATATCCAAATTTATTTAGATTATTATACATATTATTTTATTTCAAATAATATAATTATTAAAATTATCCTTCAAATACTGTGATACCAAAATAGGTTAAAATAAAGTATGAATATATTTAGTGATTTTTATGACAAAAAAACAATTGCCAGGAACTGAAAAAGAATGGAAAGAAATTCTCAATGATGAGGAATTTTACATATTAAGAAAAAAGGGTACAGAATCTCCCTTTAGCGGAAAATATGTTTATAATAAGGATAAAGGAATTTATGTTTGTAAAGCATGTAATAATGAACTGTTTTCATCAGATGTGAAGTTTGATTCAGGTTCAGGATGGCCAAGTTTTTGGAATGTAATTAATAAAGGAAGTGTTGAATTAAAAGAAGATAACAGTCTTGGCATGAGACGAATTGAGGTTTTATGTAAAAGATGTAAAAGTCATCTTGGACATGTTTTTGATGATGGTCCAAAACCTACTGGTAAGAGGTATTGTATAAATTCTGTAAGTCTTAATTTTAAAAATAAAAAAATCTAGAATCTACAAGAAGCTCTACCTTGTTTTTCTAGATATTTTTGATGGTATTCTTCAGCTGGATAAAACTCTTTTACAGGGGAGATTTCAGTAGCAATTGGTTTACTATATTTTTTTTGGATTTGTTTTTTTGATTTTTCTGCAAGCTTTTTTTGTTCTAAATTATGATAAAATATAACACTTCTATACTGCCTTCCAACATCTGGACCCTGCCTATTTTTTTGAGTTGGATCATGAATATCCCAAAATACTTTTAGCAATTCCTCAAACGAAATATGTTTACTATCGTATTCAATTTGTATTGCCTCAGCGTGTCCTGTTTTATCTGTACAAACTTCTTCATATGTAGGATTTTTTAAATTACCTCCCATGTATCCTACTTTTGTATTTATTACGCCTTTTATTTTTTGAAATTTTGCTTCTACTCCCCAGAAGCATCCTGCTCCAAAAGTTGCTTTTTTCATATTAATTTTCTATAAGAAAATATTCTTAATAAATTTTTATCTTGTTTAAATCTATCTAAAAATTGTTAAAATACAGTAAAAGATTTTTCAATAGTGGCAATTGTATTATTTGCACTATCAAATGCCTTTATAAAATAATTAATAGTAGTGTTTGTAGGAATCTGTCCAAGTTCCAGTCCAAATATTGGATCATTTGACTGATTTTTTAATGGATCTTCATCATGTCTTTTTTGTACAGGATTAACTGCATATCTAAACATATTGGTCGAATCTTTTTTAGTTCCATTGTCCCATATTAAAACTACTTTTTTTATTTTATATGGACTATTTTCTGAAACATTTGCAAAGATAATTATGTTACTTACATTTGTTGGATTATTTGGTTTATGATAATAACTATTTATAATTGGGCCCCAATTATGTCCGCTTTCATTTATTATAAGTGAAATTGTTACTATTGAAATACTTCCAGCAGTATCTATTGCTCTTGCTGAAATTATATGGTCTCCAATATCATAACTTCCTAAGTTCCAATCAATAGACCATTGATTTGTCGCATTAGCCTCTTTCCATTCACCATTATCAAGTGATACTTCAACCTTTTCTATTTCAAGATTATCAGAAGAATGACCATTTATTGAAATAATCCCTTTTTCTACAATCTCACCATCTAAAGGCTTATCAATTATTATTTCTGGAGGTTGCTTATCAATTAATTTTACAATAATCTCATCTAGTGCAGATAGACAATCAGCAGAAATTAAATATTCACCAGGTTCAAAATTAGATGTGTTCCATTCATATGTCCATTCATAATTGTCAATTAAAACTTCATAAGGAGTTTCATTTATATAAATAAAAATATTATCAGTTGCTATTCCATTAACAATTATTTTATCACCAATATTATAAATTGGATTATCAAAAATATCTTTATTAGGATATATAATTTTAACTTTATTTTCAGATGTTTGTGTTTCAACTATTAAAGAAAAATTCAAAATTACATTGCTATTACGAGCTCTATTTTTAAAAACAAAATACCAATCTTTTTGTTCTGCATTAACATTAAATTCACCGTATTTAGAATTTAAAAAATTAAAGCAGTTGAAATTTTTCCCCTCTTTATATTTGTTGAAATTTTCTTCATCAACAATGAAAAATTCAATTTTTCCATTCCGTTCATATAAACCTTTATCATCTATCCATAAAATACTTTCATGTAATTGATATGATTTTGTATCAAATGAAACCTTGAAGTTAACATCTCCAATTGGCATTTCAGCATCTGAATACTTGAGTTTTTTTGAAGAAAGAAAAGGTAACCAAATATTATAGGTCTTATCAATTGGGTCATTTAATGTTCGAATTTTATTGTATCTAGCAAGACCTAATGGTTTCTTTAGATTTCCATATTGTATAATAAAAATATAACTACGATTTGTACCCAGTTCAAAGCAGCATTTTCCATCGATATTTGTATAATTCCAGATACTATAGATTGGTCCATCAACTGATTCTGGAATCTTATCTATTTTTTCATAAATCTTGGTAAACAAAAATTCAATAATTTTTCCTCTTAATATCGGTGGGATTGAATCCCAAATGCTTTCAAGTCTTTGATAAAATCTGAATTTTAACCAGGTTATATCATTTGGACCCCAAACTGCAACTGTAATTCTGGCACCATCAATTGGTCTTAATAATCTATCAATTACCTCAAAACAAATTGTGTTTCTATCTTCAGAATGAATATATGTAGGAGTAACCTCAAAGATACCATCATCTCCTATCCAGGCAAAAACACTGGACATATCTTTACCCCAACCATAAGTGTAAATATCTGGAATATCTACAGTTCCACCAGTATCAGACCACCAATTATCATTCTGATGCCATCCTCTTTCATAGAACTCACGCCAAGCATGATCCTCTCCAATATTTGAAACTGCAACAGAGGGTATAAGAGAAGTTCTTTGAGCAGCAACTGCTAATTTCTGAAGCTCTCCACACCATCCATTATGTTCATGAGCAATAATTATTGGTTGACCTGGTCTATCACCAATTGCTTGTGCAGGAACTGTTTTACCGATCCAGTAACTTATTGCTTCTATTGCTGTTGGATGATTTCTGATGCTTTCTGTCCATAGACGCTGACCATATTGAGAATAAGATTTACAATCCCATAGAAACTCTATCTCTAAAAGTTTTTCTTTAAGAAGAGGATAACCTATATCATTATGATTAAATAGATAACTTCTCCAAAATTCATCATAAATATATTCAGCATTTTCACTAGCTATTTCGGGATGAACAACATACCAATAATAGATTTCAGAAGGATATTCAAATTCTTTTTCAATTTCATTTTCAAGGACCCTGTATTTTATTGTAGAATAATAGTTACCATTTCCATCATCATAATCAACAATATCTGCATATTTGATCCATTTATCATTCTCATATAAAATCATTACATTATCTTTGATTATATTAACTGGTGGAACGTTATTAATGGAAGAACAAGCTATTGAGAAAGCGATTTCATCAATATATTTTTTATTTATATCAAGAATTAAATCTGCATATTCTTCCCCATCAATTTCATGAAACTGTCTTGAAAGTCTTCTTTGTATCCATTTTGGTGATTTAGCAATTGCCTCCTTTACCTTTTCAGATAAACCATTTGTATAGGATGTAATATTTTGATCTTCTAAAGTTAAATTATTAAAATTAAATTTGATATAATAATCAGATTCTGCTTGAATTTCAATTTCTCTATTAATTTTTCCAACTATTTTTTCATTTTCTATGGTAAATTCATCTATTGTAAAGGCAGAATTAGAAATACTTGGGAGTATAATACAAATCGTAAATAATATTGTAAATATAACTTTCAATATTATATTCCCCCATTTAATAATAATACAAAGTAGGTTATATTTATAAACTATCACATAAATAAATTTTATGTATAATTGAAATAAATATTACATTTCATCAAATGGTGATTTGGCAGGTCTGCTAGTGTAAAAAATTGCTTTTGCCCAACAAGATGATTGGGGAGAGTTAAAATTGCATTTTTCTTTAATATATGTGTCTTTTTTGTGGTTATAATTAATTTGTATAAACTCAATTCCATCTTTTTTGCAGTCTATTCTGTAACTTTTTTTTCCATATTTAAGATAAAAACTTGGATAAATATTAAATCCTTCAAAAAAAATCTCATGAGCCTCGATTCCTTTTTCATCGTAAATATTCCATTGATATTTTTTTTCATTTAGTATAATATATATAATAGATTGTTTTGAAGTTCTAGCTATTGGAACAACCTTAATCCAACATTTTTCAGATCTTCTTATCATTTTGAAATCGATTTTATTTAAAGATTTATAAAATCTGCTTTCACACTCGTTCATAATTTAACCATAAATTAATCTTTTTTAAAAAGTTTAATTATTAAAACTACTTCCAATAGCCCATACTCCGTTTCGGAAACTTCCGAAAACAACAATAGGTCTATTATCTTTAATTAAAATTGTATATTGACCAAAAGCTAGATCAAATGATATAACAAGACCTTCATACAATTTTATTTTCCATAATAAAGAATTATTTGATTCAAGATCGATAGCAATTACATAATTACTGAATTTAAAAGGTTCTAGAGAAGATGCTGATATAATTAATACTGGATTAGTAGAATTTCCACATATAGTCATAACTGATGAAGGTAAATGTTTGCCATTTTCATTTACTAGTTCATCAATGTTGATTTCTTCAATAATTTCTCCGTCTTCAGTTTTAAAATGAACCAATTTTCCCCCAAAGGGGTCTATATACCAGAAACCTCCTCTAGGATCATATGCAAAAGATGCATATGTTTGTAAGGGATATTGCTTTTTCCATTCTTCTTCCCAATAATCGTTTTTATCAGATATAGCAAATATATGTATATCTCTATTTAAACTAGGTTTTTCCCTATATCCATCAAAAAATATAGTTCCATTTATTAGCGTTGGACTTGCTTGGCTTGGTCCGCCATACTCATAATACCAGGTTTCAGTAATACAATTTTCATTTATTGGATTATCAGAGTCAATGTCAACAGCATATAGCCTTGCATGATGAAGTAGAGTCGGCCATCCTAAAGGTCCTTTATATTGAGTTGAGACATAGATTCTATTTCCATTTACACAAGGAGTATTTATTGTAGAAAAAAACCCAGGGTCATCAATATTTAGTATTTTATAGATTGGATGAATTTTTTCATCTTCACCTAAAAACTTCCAACCAATTAAAGTCCCGTCGCTTATATTATAAGCATAAACAGGACCTCTATCTGTTGCAATTACTATTGTTCCATCATCTGTTATAACAGGACTAAATGGAATACCACCATATGGGATTTCTGATATCCATTCAACAATCTTACTATCATTATCACAATCAAATGTATCAACCTTTATAACGACACGGTTGTCACAAGCAATAACTTGACCATGGATATCAACCATTGGTGCTGAAAATAAGGCATAAAAATTTAACAAATCTCCAGAAGACCACAATCGGTTTCCATGATAATCATAAATTACAAGATTATCCTTTACTCCTGAAAAAGTACATGCTGCAATCTCACCATTTCCTGAAATTCCATTTCCTTTTGCACCAGCCTTTTCTCCTGAAAGTTCACTACGATGCCATAATATTTCTACATTATTTTTTGGCACCGGTAACGAAATATAATCTGAAAGAGTAGGATCGCTGTGAGCCATTCCACCTCCCCATTCAGGTAAAATAAAGTCTATTTCATTAAAAGCACTAGTAAATCCAGAAGTCAGAAGTATTAAATAAACAAATACCGAAAATATTACACTGACTCCTTTATACATAATATAACTAATTTTTATTTAGTATAAATATATTTTTATCTCATGATGTAAAAGAAAGAAATTTTTTTTTTAAATTAATCAAAGATCTAAGATCTTTATTAAAATTGGAAAATGATTAAAAAATCTTTCAAAAAACTTCACAATAAATAAATAATTAAAAAGTCTACTTTTTGGCATAGATATATCAAGATACCCCCAATCACTTTCTAGACCATATTCATCTTTGAGTTTTGCCTTAATCGTAAACTCTCCAGTTTTTTCCCAAGAATGATTTTTACAAATTTGTTCACCATTCATATATGGTCCAATCCAGTCACTATTTGTACCATCTCCCCAATCCCAGTAAACATAAATATCGTCGCCGTCTGGATCAATAATACTTGGTATACAGTAGGTGTATTCTTGACCGATTTTCCCGTTTTGTGGACCTTCTATAATTGGAATTGTTGGAGGATAATTAATATCTTCTTCAATAGTTGCAATAGTTTCATCAATTGCTTCGTTTCCATAATCGTCAGTTACTACCAATTTAACGATATAGTTTCCTTTTGTTGAATAGTTATGAATTGGATTTTGTTGGTTTGATGTTTCTCCATTACCGAAGTCCCACTGCCAAATATAATCTGGTTTTCCACCATATGCACTGCCTTTGAACTGAATAGATTCATCTTTAAGAGCAGTATAAGGACCATGTGCATCTGCATATAGTTCATTTTCACCAAATGCAAAAACCATCCCATTACCTGCACCAATAAAAACTTTACCTGCTGCAATTGCAGGAGAGGATTTCATTCCAATTTCTCCACCTATATTGTATTGCCAGACCATATCTCCAGTAAATGCATCACTACAATGAAAGTAAGCAGGAGTTCCACAACAAGGGTCATTACCATAAAAAACTTTATTGTCTGCAACAGCCGGTGATGACCATATACCATTATTTATTAGAAATTGCCAAACAAGATTACCAGTATTAGCATCTAAGCAATACAAACCTTGGCCACTTGAACCAATATAAACATTTCCATATGCAATTGCTGGTGAGGAATGAACTTCTCCTTCAGTATTATAATTCCATATTAAACTTCCATCATCTTCATCTAGACAATAAACATAATTATCATTTGATCCAAAATATACACTTCCATTGTATAAAGCAGGAGATGACCATATTCCACTAGCTGTTGAATAAGACCATATCTCACCTCCATCAACTATATCTAAACAAAAGAGATCTCCACTAAGAGAACCAAAGTATAGTCTATCATTAGAAACTGCAGGAGCAGTCCATATTACATTTCCTGCTGAAAATTCCCAAATAAAATTTCCATTATTTTCATCAAGACAATATAAAGAACCATCACTAGAACCAAAAAAGACTTTATTATTTTTTACAGTTGGAGATGATTCTATCATAAAATTTGTATCAAATGCCCATATTTTACTTCCATTATCAGCATCTAAGCAATAAAAATTTGAATCCTGAGATCCAAAAAATACTTTACCATCATTAACTGCAGAGGAACCAGTTATTTGACCTTTTGTTGAAAAGTTCCATAATTCATTTCCATTAGTCATATCAAAACAGTAGAATTTTTTATCTAATGATCCAATGAATACCTTTCCATCAACAACATTTGGTGATGAAGTTATCAGGTAATCAGTCTGATATGACCATAATAGATTTTTTGTATCAGGAGCTGAAGAAGTTGAAAAACCATTCTGATCAGCATCATCATGAAACATTGGCCACCAATCAATATCAAGAGGTTCAAATTGTAATTCAAAAGTTATATGAGTTTCAATAGATTCACTAGAAACATAGGGTATTATACTTACCATAATAAGTAAAATTGTAAAAATTATTGGAATTAATTTTTTTAAAGTTTTCATAATATTTTTTACCTCCAAAAATTATAATAGAATAATTAAAGAAAATAGAATATATGTATATAATATTAACGATTGTTAATTATTCTATTTTATATATTATTAAATTGTTGATAAATTATGCTTGAAATCTTTTGACTGCTTATTATTTGATTATTAGATGAACTTACTGGGTCCTTGATTTCGTCACAATCAAATAATCCTGCTCTGTTGTAGGCAATTGCTTTAATAATAGTATTCATTCCATTAGGAAGTTTGATTATCCATCTATATTCAGGTCCAGAACCAGAGACTGTATCTTGTAAGAGACCATTGAAATAGAATTCAACAAAGCCAATACCGCTAGTATTATCGACTGCATTTGCTATAAAAGTAAATTTCCAACCAATAATCTTGTTACCTCCAGTAATCTCATAATCTAGTGATATTTCAGGCTCTGTTTGATCCATATCGATTGTAAATGAGTTCTTTGTTGCTTCGACGTTTCCAACATAGTCAACAGCCCAGTATTCTACAAGTATGTCTTCTCCATCTTCTGTTATAACAAAACTTCCGGTGTTTCCTTCAATTATTTGCTCTGTTCCACCTTTAATTGTATATCTTATTTCTTTTACGCCAGATCTTACATCGTTTGACCATGGATCTGTTGCATTGAGTGTAACTATAACATCATCAACATACCAACCGTTTTCACCAGTTGGTTCTGCTGGATCAAGTATTGGTGGGAAATCACAATATGGTTTTGTATCGTCAACACCGATTCCCCATTTAAACTCGTTGTTCTTTAATTCATCATCTGGTTCTGCTGGTATTTGTGTATATAGACCATATCTTCCTTCATTTGCAAATGTATAACTTCCGAAATCAAGGGCTTTTGATCCACCTAGTGGTGTAAGATTTATGTTTCCGACTTCGCTTGTCCAGATTTCAGTACCGTTTTCTGGATCTGTTATAAACTCCCATAATTGGGCATAGCTTGTTAGATCCTCATAGGGGAATGTACCATAGTTCATTACAACACTTTTAATGTTTTTGTTTCCTGGTTGAATCCATGCTTTTATCCCTGGTGCTCCACCACTTTTATAAATCTTCCATGAAAGGTCATTATAATAACCTAGACTTGTACCTGGTGTCCATTTATCATAGCCGTTATATTGAGAATACCAAAAATTAACGCAATCCTTTTGTGTTGCTGTTAACCAATATGCATAAGCATCAATTATTCCTTCTGGCATGAGACCTATGAAATAATGACCTGGCATTAGAGTAACTGGTTCGAATGAAGCTTCACAAATTACGTCTGGTCGACTGAAATACCAATGTCCCGTGGGATATTCCTCAAATTCAGTTGTCTGTGTCTGATAATAATAGGGTCCCGTATCAGGATCGCAATCATCAGTGTCTTCCACGATTATTACATTTACAGATTCCATGTTATATGAGTATCCAGGATTCCATACGAAATTGAATTTTACTCCTGTAATATGTGTTTTAGATTCGATTGTGAAATCATCTATAAGCCAATTTTCATATCCTTTATAATATCCAAAAAACAAACCATTAACTCCATCAGGATCACCATTGTCATAGTAAAGTTCATCTAAATCCAATCTGTTACCATGACCACCAGTAGGTGATGTTATCTCATGGACTCCAGCATCCCACCAGTAGTCTAGTGTAAACTCTTCTCTTTTGATGTCGTTACTAGGGTTCTTATCTCCTTCCATTTCAATTGTTGCTTCAACAATGTAATCTTCTGAACCAGAAATCATCTCAGCAAGATGTGCAGGTGTCCAATCCTCAAATTCAATAATAATTTCTTCTCCAGGTGATATATCCGCTTCGATATATTGTGATTCTGAATATTCTTCTATAATGTTAAATTCTAATAATTTTACATCATCAATATACCAATAGTTAAAATAAGAAGGGTTTCCTCTTATCCAGAATCCAATGTAAGTAGTTTCAGATCCAGCTTCAATAGGAACATCGACCTCGTATCTACCTGATGAACCAGGTTCTTCATGCCAAGCAGTATACCATGTTTCTGTATCAAAGCTATATCCTGCCTCGAGTGAGTACAAACCTTGTCCAGAATAGTGGTTAATGTATGATAAGAATTGAAGTTTCAGTATTTGATTATTTGATGTATTAAATGCAATTGAGTAAAAGTAATATTTTGGTCTAGCATAATAATATGGTAGCATTACCTCATAAGGCTCACCGCCAGCATAAGAATTATTATATCTTTGCCAACCATAATAATAATCGATAAAATCGTGCTCATCTGTCCAACCACTGGATTGACCTGGATAATAAGTTGAACCCGGCCAGTCATATTCTGTAAAAAGTGTATTAATGACAAATGGATTACCTATTCTTACATCTATTGGAATACAGCATTCTGTATTTTGTCCAATATTTTTTATCCTTGCTTTTACAGGATAGGTTTTACCAGGACCATCTTGACAGGGACTATCAATACTTGTTAATTCAATATCATGGAACCATGGATAATATAAATTTAAGATTTCAATTTTACAATCGTTCTTTGGTTTATCATCATTAAGAAGAGTACAAGCTTTTATTTTATATTCTTCCCAGATATTTTCATATTCTGGGTCTTGCCAATTTGGTGGTGTCCATGTTGGAAATTCAACAATTATTTCTTCACCTTTTTCAATTTCAATATCTTCAACTGTCTCATTGTAATCCTCATAGCTGGTGTAAGCTAAAATTTCAAAATCATCCAACCACAAATAATTATAGTAATAATAATACCCAATATACTCAAATTTTATTTGAGATTCATCATCAAATAACTCATCAAAACTATAACAGTTAATATCCCAAATTTTTGCTTCTTGATTTTCAAAAAATGGATTATCCCATGTAGTAATATCTTTCCACATACTGGTTGAATTTTTTCTAAATTTAACATATACTGAACAATATTGTGGGTAATAATAATCAGCTGCCCATCTAAATCTTACTTTGATCTTCTCAAATCCAGTACAATCAATTGGACCGGTTTGTATATAGTTATCATAATAATCATATCCACCGTAGTACTGATCATATTTGTATACTTGTGCTTCTGGCGATTGTCCACCAGAATTATTTGAAAAATTTTGAGTCCAGTGATCGGTTTTCCAGCCATCTGGTGGAAATGTTCCAGAAAAATCTTCACTATAAATCACTTGTTCGTCTTCATATTTTATAACTTTCATTTGCACATCAGTAGTTTCTGAATTATTTCCTTTATTTTTTACTGTAACTTGCATTGGCATCTCTGGAATAGCATTTCCACTTTCTGGGTAATCAATACTATCTATAGAAACATCATGTTCACAAGGTGTACAATTGTTTATAATTATTGATCCTGTCAGCTCTATCCCGCTTCCAATTGTACCAACAAGAGTACATGTTCCAGTATCTTCATCACACTCATACAATTGTCCAGTAGATGTATAAGCTGTTAGATACAAGGTATCTGTCTCTCTACAGAAGTCACCATCTTGGGCATAGTTAATTGATATGCCTAATGGACCTACTTGTGTTGCCTCGCCAGATTCGGTATCAATTGTCCAAAGTGCATCATTTCCAAGATCCCAACCATAGAGTACGCCATCAGCGTCAAATGCCATACCAATCATATATAGTACGCCACTTCCGAAGGGGCCGATTTGTTCTTGCTCACCAGTATCAGTATCAATTTCATAAAGATAATTGCTGTCTGAACTACCATACATCTTATAAGTCGTCGGATCATATGCAAGTGCATTCAAACCTACACCACCACCTCCAATGACCCACATATCACATGTAAAAGGATCAATTCCATATAGAATACCATTGCCATATTCGCAAGCATACCATACACCATCACAACCATATGTGCCTCCACTAATAAATACACTCATCAACTCACAAACAACCCATACACATCCAGGGTCATAAAGAGGAAATTTAACTATTGATTCGGGGCCAGGATATGCGTTAAAACCATACATATATCCACAATCTCTATCATTCAATGGTTTTTTCAAACTATTGGATTTTTCTTCATTTGCTTGTTGACATTTTGGTGCAGGTCCATTTGAGATTTCATGTTTTAGTTCTTTAAAAGAATCATTTTTATTTTTTATTTCTAATCTAGGAGCAATAGAAATTGAACTTCCAGAAACAATTATTAAAGCGAAAATCCAGATTGTAATAATTTTAATAATTTTTTTAAAGTTTTTACTTTTTAAAACACTATATTTTTTCATATTTTCCTCCCCTAACTTTCAAATATGTTCTAAATTCATAATGATTTAATTAATATTTAAATTTATACTTTATTAATCGTTACAATTGTTGCATTCTTTAATAGATTTTAACCTATTGGAATTTTCTATGATGTTTATGTTATTTTATCTCATTTACACTTTTTAAGACGTATTGATTATCTATTTTTTGAATAATTTTGGAATAACTATTTGTAAGTTTAGTAGGATTTTCAATTTTATCTGAATTATAGTTACCTGCCTTATCATAAGCTATTGCTGTAATAATTAAGGTAAGTCCTCCATAGTATTTATACTTCCATTTGAATTGAGGTCCTGATCCAGTAACAGTTTCTTGTAATAAATCATTTAAATAAAACTCAACGTAATCCATGCCACTTGTTGCATCAGTTGCTGTTGCTGTAAATGTTAATATCCACCCTGTAAGTGGATTACCACTTGTTACTTCATAGTTTAGCAATATATCTGGATTTGTTTGGTCAATTCCATCTATTATAAATTCATTTTTTGGTGTTTCTATATTTCCTACCCAATCAACCGCCCAGTATTCTATTAAAATATCATTTCCATCCTCTGTTAATATTAAATCAAATGTGTTTCCAGCTATTGTTTGTTCAGGACCATCATTAATAGTGTAAATTATTTCTTTTACTCCTGATGATACTTTATTTGACAATGGATCAATTGCTTTAAGGGTTAATGTGACTGGACTTATATACCAACCATTTAGACCATCAGGTTCAGGTGGATTAATTTCTTCAATCCATGAATCTGGTTTTGTGTCGTCAACTCCTATTCCCCAGTTAATTTCGTTGTTCTTTAATTCATCATCTGGATCTGCTGGTATTTGTGTAAATAGACCATATCTTCCTTCATTTGCAAATGTGAATGATCCAAAATCAATATCTTTTGATCCACCGAGTGGTGTGAGATCTATGTTTCCGACTTCCCTTGTCCAGATTTCAGTACCGTTTTCAGGATCTGTTATAAACTCCCTTATTTGGGCGTAGCTTGTTAGATCCTCATAGGGAAATGTACCATAGTTTTTTACAACGCTTTCAATGTCTTTGGTTCCTGGTTGAATATATGCTTTTATTGATGGTGCTCCGCCACTTTTATAGATCTTCCATGAAAGGTCATAATTATAACCTAGACTTGTACCTGGTGTCCATTTTTCATAGCCGAAATCTGTAGAATACCAAAAGTGGGCGCAATTTTTTAATGATGAGGTTAACCAATGTCCATAGGCATCAATTATTCCATCTGGCATGAGACCTATGAAATAATGTCCTGGCATTAGAGTAACTGGTTCGAATGCGGCTTCACAAACTACCTCTGGACGGCTGAAATACCACATGCCCGTATTATATTCCTCAAACTCAGTTGCCGTTGTTTGATAATAATATGGTCCAGTGTCAGGATCACAATCATCAAGATCTTCCACGATTATTACATTTACAGAATCCATGTTAGATGAATATCCAGGACCCCAAACGAAATTGAATATTACTCCACCAATTTTCGTTTTAGAGGTTACTTCGAAATCATCTATAAGCCAACTTTCATATCCGGAATACAATCCAAAGTGCAAACCATTAACTCCATCAGGTTCACCATTGTCATAAAAAAGTTCGCCCAAATCCAATCTATTACCATGATCACCAGTTGGTGATGTTATCTCATCGACTCCAGCATCCCACCAGTAGTCTAGTGTAAACTCTTCTCTTTTGATGTCGTTGCCTGGGTTCTTATCTCCTTCCATTTCAATTGTTGCTTCAACAATGTAATCTTCTGAACCAGAAGTCATCTCAGCAAGACGTGCAGGTGTCCAATCCTCCAATGTAA